>Ga0315907_10005116_pt1 | contig 14428 bp, 12 predicted proteins | sample LakEriMetagenome_3_FD_203525 | JGI IMG/M metagenome (GOLD analysis project Ga0315907, IMG submission 203525) | Freshwater fungal communities from buoy surface, Lake Erie, Ohio, United States - Buoy 12 MA123 | ecosystem: Environmental > Aquatic > Freshwater > Lake > Lake biofilm | place: USA...
CTTTATAATGTCCCTCCTTTGGAGGGATATAGGGAGGTTTTAAATTTAAGGTTTGCTGAAAGTCTATTTACGCTATCAGGGTGCCAACGCTACAGTTATTTCTTGACCTCTCCTTGCCTTCTATTAGCGAAGCTAGGAGAATAGTATTTATTGTGTCCCGATTCCGATGGTGAAAATTAAACGTTTGTAAATGTTTATTTACCGGATAATTGTTCTTCAAGCGTTATCTTTGTTTTGGGTAGGGGGCGGTAGCCCCCGTTTTTATTGGGAGTTGTTTAAAATCCCGAAAATCAAATAACATTAAAAACTATTTACTTAAAACGCTTAATATTCGCTATGCTAAAAGTATAGCGGGCGGTTTCAATACTACCGCTGTTTAAGTCTAAATGATACCAAGGACTAACACCTGTTTCAAAAGGATTGGTCAGGACGTGGATAGATTGTGCAGGCATATAGCTTTCGGCTAATAAATATAATTTCTCTTTGTTTTTATTTACAGCTACTCCAACAATCATCACTGCATGTCCTGGACTGCCAGGCGTGATAATAATATCTCCACTACTGATAGCATCATTACTTGTTACTTTTTCTGTTTCTTTGTTGACGGAAATTGTCCCTGCGTAATTATAAACGACATCAAGATATTTACGAAAGGCACTATAGCTATTGTCTGCAGCAGCAGTCTTAGAAAATGAAACAGTGTTTCCATTTATGATCGGTCGCATACCATCAGCATAGTCTGTCCATTTGAAAAAATCTCCACTTGTAAAATGAAATCCTATTTCATCGTAGCGCTGCTGCTTGAATAAATATTCAGCACGCAAACGAATAGTAGCATCTGCACATTGTTGCAAATCTTTATTTCCTACATCGTAATTAATAATTGCAATATGTTCTGATTGATTGCTAATCTGATTTCCCGAGTAATCAAGAATGGGAGATCCCGCAGGTGCTAAAGGTAGATTTTGTAAAAATTCTGCAAATGAATTTGGCGATGCCGTTTCCCATGAAAAGCCTGATGGTGGAGCAATTCGTTTAATTAATTTTTCTCCGGTAGGTGTTATTACTACTGATGATTCTGATGAAATATTATCGCCAGTGTTTTCTTTTGTTGAATTATTACACGAAAATAACAGCAGTATAAAGCCCGCTACTAAATTTAATAAATACATCTATTTGTTTTATTTAATTAAACATACAATCACCCATTTTTCAGGGATGCCCTCGAAGTAAAATTCTTTGCTCCCATATTGGTTACTACGTCGAAGGGTAGAGCAGTCGAGGTAATATAATTTATCGCCATAAGCATCTTTTGAGCGGATGGTTTTGCCATCAAAATAAAATACCTTTTCTCCAATGGCATTTTTAAAACGCACATACGATCCATCAATAAATAATAACTTCTCTCCGTATTCATCCGTTCTTCGTATCGTACCACCATCAAAATAAAATAGCTTCTCTCCATACTGGTCTTTATTGCGCAAGAAATTTCCATCTACGTAATAAACTTTTTCTCCGTATTCATCTTTTAGTCGGATGGTCTGTGCAAACGATACTTGTGAAATTAATATGGTTAGGACGAATAAGATTTTTTTCATGTGCATGGAGTGTGGAATCAAAAGTATGAAATTAGTTAACGAAAATAAATTGGAATTATTACTGCTACCGGCTGCTTGCTTTGTTTTTGGACGGAATCAAATTTTTGCTCCCGGTAATTCGGGAGTCACACTAGCACATTAGCACACTAGCACACTAGCATATTATCATATTAGCACACTAGCACATTAGCACATTAGCTCACTAGCACATTAACTTAAGCGTTTGTAAATGTTTATTAACCGGATAATTGTTTGCGAAAGCATAATTTTGTTCGTGGGGTGGGGCTGCTGTCCCCCCAAGGTATGTGTGGCTTGTTTTTAAATCATTAACTCGGCAAGCTCGGTACAAGCAGTGGCCTCTCTATTTCATTTTCAATCCCGATAATTCGCGAGGTGCATTTTCAAACTTTCAAATTTTCAAATTCACGTATTAGTATTCTTGCATATATCCCATGACATCAAACTCCTCCGCCATCAATTCTTTTTTCAAATACAATGGATGATGCGGATGACCTTGTTTGGAAATAGCACCAACGCTTATCCATTTACTTTTGTGATCCTGCGAAAGCAAAATAAGATCTTTCAAACAGGTTTTTAAAAAATCTCTTTTCTCAATTAAATTCCCCCAAGCCGCCCAAATAGGTGCCTCGGGATATTGCCGAAATATTTTTTCAATCTCCAAAATGTTTTGCTGATGAATCATTTTATTCATTCGCTTGTGAAGATTATTCGGATTCGTTGCTCGCTGGGGATAAACATTCAACATGATCCATCCATCAAATTCATAATCTAACGCTCTTCTTGAAACAGCTGTTAAGGTATTATCTAATTTTTCGGGTGTGGCAGTACTCGGATTTATTCCAATACAGATCAAAGGTCTCTTACCTTTCACCCCTAAAACAAATCTGTTTTTATTGGTCGTATCGTTTTTGTAAATCCAATTTTGCACGGGGTAAAAATAATTCAAAAAATGTATTGACCTCTCCCTCCCTCTCCAAAGGAGAGGTGTGTTATTTAAAGTCCCTCCTTCAGAGGGATTTAGGGAGGTATAAACTCGGATTTATTCCAATACAAATCAAAGGCCTTTGACCTTTAACCCCTAAAACAAATCTGTTTTTATTGGTCGAATCGTTTTTGTAAATCCATTGCGACATCCAGCTCAAAACATCAACTCCAATATCTATCGAGGTCAAATCATCAAATAGTTAAATTTTCAAATTGGCAAATCGTCACATTTTCAAATTAGCAAATTAAATCATTCCGCAATAATCAAATAATAATTCTTCTTCCCCTTCTGCACCAGCAAATATTTATTATTCAATAATCCTTCTGCATTTACCGTAGCATTGATATCAGCAATCTTTTCTTTGTTGATACTTACACCACCAGCCTGAATCATTTTTCTTGCTTCGCCGCGAGAAGGGAAGATCTGTGTTTTGTCAGATAAAAATTCAATTGCGTTAATGCCAGCCGTTAGTTCTTCTTTCGAAAGCTTTACTTGTGGCACTCCTTCAAATACGCTTAATAATGTTTCTTCGTCTAACTTCTGTAAGGTATCCGTAGCTGCATTGCCAAATAAAATTTCAGATGCATCTACAGCGCCTTGCCATGCTTCTTCCGAGTGAACAATGATGGTTACTTCTTTCGCTAATGCTTTTTGTAATATGCGTAAGTGCGGAGCCGTAGCATGTTCTGTTTCTAACTTTTCAATTTCTTCTTTCGATAGTAAAGTAAATATGCGGATGTACTTTCCTGCATCAGCATCGCTGGCATTCAACCAAAATTGATAAAATTTATAAGGCGATGTTAACTTCGCATCCAACCAAACATTCCCACTTTCACTCTTGCCAAACTTGCTTCCGTCTGCTTTGGTAATTAGCGGACAAGTCAAGGCAAATGCTTCTCCTCCTTCCATTCTGCGGATTAACTCTGTACCAGTCGTAATGTTTCCCCATTGGTCAGAGCCACCCATCTGCACTTTTGCATTCATGTTTTTATTCAGGTAGTAAAAGTCGTACCCCTGAATTAACTGATAACTAAATTCAGTAAACGATATTCCTGTTTCTAAACGGTTTTGTACGCTGTCCTTCGACATCATATAACTCACCGTAATATGTTTTCCAACATCGCGAAGAAAACCTAATAAGCTAAACTCTTTAAACCAATCGTAGTTGTTGGTCATGATGGCTTTATTAGCACCGTTTTCGAAATCTAAAAATTTAGAAAGCTGTTTACGGATACACGCCACGTTATGATTTAATACTTCTTCTTTTAATTGCTTACGCTCTTCTTTTTTTCCCGAAGGATCACCCACCATTCCAGTTGCGCCACCAACTAAAGCTATTGGTTGATGTCCGTTCACCTGCAAATGTTTTAAAAGCATAATCGGAACTAAATTTCCAACATGCAACGATTCTGCTGTTGGGTCAAAGCCCACATAAGCAGTTGTCATTTCTTTTGCAAATTGCTCTTTTGTTCCTGGCATCACATCGTGTATCATGCCTCGCCATTGTAATTCTTCTACGAAGTTTAATTTTTGACTCATACTGCAAAGATAATTACACCTCGCTTTCTGACAACTTCTAACAGGCTAATGAAATTCCCTTTATTAACAAGCGATTTTTAAAACACAGTTGTTAGGTTAAGTGGAAAATATCTATCACTTTTGCGGGTATGATACTCATTACAGGCGGAACAGGACTGGTAGGGGCGCGACTTATTCACGAGTATGCTCAACGAGGCGTGAAGGTACGTGCGCTTAGTCGTGGGAATGGTATTGGGAATTTAAAGCACTATACCGGTTGGGAATCATTTGTAGAGTGGGTGCAAGGCGATGTGCTTGATATAGATTCAATAGAAACTGCATTACAAGGCGTTTCACATGTGATTCATTGCGCTAACGTCGTTTCTTTTGATCCGAACGATTATGCGCTCATGATGAAAGTGAATGTGGAAGGAACTGCCAATATGGTTAATCTTTCACTTGATTGCGGACATATCACTTGCTTTACGCATGTGAGCTCCGTGGCTACATTAGGTCGTGTGGCAGATGCAGGCGAATTAGATGAGCATAGCGATTGGATTGCCGGTAAACATAATTCTGTGTATGCCATCAGTAAATTCAACGCTGAGCGCGAAGTATGGCGTGCCCATGCCGAAGGATTGCCCGTGAATATGGTGAACCCATCTATTATTTTAGGTACCGGAAATTGGAAGACAGATAGTTCGTCTTTATTCATGAAAATAAAAAACAAGTTTCCATTCTATACTGAAGGCATTAGCGGATTTGTTGGAGTAGGTGATGTTGCTAAGGCTATCATTGCATTAAATGAAAGTACTATCAATGGTGAGCGTTATATTTTAAATGCAGCTAATATTTCCTTTCAGGATTTGTTTAATCAGATTGCAGTAGCACTGAATGTAAAAGCTCCATCTATCAAAGTTCCTTTCGTGCTTTCGCAAATGATCTGGCGATTAGAATGGATGCGCTATAAAGTAACAGGACATAAACCGTTTATTACAAAAGATACTGCTTATTCTGCTCATCAGAAAAGATATTATAACGGCAATAAAATCAACACGGATTTAAATTTTCAGTATACTCCGTTATCAGAAGTGATTAAGTCGGTTTGCGCAAGTTTAAAATAACTACGCTGCCTTTTTTGCGCGGACTTCCTTCTGAATTTCTGGTTTAAACTTAATAAAGAAATTAAGCCAGATCACTCTCGATGTTCTGAAAGTCCAAGGTGCCAATCCCAACAAAACAAGCGTTAATGCAACGATGTACGTAAGTGCATCAAACGAAGGAAATAAAACAATATACGCTACAAAAACAGAAACGGCTATGGCTACCGTTAGTGCGTAGCTCACATACATGGCGCCGTAGTAATACCCAGGCTCTCGTTCAAAATCTAATTCACATTTGTCGCATGAATGATTCATGTTCGTAATGTTTTTCAAATCGTAAGAGCTTTTGTTCGCATAAATATCGCCTTCTAAACAACGAGGACATTTATGATTAAAAATGGAGTATAACTTGGCAATCATTTTTGTAAATATTGATAAAGCAAATTTCTTAATTCGATAAGTTGTTTTCAGTGACAATAATCACTTTGCCCATTGTTAAAAATTAGTTTTAAGATTTTAATGCTTTGCTTAATTCCTGAAAGAATAATTCATCATAAATACTTAGCAAGTATTTTTTCTTATCTGTAGTAAGCAACACAAGGTTTTTATTGTTTCCAGTATAGCGATGATGTCTTCCTAATTTGTTTGAAGTAAACAATCCGTAATAACCAAACAAGCCTCCCGATCCAAATAAGCGCATGCTGTATCCAGGCTCAGTTCGCTCGATATTTTTTATGGCCCCTAGATTTATTTTAATTGCGCTAATTGGTCGATGAATAAGTAGCTTTTCATTGGTGATTTCATACGAAGTAGGGTGAAGCAACCATGCAACTAAATAAGTGATGAAAAGAAAAAAACTCGTTAATGTGAGTATGACATTGTCGCCATTCACAATAAAATATTGTGAAATCATCATCACAAAAGGAATCGCAATAACTAATGCTGAAATAATTTTTGTGGTAAGATCGAATTCTAATTTTTGCTTCATTTTATTGGTATAAAAAAACCATCAACATAATTGATGGTTTTAAGGTATTAGATTTTTAGGTGATTTTATTTTTTATAAATCCAGGCATTTTTTTCATAAGTTGCCTGAATAGTTTGAAGAGTAGGTTGTAATTCAGATTCGCTATTAGCGCTTGCTAAACTTACTACCCATCTTCCTTTCTTATTCTTTCCTGCAATGGCAGCTTGATATCCATCGGCTTTTGCCTGTTTTACATAGTTAAGTGCATTCGACTTTACCGAAAAAACGCCACCAATTACATTGTATTTCTTTAATCGTACTTTTTTACTTTTTTCTTCTTTAGTTGTTTTAACTTCTTTTTTTTCTGATTTTTCTTTCTTCTCTACTACAACTTTAGTTTCTTTTATGGTTGTATTTTCAACTTCGGTTTTTACTTGCTTAACTTCTTTTGAAGTAATATTTTCAACAGATTCTCCTGCTAGAATTGCTTTTGTTTTCTCTTCTACTTCTTTGTCGAATGCATCTTGTAATGCCTTCGCTGTCTCTTCAATCATTTTCTGATTAAAGGAGTCATTCTTACTATCAACATCAGTTGTATTTACTTTTGGCTGTGTATTTTCAACCGTAAGTTCAACTGTTTTAGTATCATTTTTCTTTTCCTTCGGAAGATCAGTCGTCTTGATTTCATTTGGAACCGGAACACTGATAATATTTCCTAAGTTATTGTTTAAGGTATGAACTACACGAGGATTAAAAATCATAATTGCTAATACTGCAGCTGCAGGTACCAACTCAATAATTTTCCAAAGTTTCGTGCGTTTTTTAGGTCCTTTTGTAACAGTATTATTTTCTCCTTTAACAACTTCCATTGCGGCTTCTTCTCGCTTAATTGCTGGAGAATGTATCGATGTCATTCCAAAAGTTGAAAGCAAAAAGTTGGAGTTGGTCTCAGGTTCAAATTGTAGGTGCTTTTCCATATCCATCGAAAGCGTTCCTACTTCTTCAATACTAATTTGCTCTCCTAATGCCAGCTTTCTGAAAACATCATCAACATAAGCACTGATTACTTCATTTGCTTCGTGATAAGTAATATTTTCTTCCTGACTAATGTAATGCGCCAATAATCCATCGTTAGTTCGTAAGCTTGAATTGAAAGCTACTTTCTTTGATGGCGGTGTAAATGTATGTTGTGATGGATTTAAAAAAGTAGATCTCGTATTAGATACAAAACCTCCTAATCCTGGAATGATTACACAATCATTGGTAAATAAAAGCTCACAAATGTATTGGTCAGGTCTTACCATGGGGTAAATATTGAAATACGAAGATAGCAGAAAGTTCCCTACCAACAAGGGTTATTAACAATCAAACTTGTAAATAACTAGTAATTAAAGGCTTTTAAGTCGTGATAAGTCCTCAGGAGTATCAATTGCCACCGTATTTTCGGTCGTTTCAGCCGTTCTGATGATGTACCCATTCTCTAACCAACGTAGCTGTTCTAACGATTCTGCCATCTCTAAAACACCTTGTTTTAGTTGCGTGAGCTCAGGAAGAATAGCCGACTGGTATCCATAAATTCCGATATGCTTGTAGTAAGTGCCATGGTTCAGCCAATCGTTTATGTCAATGCCTTTTTGAAATGGTATTGGCTGTCGACTAAAATATAATGCATTGCCAGTATTTCCTAAAACAACTTTTGGCGAGTTGATATTGGTAAGCTCTTCTATCGAATCAATTTTTTTAAACAGCGTTGCGATGGGTGCTCCGTTTTTCAAAAGTGATGCTATCGCGTTAATCTGACTTGGTTGTATGTATGGCTCATCACCTTGAATATTTACAACTGCGGTCCAATCTCCTTTAAATAATTGTAATGCTTCTGCACAACGATCAGTTCCACTCGGATGATTTTCAGAAGTTAAAACAACATGTCCTCCAAAGTCTCTAACGGCCTTGGCTATACGATTATCGTCAGTAGCGATTACAACATCATCTAAATCGGCTTTTAAGGCTTGCTCATAAACGCGTTGAATCATTGGTTTGCCATCAATATTAACTAATGGTTTGCCCGGAAACCGAGTCGATGCGTAACGTGCTGGAATAATTCCTAAAATCATTTTTATCGAATTAATTCTATTGTTCCGTTGATATTTCTTGGAAGTAATTCTCCAGTAGCAGATATTTCATAAACAGTGCAGATGAAGAAGTAAACGCCCGCAGGAGCTTCTTCGCCATTGTTGTTTTTCTTACCATTCCAGTTAATATCAATATCTGTAGTTTCAAACATTAATGCACCCCAGCGATTGTATACTTTAAAGGTAATGTCTTGCACATCGCGGTAAGGAAGAATAGGATGATAGAGATCGTTTATATTATCAGCATTCGGAGTGAAAACATTCGGCAATTCATATGTAGGACAAGGATCAATGCACAACGTATCCGAACTTAAACTGATATTACCGGTTGTATCAATAGCTGTTAGATAATAACACCCAGCAATAGAAATAGGGTTGTTGTAAATGTAACTGCCATTCAATCCGGTTTCAGTAGCAATTAATGCATAAGTATTTTGCATCGCTCCTTTGAAATATAAATTCACTTTTTCAATATCGCTTCCGCAAGTTAAATCAGTCGACCAATTAATAGTATCCGTTAAGTTTAAACAATTTCCATTAATCGTAATACTCGGTGCGCAAGGAGCAACATTGTCTAACGGTGTTGCACATCCGATTTGTGATTTATTGATAATCGGATTAATCAAGCCAGTGTCTAAATAACTGCCATATGATTTTACATAATAACAATATTCAACTCCATTGGTCAAACTATCATCCGTATAAGTGTTTGTAGTACTGTTGCCAATCAAATTAAAAATTCCAGGACTAACTTCTCTGTAAATTTCATACGAAGAATTATTCCAAGGCACATTCACGCTCCAGATAAGTGTGTTTTGTTCGTCGGATGGAGTTACACGCAAATACATACTTGTTGCTTGTTGTGTATTTCCAATCAAGAACGAATTGCCTGGTGTTTCGTTGGAAAATGCTATGCGATACGTATACGAAGAATCTTCCGTGTTTAATCCTAAATCTGTATAAGTAGTATCGTTCAAATCAGTTTTCGTGACTACATCAGTAAATGATCCACTTCCTGATTTGCGTTGTAATACGTATTTGAAAGGACCAGGAGTTTGCGTGAAATCAAGATTGGTTGGTTTGCCCCAAGCCACGTATATTTCTCCGTTGTTGTTGGATGTCGTATTGACATCAACGTTAGTAATAATCGGTAAATCTCTGATGAGCGTTCCGCAGAATTCAATTGAAGCGTAGCTTTCGGCGCCATCAGGATAAATCGCAATTACCATATAGCAATATTGCACGGCAGGCGCTAAGCCAACTCCGTTATTATCGTCTGTAAATGTGGTATTGTAAAATCCGTTTGTTTGTCCAATAAAACTATAGCCAGTGTAAGAAGGAACTCCTGTTTCACACTGCGAAGGAGTAAATCCGTAAGACCCCTGTCGACGATAAACTTTGTATCCTATAGCCTGCCCACATAAACTGGTATCCCAATTTAACACTAAACTATTTCCTAACGGTGTGGCATATGGGTTTTTAGGTGATGGCCCAACAACGGTAATCGACATCGTTTCTAGATCCACCAATTGTACATTCGTATTGTTATCAATTGCTTTAAACACCACCGTGTATTTCGACTTGCGAACATGCGAGCAGTCAGTGTTCCAATTAAAAATTCCGTTATTGATTCCAATAGCAGGTGTTGAAGTAAATGTTGCGGGATTGTTGGCAGTAACAAACGGTCCTCCTGATGCAGTTAATGTGATTAATTCGTTATTAGGTTCACCAACATTAACGGTGAAGTTTAATACAGTCCCCGCTTCAACACATGTATCGTTAATGGCCGTAATAATTGGAGGTTGATTCACTGGAGGATAAATCGTGATTTGCATATCGCGCGTCACATATCCAATATTAAATGTTCCAATGCCAGGTAAGTTTCTCCACTCACGAATAATCATCGCTACGTTGTATTCTCCAATTAAAATAGGACTATCCCAAATTAAATCGCCTGTAATACTGTCTAAAGTAAATGAGTTGTTGGCGGCAGGATAAGAGAATGTTGGAATTACTTGTCCTCCCAATCCTTTACATTTCACTAACTCATACGACAAACTATCGCCATCGGGATCAAATGCATTCGGATTATGAAGGAATATTTGTCCAACAGCTCCATTATCAATGGGAGGTTGTAATAAATTCGGAGAACTATTATTTAAAATTGCCGGAGAGATGACCAACTTTGTTTCAACGTAAAACGCAATGTTCACAGAGCCGGGCATATTGACTACATCGGCATTTCTGTTTTCATCTAAAAAATACATCGTATAACTTCCACTTCCAGGATAAGTATGCGTACCTACATAAATATTTTTCTGAATGTCAGGACCAACATTGGGAGTAATACTCTGACGAGGAATTGTATCTCTTGTGCCATCGCCCCACCAGAATTCTAATTCAGGTCGGTCGGCAGGACTCGATGACTTCGTATAAGTAACAATTTTTACTTCGTAAAATAAATTGGAAATTTTGCGATAAGTAATTTCACCTGCACGATTATGCGTTGCATAAAGCATCGATGAAATCAAACAGAAGGAAACAATGAAAAAGAGCTTTAGTAGACGCACAAGTAAAGGTGTTTTGTTATGACTAAATTAGTAATTTATCACTTGTTGTTCAATAGTAGCTGGAATTTCTCTGTATTCGTACTGCTGATTACGTAATTGCGGTTCAAATCCTGCTTCGCGAATTGCTTCCTGAATTCCGTTGGATGTAAATCGATGCGGAGCACCTGCAGCAGAAACCACATTTTCTTCAATCATGATAGATCCAAAATCATTAGCACCTGCATGTAAACATACCTGCGCAACAGCTTTCCCAACCGTCAACCACGAAGCCTGAATATTTTTAATGTTTGGCAACATAATGCGACTCATCGCAATCATACGAATGTATTCATCGCCCGTCACCTCATTTCTAACTCCTCTCACTTTCTTCAACAACGTTCCTTCATCTTGAAAAGGCCATGGAATAAATGCAATAAATCCTTTAGCAAATTCAGGTTTTTCAGATTGCACCTGACGAAGTAAAGCAAGGTGTTCAAAGCGCTCTTCAATTGTTTCTACGTGACCAAACATCATCGTTGCCGAGGTTGTTAATCCTAATTGATGCGCAGCACGCATCACATCCAGCCATTCACGTCCTGAACATTTTCCTTTCGAAATAATTCTTCGAACACGGTCATTTAAAATTTCTGCTCCTGGTCCTGGAAGAGAGTCTAATCCCGCTTCCATCAATGTTTGTAAAACGTAAGTATGTGATTCCCCTTCCAACTTAGCAATATGCGCAATTTCTGGCGGACCTAGTGAATGTAGTTTCACTGTAGGGAACATCTTTTTTAAATCGCGAAATAGCTGAGAATAATAAGCCAATCCTAAATCAGGATGGTGCCCTCCCTGAAGCAATAATTGCTCGCCTCCATAACGGAAGGTTTCTTCAATTTTTTCTTTGTATTGCTCAAGCGTGGTAATGTATGATTCAGCATGTCCCGGAATACGATAAAAATTACAAAACTTGCAGTTTGCGAGGCAAACATTCGTGGTATTTAGATTACGGTCAATGATCCAGGTTACTTTGCCATCGGGCTTCTGTATTTTTCGAAGTTCATTCGCCACATACATCAATTCGGCAGTGGGAACTGTTTCAAATAAGAACTTTCCCTCTTCTACAGACAGAAATTCGAAGTTTAAGGCGCGTTTTAGCAATAAGTCACTGTTCATCTCTTCGCAATCGGTTATTAATTAACAATCATTCTTTAAAATAAAAACTAAACAATGCTTATATCCTTTTGGTTTCACATTCACATTGTTTAATTTCAACCGCTCAAAGTTATACTATCTTATGCATATTACCATAGCACAACAAAACACTGCGCGTAAAGCAGAACATTTAATCGCACTTGTTTCAACTGAAAAGGAAATCCCTAACGATCAGTTTTCTAAAGAAGAAATGTCTTATATCCGAAAGGAAATGAAAGACAAGAAAAAGCAAATCGTGATTAACCAATACAAGCGATTAGCAATAGTTCAGGTTTTAACGAATGCTGATGCTACGGATTATGTGAATATGGAAGCGAGTCGTAAGGCGGGAGCTACACTCTGCGGACGCGTTAATTCAGCTAAAGCAAGTCATGTGACTATCTCTTCCAGCTTAAATAACGAAGTTGTGTTAGCTTTTGCAGAAGGTTTAGCGCTTTCCAACTATCAGTTTTTAAAGTATAAAACGAAATCGGCTTCTGAAAAGAATTCGTTGAAGACAATTGGTATTCACCACAAGGCAATAACAAAATCAGAAATCGATTATTTAAAAGCTGTTTGTACTGCGGTTTATAAGTCGAGAGATCTGGTTAACGAGCCCCCTAATTTTTTAACGGCTGTTGAATTAGGAAATCAATTCATGAAAATGGGTAAGGAAGCTGGTTTTTCTGTTACCGTTCTTGATAAAGAGGAAATCACGAAGATGAAAATGGGTGGATTGCTATCTGTAAATCTTGGTAGTATTGATCCTCCAACTTTTACCATAATGGAATACAAGCCTGCAAATGCAGTGAATAAAAAACCATATGTTTTAGTAGGCAAAGGAGTTGTTTATGATACAGGTGGTATGAGTTTGAAGCCAACGCCGAATTCGATGGATTCGATGAAGTGTGATATGGCTGGTGGTGCAGCAGTTGGTGGTGCTATGTATGCTATCGCGAAAGCAAAATTGCCAGTGCATGTTATTGCTTTAGTTCCTGCAACTGATAATCGTCCTGATGGAAATGCATATGTTCCTGGCGACGTAATCACGATGATGAGTGGTAAAACAGTGGAGGTGTTAAACACAGATGCAGAAGGTCGTTTGATTTTAGCTGATGCATTGCATCATGCGAAGAGCTTGAAGCCTGAATTAGTATTAGAATTTTCGACGTTAACAGGAGCAGCAGCAGCAGCAATTGGTCAATACGGAATTGTATCAATGGGGAAAGTTGATGATGCTACACGTGCAGAATTAGAAATTGCTGGTAACAATGTTTATGAGCGTTTAGCAGAATTTCCAATGTGGGAAGAGTATGATGAGTTGTTGAAGTCCGATATAGCTGATATGAAAAATATTGGTGGACCAACAGCAGGAGCAATTACAGCTGGTAGATTTTTATTGAAGTTTACAGATTATCCTTACATGCATTTTGATATTGCAGCACCTGCATTTGTTAAAGGTACGGATAGCTACAGAGGTAGAAATGGTACAGGGTCAGGAGTTCGATTAATAGTTGAGTTTATAAAGAATAGAGTTAAATAATTTAAAATATATTTTTATGAGTCATGATGGTGAAGGTAAAGTGCGCATTGGAATAACGCTCGGAGATGTGAATGGAGTAGGGCCTGAAGTGGTTATGAAAGCACTTTCAGATAATCGATTGTTTCAAACAATTACGCCTGTCATATATGGTTCATCGAAGGTGATTTCTCATCATCGTAAGGTTTTAAATATTCAGGAGTTTAATTACAATACTGTTAAAAGTATTAATGAAGTTATTCCGAGAAAGATTAACGTAATTAATTGCTGGGAAGAAGAATTGAAAATTGAAATCGGCACTCCTTCATCAGAAACTGGTGTTTATAGTTATAAAGCATTACAAGCTGCAACTGCTGATTTAGCCGCGGGAAAATTACATGCAATTGTAACTGCTCCGCTTGATAAACATACTGCTCAACCGGCAGGTAGTGGCTTCACCGGACATACAGAGTTTTTAGGGAAAACATTTCCTAATTCATCACCATTGATGTTTTTAGTGTCGGGTGATTTACGTGTGGCATTAGTCACAGGACATGTACCTGTAACTAAAGTAGCTTCATTAATAACGAAAGAGAACATTCAGAATAAACTGAATATAATGGTGCAATCGCTTAAGCGTGATTTTAATATTCGTAAACCCAAAATAGCTGTATTAGGATTGAATCCTCATGCTGGAGATAATGGTGTGATTGGAAGTGAAGATATGGATATCATTGCGCCAGCTGTAAAAGCTTTCAATGATAAATCTGCCGTGGTTTACGGACCATATTCTGCTGATGGTTTATTTGGTAGCGGTCAGTATAAAAAGTTTGATGCAGTGCTTG
>Ga0315907_10005118_pt1 | contig 14426 bp, 2 predicted proteins | sample LakEriMetagenome_3_FD_203525 | JGI IMG/M metagenome (GOLD analysis project Ga0315907, IMG submission 203525) | Freshwater fungal communities from buoy surface, Lake Erie, Ohio, United States - Buoy 12 MA123 | ecosystem: Environmental > Aquatic > Freshwater > Lake > Lake biofilm | place: USA...
GGCAGCTGGTTAAGCCCCGGCCGCGTATGGTTGAAGGTAGCCTGCACCTGATGGCAAGCTGAGCAGCACTTGATCACTGCCCTCACGTCCTTGTACAAGCCTGCCCACCAGTAGGCCAGCATCACCAGGTGAGTCGTCCGTTTGCGGCCGAAGTGGCCACAGCGCTCGTGCACACGCTGCACAATCTCTTTCCTCTCAACCGGTGGCGGCACCTCCCGCCTCTCGCCCTTGGCAAGCTGGCGGTACAACACTCCACCCTCCATAGCGTAAGCCTTGGCGCGCTTGAGCGCCCTCGCCCTCGCCTGGGGAGTAGTTGCCTCCATGGTCTCAGCAGTGAACTGGCCCTGCCTCAGGTACTCCATGCACAGCGCATCGTCCCAAACATCCACGGGAGCGCCGGAGGCAGCTTCTGCCGTCGTGGCAGCAGCTGTTAGACAGACCATGCGAGAAAAAACGGCTGCGGGGTGCTCCTCTGCACCAGGTGCCGCAGTGGTGCCCGGCTCCATCCCCCCCCCAGAGGGGCAGACAGCAGCCGTTAGCACAGGGGTACCCACAGCACGGCGAGTGGTGAGGTAGTCAGCGACGGTAGGCCCTGCGTTGGACAGGTGGTGCAGCTGCAGGGCCAGGCCTGAAGCGACCAGCGCCTCCAGCGTGTGCGCATCCATGCAGGCACCCGTGACAGCGTGGCGCTGCTCGTAGGTCAGGGGATCGCCTGTCACTGGGTCCAGGGCAGCTGTGTCTCCAGGCTTGTAGCCCAGGGCCACCTCCCTCTCTTCAATCGTCAGGGGCACCAGCTGGCCCTCGGCGTCAATCACCATGCCCTCCCTGCCGTCGCGGAAGGCGTGTGACCCCACATAGGACACCAGTGTGGGCAGGACCTTGATGGGCCTCCCCAGCGCGTTGGCTGGGTAGTGCGGCTGGCCGTACAGCCGGGTGCACTCCTGCGTGCGCCGCCCCTCCCCCAACAGCACAGCCTGATCCGGGTGCCTGTGCACCTGATCCAGTACTGCCTGAAGCTCATAGGGGTCGGTGAGGTTGGTCCAGAAGTTGCGGACGCGGTGTGCGCCAGCACCGAAGCGAGCGGCGTCGACCAGCACAGGCTGGCCTATGGCAGCTCTGATGGTCTGGTAGTCCTTGGCAGGTTGCCCAGGGGTGTGCTGCATTGCCACGTTCTCCAGCAGGTAGGCCGGCGCGACAGACTGCAGGCGTTGCAGCGTACGCAGCACCTCCAGCAGCGGGTAGAAGGACTGCGACTTGCCCCCCCCCAGACCTGAGCGTGAGCCCGCTGGGGAGAGATCTTGGCACTCCCAGCCTGCCACAACCAGCCACTGCGTTCCGTCCTTGGCGCCGGCTGCGATGAGGCTCCTCTCATCCAGCTTATACACATTCTGAGGCACCGTGGTGAAGGCTTTGCCGCACGCCTTGGGCGGCAGTAGGCGTGGACCGAACCTCTTGGCCAGCAGCTTGATGCGGTGGGAAGCCACGGCTTGCGCCACCTGGCTCCTGTCGCAGTAGATGTACCGCCGCACCGGGATGCCGTTGCGCAGCACAGCCTCAAGGCCTGCTGCCATGCCACCGAATGGCTCAAACAGTGTGACCCCCTCAACGCGCAAGCGCGCCACCTGGAGTGGGGAGAGAGTTGTCGTGTCCAGGCCACCGAGGTACAGCTCCGTCGCAGCCTGCTCCTCAGTGGGGCTGAGTGGAAGCTGCGGCCCGCGTGGGGCGGCGGCTGTGACGGCGTCTGTGTTCTCCACCCACCTGGCAGCGTTCACACGCAGCTGCCAGAGGCGGCTCTCCTCATCGCTGGCAGGGTCCGGGCTGGCATCAAGCGCTGCTGCAATGCAGGCTGCCCAGTCGCGGTCGCCCTCATCCAACTCTCCCTGTGCCTCCCAGGCCCAGAAGTGAGGCGCGTAGGCGCCGATGCGGCACCCGTCGCCCGTCGTTGCGCTGGCAGCTGACCCCACTGTGTCCCAGAAGATAACGGCAGCGGCCGCCGTCAGCTGCAACTGCTCGCCGTCCTCGTCCATGCACCATTGCACCCGAGAGTCATCATTCACCGGGTTGTGGCAGAGGGCGATTGACAGGGCTGCCATAGCTGCCGACCCTGCCGCCTTGTCACCCTCCACTGGCGGCGGCGCCGAGTGCTGCGGCTGCGGCGTATCGTCGGGGTGCGCCCTTGCGCCGGACCTGTCCTCAGTGGATGCCATGGGGTGGCGTGACAGGCAGTCCGCGTTCTGGTGCTTCACCCCTGGCCTGTGCTGGACCTCAAAGTCGTACTCTTGCAGGATGAGGCTCCACCTTGCATACTGCCCTACCAGGTCCTGGCTGGTCATCAGGAACAGCAGAGGCTGGTGGTCGGTGACCAGAGTGAAGCGCTTGCCCGCTAGGTAGTAGCGGAGGGTGCGCACAGCCCACACTGCAGCCAGCATCTCGCCGCGGTATGAGCCATACTCTTTCTCGTACTTGTTGAGCGACCTGCTAATGCAGGCCACCATATACTCCTTCCCGTCCTCGCCCACCTGACCTAACACAGCACCCAGCCCGTGCGAGCTGAAGTCGGTGTGGAGTATGAAGGGCTTGCTGGCGTCGGCGCGCCTCATCGCGCACTCGGGGTCGCAAAGCAGCTCTTTCAGTTTGTTATAAGCACTGCCCTCGACGCTTTCGCGCCACTCCCACACGCGGTCTTTCTTGGTCAGCTCTGTCAGCGGGCGGCTGATTGCGCTGAAGTTGGGCACGTAGCCCCTGTAGTAACCCATGAACCCTAGTACGCGGCGCAGGTCTGCCAGATTCTTGGGTGGCTTTAGGGCTTTGATTGCGAGCACCTTGGCCTGGCAGGGGTTCAGCCCCTGACGCGAGCACATGTGGCCCAGGTACTCGATCTCCTCGCAGAAAAATGTGGACTTCTCAGGGTGGTATTTAATACCGATGGCTTTTAACATGCTAAACACCCTCTCCAGGTGAGCACAGTGCTCCTCAAAGGTCTTGGAGTAAACGAGGATGTCGTCAATAAACACACAGGCAAAGGCGCTCAGGCCGTGATCATTGATGCCACGGTCCATGCGGCGCTGGTACTCAACTGGTGAGTTCTTCATGCCAAAGGGCATCACGCGATACTGATAAAGCTGCCCCCTGTGCCAAAAGGAGGTCTTGGCCCTGTCCTCCTCCACAATGGGGATCTGGAGGAAGCCAGAGCGTGCGTCAATCTTGCTAAAGAAAACGGCGTCGCCAATGCGCTCATGCAGGTCGGCGGCTAGGGGCAGGCTGTAGCGGTCCTGAGCAATGTACTTGTTAATAGCCTTGTAATTGTGGCAAAAGCGGTGGTCGTTGCCCACTACGCCATGCACGTCCTTCTTTGGGGCAACCACGTTGTTGCAGGCAAACCTAGAGCCCTTGACATAGTCAACAGGGGTGGGCTCAATGATGCCCGCGTCCAGCAAGGGCTGGACCTTGCTGTCCTGGATCTCCAATTCCTGCGGGTTCACCCGCCTAGGAGGAGAATAAACAGTCTGAGCCTCATCAGTGAGCCGAATGGCGACGGGCCCCAATGGGCCGCAGTAAGAGCCTAGATCTTTGAGCCCTGTAGCGCGTTGAGATGCGTGCGCTTCTAAAAGGCCCGTGGCAGCAGCTAAGCGTGCGGCTGTCATCTGGCTGTGGTGGCCTATCACAAGGCCACTGGGTGTCCTGCTGAGTGCAGGCTCGGCTGGTACTGGGTGCAGCGGCGAGAGCCCATCGAGGGCTCCCTCGTTGCTAGGTGGCTGCAGCTGCCCTTGCTCCCCCCCCAGCCCGCTGCTGGCGGGTGCGGCGCCGGCGGCGGGCTGAGCCGGGGGCGGCTGCAGCGCATCAGGGGCGGGCTCCGCTGCCCCGTCCTCGGCAGGGTCAGCCCGCTCAGCTCCGGAATTAGGCCCAAAAGAAAAGTAGAGGCCAGGGTCACCCGTATCATACGAGGACAGCCAGCCGTTGGCGGCGCTCGGCTCGCGGCCAGCACCGGAGGCCGAAGGCAGGGTTGCCGCCCCGGCACTGAGCATCATGCAGGTGATCTCCAGCAGTGGCCGGGCAGCGCATTCCCCACACAAGTGTGGGTGCGTCGCTCGCTGGGCGGGTGCGGGGTCAGGTGCCCTAGTCACTGCCGTGATCGCGCCAATCGCTGTAGCCGCTGGTGGCGCCCCCCTCGTCCTGCTGGGGCCCAGCGGTGGCGCCGGCGGCCGCGTCGTCTGCCCCGTCGTCCCCATTGCCGTGGAGGAGGTGGTGATACAAGGGGTCATCGGGGTTGCGCACGCTGCCCTCAAGGGAGGCGTTGGAGGCGGCTGGTGACATGTGACCCTCCGCGGCTGGTTGGCCAAGGTCCGCTGCCTGCTCGGCGGGAGCATCCTGCATTTCGACGTCTGGCAGTTGGGGCAGCTGCTCCGTTGCGGCTGGGGCCTGCTGAGTGGCGGGATCCCGCTGGCGCGGCCCAGGCCCAGGGGCGGGCAGCTGTGGCCGCGGAGGGGGCGGAGGCGGCTGCCGCACTGGCCGAGCCACTGGGCGCCCGCCGCCCGGCTGAATCGCCCTCTGGTTCCGGCAGAAGGAGGCCCAGTGCCCTGGCTGGTCGCAGGCGAGGCACCACGGCTCCCTTGGGCGTCTGTTGCTGAATGCAAAGCCGAAGCCGCGGCCGTTGGCCGGGCGCCCGGCCCTGTCCCTCGGCTCAGGCCGAGCGGACCGGGGACCCTGGTCGCGGGGGTTGCAGTCGTCGCTGCGGTACGGGCTGGGAGAGCGGCGTCTTGCCCTCCCCCGCCGCTCCCGGCTGTCCCGTCGGGCGGGGCTGCGCTGGCGGGCAGGGCTACGCGCCCGGTGCCGACCGCCGTCCCCCGGGCGGATGCTGAGGCCGCGGAGGGGGCTGCGGGACCTGCGGCGGCTGCGCTCACGGCTGAGTTCCCTGCGTTCGCGGCTGCGCTCCCGCTCCCGGCGTGCCCTGCCGCGTGCCCCGTTGCGCTCACGGCTGCGCTCACGGCGCTCACGGCGCTCGCGGCTACGCTCCCTGCTGAGGCTGCGGCTGCTGCGGGGCCGGTCTGCTGGGGCAGGGGCCGGCGGCTGGCTGTAGTAATGAGTGTGCACTCCTCCGGTGTAGGTATACGGCTGGGCAGCCGCCGCTCCGCCCCACTGGCCACTGCCTGCAACGCCAACCTGGAAGGCGTGGGCTCCAGGTGCTGCGAGGCCGATGCGGCCCATGCAGACTTGGCAACCTCCCGGGCCCGGGTAGCATACCGTTGCGTCTCCCCCTCCACATGCTGGCAGAGCTGGCTGACCTGCTGGTGGAGCTGCCTCACGCGGGTGTAAAACCACCCGGATGACCGGCCCAGCTGGCGGCGGGCCGGCCGGCTGAGGAAAGACCGGGCGAGCCTCAGGTCGCTGAGGGTCACGCTGGGCCGCCAATGCCAGTCCTCGCCCTGCGACTCCGGCGTTGCCCCCTGGCGGGGCAACTCCTCCCGCTCCATGCCGTGCAACCATTCTAGCCTCAGGTAAGCCCGCACGCTGCTGCTCAGCGGCATTGGCCGCTCCAGCAACGCCAGCGCCGCGGCCCTGTCCAGGCACCAGCGGAGTCGCTCCCTCGGCGTAAGGCCAACTAACGCGGAAGTCACTCGTGGCCACGCCGACGCCATGCCGGCCGGCAGGCCCCAAGAGCTGCACGAAGTGCCGCTCGCCGACGCGGGCCCACAGGGCTCCTGAGGCGAGGTAGGCGCGCACGGGGTTGCCAGGTCCGGCCCAACCGGTGCGGAAGTACTGCTCACCGCCTTGGGCCAGGACGTGCGGGTGGTCCCCAAGGGCCTGCATGGCGTATCCCCTGGGAAGCTGTTGCGGCGTGCCGAGCCAGCGGCTGAGGTCGTCAGCGAGACCACTTGCGTCCCGGCCGGCTGCCTGCAGCAGCTTTGCGCTCCAGTCCACGCTGCCGCCGTCGCGGGGCTGGTGCCGCACGTGCCGGTCCGACAGCAGCTGGGCGTACTGCTGGCCAGCGTGGCGCTCCAGAGCGTAGAGAAGGTGGAAGACCCCGGTGTATCCCTTGTAGGGTGCGGGTCCAACGGCGCTGCGGTCGAGCTGGTAGAGGCCCTCCAAGAGGCTGTCGAAGCCCTCGTCAGGGAGGCAGTTGAGGAGCTTGCTCCAGCGGTCGAGCATGCCGGCGCCGACGCACACGGGGAGCCCGCTCTGGCGCCGGGCAGCTGCCCACCGAGAGCCATCCTGCCGTACGCCGTTGAAGACAAAGGCCCCAACGCTCCACCAAGCAAGGTGCTTGCCGAGCTGCGTAAGCGAGGGCCGGTCCCGGTGCTGCTCATGGGCAGGCGGGGCCTGAGGAGGCGCGAGAGGAAGGTGGACCTGGGGCCTAGGGGCGACAAGCGCAGCTCCGAAGGGTCCCAAGGCTCCATGGTAGCCAGGTCCGAGCCCTCGGCCAGGCACGCGTGGTCCGGGCCCGCGGCCGTGTTGTTGGCGAGTCATAACTCCTCTCTGCGGGCGGGAGGTGCCAGCATGGTGGGAAGGGAAAGTGTGGGTGACCGCACATTGAGCGTGTCGAAGTGGGTGCGCAGCGTGTACAGGTTGGTACCGGCATCAATGATGGCACCGTACGCATTGGTGTCTGCATTCCCTAGCAGCACATTGTACACTGAGTCCATGCCCTCGGTCACAATGAAGTGATGCCACACTTTGACCGCGTCGGGGCGCCCCACACCATACACGACCTGTATGGGGGGTGTGATGCCCACGACCGGGTTGTTGTGCGCGGTGCAGCTAGTCAGTTTCATGGCACAGGGTTCAATGGGGATGCCCAGCTTCATGCAGGTGTTGCGAGTGATGAGGTGTGCATTGGCGCCGTCGTCCGCCATCACCCGTAGGCCGCGCACAGTCAGGGTGGTCCCCGTCACCAGGCCCACACACTCCGCCAGTGGCCCGCTGTTTCTGAAATAGCGGAGGCGGCCGTTAGCCTTCATCCTGTCCACTGACTCTGCGAGGGTGGGAGGCTGGCTGTCAGCGTCCACTGCGAACGGCTCAGGCCGCTTGGGCTGAGTGGCTGGCTGAGCTGCGGGCTCAAACAGGGCCGGGGGCATGGCAGAGAAGCCCTTGGGGAAACGTTTGCCTTCCCTGTAGGTGGCAACCCCCGATGCTGCACCGACGAGATCCGATCCTACGTCCTTGCTGCGAGCGCCTGGCCCGTCTGCCTGGCCGGGGCAGCTGCTTGAGAGCATGCCCTGCACTCGGCCAGTGAGGGTCGCCAGCTGGCTCAGTATCAGTTGCAGATCGTTGCCGCCGGCTACGTGTGGCGCAACCGCCTGCGCTGGCTGCGATGTCGCGGCCGATGCAGCCACTGGGCCGGCAGCCTCCCCCCCAAGAGCTGCCATAGTTGGCGGCCGCGGGTGCGCGGCGAGGGCGGTGCTGGGAGGGGACTCCGGCGGAGCTGAGACAGCTGGCTCGGCAGGCCCGAAGGTGATGAAGCTGACCATGGCGTCCGCGTGCACCAAGGGCCAGACTGGCTGCACCTGAGGCATGGCGACGCTTGCCGGGCGCTGGGTCTGCGGCTGTGCAGCAGCTGTCGCGGCAGCCGATGGGGTTGAGCCGGTGCCGCCACTAGCAGCAGAGGCGGCTGGTGCGGCGGCGCCGGCCGCGGCGTAAGCGGCCAAGGCGCGGGCGCCGACGTTGGCTCCGGCACTGGCTGCGGGCTGGCCTGAGGCTGCGGGCGCCTTTGCCGGCAAGGCCTGCAGGAGGCGCTCGATCAGAGTCGTGAGCTTGGGTAGCGGGTTCCTGTCCGGGCAGTCCGCCACCCAGTGGCCCTCCTTGCCGCATCCCCTACAGGTGTTGTCGTTGGCGCGGCCCCCTGGCTGACCCATGCGCTCCCTCTGGAAGGGCTGGGAGGCGCGCTGTGGCGAGCGGGGGCTGGCGTACTGCTGGCGCGAGTTGTTGTTGGTGTAACCAGACGGCCTGCCCTGCTGCAGCGCCGGATGGTGAGGGGCTACAGCTTGTGCGCTCATGGCCACCGGCTGGGACTGATCAGGCTGGTCCCTGTTGCCGTGCCTCTCGCGTCGCCCCCCGCGCTGGCCGTCGTTGCGGCGTCGGTCGCCGCGGTCATGCGCAGCCGGTGGTGTGAACGTCTCTCCCACCGCTGGATCGGCGGCGGCGGCAGGCAGCTGCTGGGCCGCAGGGGGCGCAGCGGCCGCCGCGCGGGCTGGGCCCGGTCCCGTGGGCGGGGGCGGCGGCTGAGCCGCCTGGGCGGCTGCGACGCCGGCGTGCGTTCGCTCCGTAGCGCTGGCGGTCCAAAGCGACATTGCGATCCTATCAGCCACCTTCAGACGCTCCATGGTGCTGACCTCCTCGCCGCTGTGGTGACGCTTGAGCTCCTCCTCGACGACATTGCTGATGTAGCGGGGCATGCCCTTCAGCACGATGTACAGCGGTGGGCTGATGGTGCGGGGCCACAGGTCGCTGCCATTGACCGCATACTTGGAAAAGAAGACCTTAGTTTCCAGCACACGGTGTATGAACATGGTTGGCGTCTCATCCTTGTGCACCTGTGGGTCCAGCTCGTTGGGGTGGCCCATGCGCATGCCTTGCTCCCAGATGCTCAGCTCAGAAGGGGTGGGGACGCAGAGAGTCCACTCCACCAGCTTGCAGAACGCGTCGTGGAAGGTAAGAGGTTTGCCGGCGAAGATCCTCAGCAGCTCCTGCAAGTGGGCTGAGACTGGAGGGTGCTGGCCGAAGGTCCCCCGCTCCGAGGAAAACCCGACCGCTTTCTTAGCGAAGCTCTCCAGATCGTTCAAGGCCTCCTGGTGGGCTGACGTGGTAGGGCCGGCGAGGGCAGGACGCGGGACTGCAGTGACCGATGCTGCTTGAATCAGCTTGTCCAGCGCCTCGCCGCTGCCGGGGCTCAACTGATCCAGGATGTCCCGGTGCTGGATGATGAAGCGCCGCGCCGGGCTGCTCTTGCAGGAGTACCAGAAGATGGTGATTGCTGCATTGGGGTTGACCTGGAGCAAAACAGGGTTCTTGGCCACATAGGTTGCGACGTCTGCCAGGTACTTGTGGTTGTGCAACAAGCTGATGGTGGCGGTGAAGGACGGCGCCTCGCCCACGGGGGGCGCATCGTGCGCCCGCCTCACATCATAAACACGGTGGCCGGTCGGCAGCTCCAACGCGCCGTAGGAGGTGATTGTGCCTGGCCCGGAATAGCCGCTGGGCCCGTGGCTTGTATGCACTCCAGGGTATCCAGGGTGAGAGGCCTGGTGCGCAGCTGGGTAGCTTGGCGGGTAGCCCAGCGGTGCCGGCGGAGCAGCGTAAGCGTGGTAGCCGGGCGGTACCGGCGGCGTCCTCTCCCCAACCAGCTGCACCGATGGGACGGCGTCGCGTCGGCTGTAGGAGCGGGCGGGGGCGCCGTCATACCCGAAGAAGTGCGGCTCAGGGTGGCGCAACGCCTGTGGCGGTGGGTGGCCAGCTGACGCCGCCATGTGCAACGCGGACCGCGCCTCCAAGCCCCCGTGGGGGCCCGAGACGCCAGCCGGCCGTTGCACATGCTGCGGAAGGTGCCCTAGGGGTGGAGGGGCCCAGGCGGCTGGTGCAGGTGGCGCCCCCAAATCCTCAAAAGGATCCGGAGCGTCCACAGCTACGCCGCGAGGGTCTGCCTGGCGAGGGTGGGCCAGCACTCGGCGTGCCATCATGGGCTGAGGCGGCTGCTGACTGACCATTGAGCGAACCTGCCTCCTCACTCCGGTTGGGAGCGGCGGCCTTGGCGCGGGGCGGAAATGCGAAGGCGCCGCAGCAGGGTGCCCAGCGGAGGATGCTGCGAGGGGGTCCGCTCCCCGGACCAGCGCTTGGGACAGGGCGCGTCGCATGTCAGGCGCCATGTTAGCCACGTACTCGGCAACGTCCCTCTCCTGTCTCGCCACGGCCGTCATGGCTGCGTGCGCGGCGGCAGAGCGGTCCTCCAGTGCGTCCGGGTGGCCAGCGTGGTTGAGGTCATACTCCACACCGTACAGCGCGTTGTCGTAGCTGTAGTCAAAGCCGGGCAGCTGGCTTAGCTGGCTGCGAGGGGTGACGAAATCTGCCGTAGGGCGGCGGCTCACCGCCGGGTGCGCCGCCACAGGGGTAAGGGTTGAAGGCGCCCGCGGCAGACCACCGTAAGAGAGGGGCAGCGAGTGGGAGAACGACTCTGACGCTCCGAAGGGGTCCGGAGACACGTTGCGCCCCTGGTGCGGCACGCGCGCGGTGGACGCAGCTTGCCAGCCAACGCCAGGGTATGGCGCCGCTAGGCCAAGGTGCTCAGGTTCGGGCGGGCCGCCGCGCCAACCAGCAAAGGATCTGCTGGCCGCGAGGTCGGGCGCCAAGGGCTCGCCCAACGCATCACCCCCAAGTGCTTGCGCACCCGGAGCATATGGGTCAGGGTCACTGCCGGATGCTAAAGGCACGTTCAATGCACCACCACCAAGTGCGGGAGCACCCGTGGGGTATGCACCAACGGCTGGGCCTGTAGACGTAGCCAGCAGCTGCGCTGAGGGCTGCGGCTGCTCTGCAGCTGACGGACGGAGTGTGTGGGGTGGTGCCGGGGGTCCTGACTGCGGGGCGGGTGAGAGGGCAGGGGAGGGGGCAGGCAGCACCGCGCCAGAACTAGTCTGACGGGAGTGTTGAGAAGCACTTGTTCGCAACTCTTGCTCGGCAGAGGCATGGCCGTCATCATGTGCGGGTGGCCCACGGCCAGCAACACTGCGTAGCATGCTGCCAGCGACCTCATCACCTAGCAGATCACCTAGATCATCATGCTCTACATGCTCACGCGGTGGCATATGCGGCGGCTGCTGAGGCATCTGACCGGGCTGTGCGGTGTGCGAGGGACCAGCTTGTGCAGCAGGCTGGGGCAGGTGCGTACCCTGGCGGTGTTGCTCGAGCAGCCCAAACTGCGGTGGCCCCCGCGACCTAGTGTTGTGCCCATGGTCCCTGGGCCCCGCATTGCTAGATTCCCCCTCGCTCCCACGCACCGGTGGTTCGGTCATGGCAGCAGGCAGGTAGTTGCGCCGAAGGCAGGGCCAGCTGTGGGACGGTGTACCAGGGGAATAGGGGCCCCAGGCGCTGCAGAGCGCGGGCTAAGGCCGAAACGACGGCTCCCAGCCGCACTTGACGGCGCGGGGGTGAAAGGGACCAGAGGTAGGGGAGTGGTGTCCTCCCTCTGAAGCTCAGCGGCAGCGCTTGCAGCCTGCTCGCACGCTCGAGAGGTCGGGGTGCAAAAAGGGCGAAGGAGCGGATAAGATGGGGCGGAGCGGCCGACCACGGCTCTGCTGCTCAGCGCTTGTTGGGGAGGCTACGAAAACTCTACACAGGCGCGCTGCCTGGACTGCTAGGGCGGGTGATACAGCGAACCTCAGCTGCCCACTCACGCGTTGGTGGAGACGACGGTCTCTGTACCGCGCTGCTTCTCAGCGCAGCCGGGGGAAAGCCAGGAGCGCACACGGGCTCTCTAAGGGGCGTGTTACAACTCGTCGCCAGGGCGAGCTGGGCAAGTGCCGAATACCTCTGGTCCGCCGGAACAGGCGGCCCAGGGGGTAAAGTAGCAGCGGGAACGGCGCTCCCCAAAAAGCGTCACAACTGGATAGAAAAGCACGCGCCCAGCCTCACAGGGGTGGGCATTGACCACAGCAGGTAAAACAGCTGCAGGACCAGACAAAACAGTGCACAGGAATCTCGGTCACGCGAGCGACACCGCGCTCACGCGCCCTCGGCAAGCTGGCGGAAAAGGGTCGCGCGCACCTTGGCGCGCTCCCAAAACAGCACAACATGCATGCACACGGTCACACAGGTCTCACACTGAGCCAAACATGCATGCAAGCAACACGTCCCTAGCTACATGAGTTGGGGACAGCCCCTAATAAACACTACACGCCACCGACGCCATACGCCTTGACAGCTGTCGGGGTGTAACAGGTAGAGTGGCCTATCGTCGCCATGACCGCTGATCGGGCACAACGCAAGGCACTCACTAAGACAAACCCTTGAAACAAGCAGAGCAGGAAACCCATTCCCTTTTGATTGTAACTCCTCTCAGGAGTAACCCATTGTAACCGACTGTAACCAACTGTTCCGTGCTACCTACGGCAGCCCGGTCACTGGACTCCCCCCCCCCAGCTGGTGATGCACAAAGGATACTGCCAAATCACCCAGCTGGACAAGCAACAGGGACCGTACCTTATTGCGAGAAACAAGTGACCCTCTTGTGTTTCTTTTTGAATATCTTAAATTTTTCTCTTTTCTTTTTGAGGTTTAAGCTGCACTCTGCAGCATCAACTGCCGGTGCGTACGCGAACGGAACACCACCAGCCAAACGTACTCCACGGCCTCGGGCCCAAAGGTCCTACCGCTCACAATCTCCAAGCGGCCCTGCTCCGACAGCTCACTCAGGAACCGGGAACGCGCCTCAAACCCCAGCCTGACGTAATGAGAGGGCACCCAGAAGCACGCCACGTGGCGCACAAAGCCAGAGACGAGGGGAACGACCAAATCCAGAGCAGCCCACGGCGCGTCGGTCACCACAGCGTGTAGACGCCCGTCAAAGCTCTGGTAGGTTGAAGGCTGCAGGCCATCCAGGCCAGAATCAGCAGCCACACCGAGGCCCAGGTCATTCGTCCTGACGTACAGCCCTCGCTCACGCAGCACAGTGGACACCACCCCTGCTCCAGCAAAGGGGTCGAACACGTTGGCTGACAGGCTCAGGTCCACCGACCTCATCAAACTCATCACATCGGCACGCTCCGGGGGCGGTCCCAAGCTGAGCGGCGGGCAGGCGCAGTCATCAGGGCACCCTGCCCTGATCAGCTCCACAACCTCAGAATCCCATACACCTGGCATCAACGCCTCCAGCGCCTGGGTCAACCCCGCCACAGTGTACGTAACCTTGGAGAGGGCAGCAGGCTCCACACTGGCAACCTGAGCTGTGGCCGCCAACCGCTGCGAGCGACGCAGCCCCCCGCGGGGCTGCTCAGGAGGATCAGCAAACCTCACACGCTGGCCCTTACGCCCACGCTCAGCCCCCTCCTCAGGGTCTGGAGCTGGGTCAGGAGGCTCAGGCTCTGGTCCCAGGGCAGGCACACCACCCTTCAGAGGCCCACCCCGAACCCTGGCTCCGGAGGACCCTCTCTGCGCTTGAGGCGTCTTCAGCCTCGTCACTGTCACACCAGCTGCTGTGCACTCGGGGCAAACCCACCGGCCCTTGGGCACACCGTCCAACGCCGGGGTGAGACAGTAGGTGTGATACGCTCGGTCACAGGAGTCACACAGGAGCATCAGGTCGCCGTCGTGGGGAAAGCTGCACACCTCACAGCACTGGTTCACGGCACCCGCTTTCACCCGCGGCGCAAGCGCAATGCCGGTGTCCAGGATAGGAAGGTGGCACGGGGAGCAGTTGGCGCTGTTCTCAGCCACCGTCCTACCACACGAGCCAATCAGCAGCAGCACACCGCTGTCCCTGACCTCCAGCACTCTCAAGATCTCAGGCCGGGCGACAGGGGTGAGGGAGTTGGGTCCCTTGGTACCCTGCACGTTGCGGCGCACATACACGTAGTCGCCCTGCTCAAAGCGTAGCAGCTTGGGGATGTAGCCGCCCTGTCCAGATGCAGCACCCCTCAGCTTAGCGTAGCGCAGGGTGTCGCGTTGTTGCTGGATGGCCAAGTTCTGCCCAGCGATGATGCAAGACCTCCTCACTGCGCTGGCACGTTCGAGCAAGGCAGCAGCTGCCAGCTCTGGGTCGTCGAAATCCATCTCCTCAGCCAGCCTCTGCTTGATGTTCGGGGGCACCGTAGGCGGCACCGCAAAGACCAGCTGGAATGGGCTGTGCTTGGTTGAGGCGTGGGGCGAGGCGTTGTAGCCCAGCTGAATCCAAGGCACCAGGGCATCCCAGCCCTTAGCACCCTCTGAGGTAGACAGCTCAGTGTGCTTCTGCAAGCACTTCTTCACAGTTTTGACCAGCCGCTCCACCTGCCCGTTGGCCTGGGGGTGGTTGGCTGAGGTCGTGCGATGGTCTATGAAAGCATCAGTCAGCAGATCATGGAAGCCTGCCTCCCACTCGTTGCCCTGGTCGGTCACCACCTCAGCGGGGGCGCCAAACACAGATAGCACATTGTGCAGGAAGAAGGCGCGGGTCTCGGAAGCTGACTTGGTCTTGAGCAGGCCCAACACAGCAAACTTGTGCCACGCCTCGATGGCCAGAATCACGTAGCGGTAGCCCCCATCAGTCTCAGGGAAGGGGCCAGCCAGATCAAGGTGCCAGCGGTAGAACGCACCCATCATGGGCAGCGGGTTAAGCTCCGGCCGCGTATGGTTGAAGGTAGCCTGCACCTGATGGCAAGCTGAGCAGCACTTGATCACTGCCCTCACGTCCTTGTACAAGCCTGCCCACCAGTAGGCCAGCATCACCAGGTGAGTCGTCCGTT
>Ga0315907_10005119_pt1 | contig 14424 bp, 14 predicted proteins | sample LakEriMetagenome_3_FD_203525 | JGI IMG/M metagenome (GOLD analysis project Ga0315907, IMG submission 203525) | Freshwater fungal communities from buoy surface, Lake Erie, Ohio, United States - Buoy 12 MA123 | ecosystem: Environmental > Aquatic > Freshwater > Lake > Lake biofilm | place: USA...
TGTCCGACCTGAACCGGCCCGAAAGCTCTTCAGCAAAGTGCATGGCATCGCACATGCTGCCGCCATTTCCACAAGAGATGGTTTTGTTTCCAGCCTTGAATGCCTCATGCAAAATGTCAATTGCCTTCTCGATATGAGCAATCGAATTAGGACTCGAAATGAAGGCGTTGATGGTATCCGAAGCTTTCGAAAGCTCTTTCCTGATGAGATCTTGCATGCTGGTTATTTATTCGTTCGCTTCTGGTACCTGCACAAACCTTCATCCAGAAATTTCACGTAGGTGTCAACATCGGGAGTGTACCCTCTGGGATTGGCTAGTATCTTGCCATTATTGTCCAACAGAACGTAGTATGGCTGCGAATTGGTCTTGTATTGGGTTCGCTGCATGTCGCTCCACTTGTTTCCTGTAGTGACAATTTTCTTTCCTGATTCAGCCACGTATTGCTGCTCAGTAGGCAGTGGTTTTTTGTCATCCACGTAAAGTGAGATTATCACGTATTTCTCGCTCAAGCGTTTTAACACTTCCGGTTGTGACCAAACATTGTCTTCCATTTTTCTGCAATTCACGCAGCTCCATCCTGTGAAGTCGAGCATCACCGGTTTGCCTTGCAGCTTGGCGTATTTCATGCCCTCCTCGTAATCTTTGAAACAGGTAAGGTTGTGTGGGCATTCTGATTCCTGCGGCTTCACCCACTCCTTGTAAAACTCGGGCGGAGGGAATCCACTGATCAGTTTCAAGGGGGCACCCCACAATCCTGGTATCAGGTAAAGCGTAAAGGAGAAAACAATGACTGCCATTAATGTTCTCGAAACCGACAAGTGCTCCAATGGACTGTCGTGTGAGAAGCGTATTTTCCCAATCAGATACAATCCCCACAAACCAAAGATGATCACCCATAGTGCTACAAACAGTTCGCGTTTCAGGAATCCCCAATGGTATGCAAGGTCAACGTTGGATAGGAATTTCAGTGCAAGGGCCAGTTCCAGGAATCCTAAACTGACCTTTACGGAGTTCAGCCAACCGCCAGACTTTGGTAGGGAGGCCAGTAGGGATGGAAATCCTGCGAAAAACGCAAAAGGTATGGCCAAGGCAAGAGAAAACCCAAACATCCCGGCTAACGGACCCATATAGCTTCCACCATGCGCGGCCTCCACCAGTAGTGTTCCGATGATGGGTCCTGTGCAGGAGAAGGAAACGAGTGACAGGGTGAATGCCATGAAAAAAATACCGATGAGACCGCCCTTGTCGGATGCGGCATCCGCCTTGTTGATCAACCATGATGGCAATGTGATTTCGAATGCTCCGAGGAATGAAGCCGCGAAAATGATGAAGATGAAGAAGAATGCAAGATTGAAAAACGAGTTGCTTGCCATTTCATTCAATGCATCTGAACCCAAGGTGACGGTGACCAAAAAGCCAAGTCCTACATATATCACAATGATTGATATTGCGTAAACAATGGCATTGAACAGTGCTTTTTTCCTGTCGCCGCTGCGTTTGGTGAAAAAGCTGACGGTCATAGGTAGCATCGGAAAAACGCAAGGGGTAAGCAGAGCCAATAAACCACCAATGAAACCTGCGATAAAGATGGCCCAGATACCTTCAACATCTTCCTCGCCCTCCATCTCACCACAACCGGGTTCCAAAGTGGTCATTGGTCCATCACCAGGAACAACCATTTGATCCGTTACAGATTTTGATGAGCTGTCGGTTTTTGGTGTGGAGTCGATGGGAGTTACAGGGGCAATCGCAGCTGAATCCACACGGCCGACGGGAGGAGTTGTTTGCACGTTGTTGCCATTTCCAGGGACTTCAAAATTCAATTCGACCAGGTCGGGCGGCAGGCATTTTTCATCGTCGCACACCATGAACTCAACAGTGCCTTTTATGGAAAACTTGTTGGCAGTTAACAGGGATATCTTTTGTCTGAATACAGCCTTATCACCAAAGTATTTGAGCTGCATTTCAAAATTCTTGTCATAATACTCAACGGCCTTTCCTTCGGTCACCCCGCCCGAGGTCTTGAAATTGGAATTGCCTTCAAAAGAAAATGTGGTCTTTATCGGGCCTCCATCAGCAATGAATTGCGAGTACAAATGCCACCCTTTTTCAATGGTGGCCGTCATGACCAGCACGGCTTCCTTTTCAGAGGTTTTTTCTACGGAGGTGCTCCATTTGACCGGATTTTCAATTTGGGCAAATCCGATATTGCTTAGCAAGAAGCTGAAAAACAACAATATAAGGGAGTGGTGGAAGGGTTTCAAAAGGTTTTTCATAGGCAATTTCTCAATCCAAAATTAATCATTCAAATGCTCAGTTGAACATTAGCCAATTTAGCTTCATAAGGAATTCATTGGACTCAAAACCAGTTGATGAGCTCTTGTGGCTGGAGGGCCTTTTTTTGATCCTCATTCAAGTCTTTCGCTATCGCTCCCGATTGCATCAATAGGATACGGGTTCCGTATTGTATAGCATCCTTTAGATTGTGGGTAACCAGCAACGTGGTCAATTGGTGTTGGTTTGTTATTTTTTGTGCCAATCTCATGATGGTATCCGCTGTTGCGGGATCCAATGCCGAGGAGGGCTCATCCATGAGCAGCAGACTTGATTGGTCCATCACCGACATGGTCAGGGTCAATGCTTGTCGTTGACCACCCGACAGTGTACCCATGGGCTGATGGATTTTGTTTTCGAGGCCAAGTCCGATTTCACAGATCTTTTCCTTCACAATGCTTTCAAACTCCCAGTTGGCTCCGATTGAAAGCCCTTTGGTTTTTCCACGCAAGGCAGCCAGCCTGAAATTTTCCAATACGGTCAGTTCGCTTACAGTGCCCATGAGCGGATCCTGGAAAACCCTTGAGATGAGTGGGCTTCGCTGGTGAGCAGTAAGTCTGGTGACATCCGTGCCGTTGATTTCTATTTTACCTTCATCGGCCCTAATGCTTCCAGCGATCAGGTTGAGAAGTGTGGATTTTCCGGAGCCATTGGAGCCGACCAACACGGTAAAGGAGCCCTTTTGGAGTTCCAGGTTTACGCCTTTCAATGCATGGATTTCGCGGTCGGTGCCTGCGAAAAACCTTTTATGCAAGTTCACAAGACGGATCATTCACTTTTGGTGTTGAAGTTGGAAAGTCCAATGAATGCCAAAACAATAACAGCAGTCACCAGTTTCAGATAATTAGGGTTCAAACCCATCATGAGCGATTGGGCGATGGCCAATCTGAAAAGAATGCATCCGAAAACAATACTGACCAGCACCATTAAGATGTTCTTGTTTGCAAACAAACTTGTACAGGCCTCACCAATCATTACAGCAGCAAGTCCCGATATAACGATACCCATACCCATATTGATATCGGCAAACCCCTGGTATTGTACCAGCAAGTAACCGCTCAAGGCCGATAACCCGTTGGCTAGGGCCAGTCCCAGGATTTTCATTTTATCGATATTGATTCCGTTTGCAGCGGCCATTTTTTCATTACTGCCCGTTGCACGCATCGCAATTCCTTTATCGGTTCGAAGCATCCACCAAATGGACAACATGACCAGTATGGCCACCAAAAAAGATATCAGGATCGTTTTAGTGGTTTCGTCAAAGGAACTACTGAGAATCCCACTTGAAGTGTCGATAGTGAGATTCGACCTGCCCATGATAACCAGGTTGACTGAATAGAGGGAGGTCATGACCAATATACCAGCAAGAAGCGCATTGATTTTTATTCGTGTTGTAATCAGACCTGTGATCATACCTGCGATTGCTCCGCAAATCAGGGCAACAAGCATGGTGAGATATGGATTTATTCCGGCCAACAGACAAACCGCTGTTGCCGCGCCTCCAATGGTGAAGCTGCCATCGGTTGTGATGTCGGGTATTTTAAAGATTCGCAGGGAAATGTAAACTCCGAACCCGAGGCACGAATAGCACAGTCCTTGAATGATTGCTGCCAGATACAGATCCATCAATCAGGGTTTGAAAGGGGTAAAGGTCGAATCAGGACTGATTCCGAAACGGGTTGCCACAGCAGGGTTGTACAATTTTTGCCTCTTGAGCACAATGGTGGGTTTAGGAATGGCTTTGCGGTCTGATTTAAGATACGAGGCCGCCATCACACCTGATTGATATCCCCATTGGTAAAAATCCGCTCCAAAGGATGCTAGTGCCCCTCTGTTAACCAGTCCGGCTTCGCTAGTGATGATTGGCACATTCGATTTTGTACATGACCGCTCAATGGTTTCAAATGAAGCGAAAATGACATTGTCGGGCAGGGCGAAAAAAACATCGATTTGTTTCAAGAGCAACGCCTCTGTCACCAATTGCGTTTCGGAACTGTTGGTGACTGGAAGCGACACCATCTCAATGCCAAGTTCCAGACATTTTTTGTATATCCTGTTGAAGGCGGCTTGTGATTGAGGTTCTGCTTGATTGAATATCGTACCGATTCTTTTCGTGTTTGGTAAAAGTTGTTTAACAATCACGATTGCAGAGTCGAGGTAATCGAGGGTTTCGTATACGCCTGATAAATTTTCCTGGTGTTTGTTGTTCCGGTCAGTCAGGCCTGCTAGGTCGGGTCTTGGAGAAACCATCATGAAGATTGGGATTTTTTTTGTCCGCTTTGCGGCAGTGATGGTCGATAAAGTGACGTTTGTGGCAATGATGTCCGGATCGGATGAAAGTATCTTGTCACATGACTGATTCAGCGTGGGTATGTCACCCTGGGCGTTAACATAAACAAAGTTGATGGTTTTTGATTTCTCGGAAAACCCATTAACCTCGAGTCCATCGTAGAATCCTTTTCTGGCCAATTCAATGGTCGGATCTTGAACGAAGTCGAGGAATCCAACCGTTGGAACATTTTCGTTTTTGTTATTTCCGGAATTACAGGAAGCAGCAACGATTGTAAGCAATAAGGAAGCTGATTTTAAAAAAGACCTCATTTTATTTTTTTGATTTTGTTTTTTGTTTACCATGACCCTCCAGCTCCGCCACCTCCGAATCCACCGCCTCCGAATCCGCTGAACCCCCCTCCACCGCTGCCACCTCCACTGAATCCGCCCCACGATCCATGATGCGTAACGGTTGCCGTGCTGAGCAACTGCCATGCGGTCCAGAAAGGAAGGTTGTTTATGATTGCATATCTCCGCACTTTTTGAGCATGGACGAGCAACGCTACGGAAAAGAAAAGCAGTAAGACGAGGATAGCCGCAACGGGTGTTTCGGTATTACCATCATCATCGGCAACAAACTCGCCTGAGGCGTATTGAATGATTCGATCAGTTCCTTTGTTAAGGCCGTCATAATATGCTCCTTCTTTGAATGAGGGCTTGATTTCCTGTTCGATAATCCTTTTGGTTCTACCATCTGTTAAAACACCTTCCATGCCATAGCCATTGGCTATAAAGATCTTTCGCTCCTCTATGGAAATCAAAATCAGGACGCCATTGTCTTTGTCCTTCTTTCCAACACCCCACTGTTTTGCCAGATTGATGCTGTAATCGTCGATCGGATAGCCATCAAGGGTGGTCAAGATGACCACGGCGATTTGGGTTGAGGTGGAGTCGTAGTAATTCCGGAGTTTTTGTTCCAGCCGGTTGGCCTCATCGGAAGTAAGCGTGGAGGTGAAATCGGTGACAAGTCTCGGTGGTGAGGGTGGGTCAGGGTATTTTTGACCGATCGCCGACCCGATGGTAATAAGGAATAGGATTATCGTGTAATAAACCCGCATGTCAGCCGAGGATCACTTCGTTAGACAGCTCGTTTCGATCATTGCCGGACCTTGGGAAATGAATAGACAATGCCTGACCTGCTGCGATTATTGCATTCAACAAACCCTCTCGCATCAATCCTTGTGCAAAGGAGTCGCGCATGTTGGTGGAAATCTCCTGCCAGAAGTCTTCGCCCACCAAGGCGTGTATTCCTGCGTCCCCGATGATACAGAATCTGCGGTCGACACATGCTATGTATATCAACACTCCGTTTCGCAGTTCGGTCTTCGACATCCCCAATTTTTCAAAAAGATATGCTGCCCTGTCCAGAGGGTCGTCCACGGAATGGTCTTCCAAATAAACGCGAATCTCACCTGAGGTCAACTGTTCCGCCCCTTTAATCTGGTCCCTCACCGCTTCAAGGTCTGAGGGTTTGAAAATCTGATGGTATTTCAATTCCTCGTTTTTTAAAATTTAACCTTGGGTGCTTTTTCAGCTCCGGCATCGGCTTGGAAGTAAACTCTGGGCTCAAAACCAAAAACGCCGGCTACGAGGTTGCTTGGAAATGACTTTACACTCTTGTTATAAGCTTTAACAGCGTTGTTGAAATCGTTCCTGGAGACCTTTATTCTGTTTTCGGTGCCGGCAAGCTCAGATTGTAACTCCAAAAAGTTCTGGTTGGCTTTTAGGTTAGGATATTGTTCCACCGTCACTAGCAACCGGTTCAGGGAGCTGCTAACGGCTCCTTGTGCTTCTTGGAATGCCTTTAGGTTTTCTGCATTTAAATTGTTGGCATCAATTTTCACCTGTGTCGCTTTGGATCTGGCATCGGTCACCGCCAGCAAGGTCGATTTTTCAAAGTCGGCATAAGCACCTACCGTACTCACCAGGTTTGGAATCAAGTCCATTCGCCGCTGGTAGTCGCTTTCCACGTTCTGCCAAGCACCGTCTACCTCCTCGTTTTTGGAAACCAATCCGTTATAGCTGATGATAAAATAGAGTCCAACGACTGCAACAATGCCGATAGTGATGAATTTTGTTCTCATTGTGTATGTGTGTTTGGTTATAAAAGTATAACAATTTGTACGAATTGATGTTTTCCACACTTGTTAAGGGCTGGTAAAAGAAAGGCGTATGATAGACCTGGTGTTTTCATCGATTTTGAAACGGTCATCGATTCGTAGTGGTGCAATCCAAATGGGATTCCCATCGGAAAACAATATATAGGTTGCCATTTTTCGGGGAGTCCCAATCTTGTTGTCAATTAGGAAATCGCTGATCAACTTGGATTGTTTCATGCCAAGAGGGTGAAAGCGGTCACCGGTTTTGAGTCTTCGTATGCTTATGGGCCATTGGATTTTACTGGCGTCCAGATATGCAACCGCAGGGTTGTGGAAGTCTGCTTCGTCAATCTTTTCTACAATACTTGAATTGAACGATCCGAATAAAACACTTGCATTCCCGTCTTGGAAGGTGATTTCGGCCTCCTCTTCATCATTTATCGTTTCCTTATCGAAAACCACAAGCTGATTGCGGTCTTTGATCATATTCCATGTTCCTGATTCGAAAACTGCGCCAGAAGTAACACCTGGTTTGATGGCATTTTCACATTGCTGGTAAGTCATGCCGATGTTACGGACTAGGTGGAATAGAATGGTTGCCGGTTCGGGGTAGGAGGTCAGTTTTTCGATGTCGATGGTTTTGAAAACCCCCATTTGCTCGAAACGGCAGATTTGATTTTCCACTTCATGAATGAAATGGTCTAACAGGTTTTCGTATCGGGCCATGATGGTGGAATGCTTGATGATGGCATCCGTTACAGATGGGTTAATGCTTCTAAGCATCGGAATCACCTCGTTCCTGATGAAGTTCCGCTCGTAATCAGATTCGTGGTTGGATGCATCCTCCCGCCAAGCGATCCTTTGTTCCTGGGCGAAGTGGATGATTTCCTTGCGGGACAAATGGATCAATGGCCGGATGATTTTCCCGGCTGATTCAGCAATCCCATGCATACCTGCAATGCCGGTTCCTTTGGTAAGGTTTAGCAGTATCGTTTCCACTTGATCGTCTGCATGATGGGCAGTGGCAATGAAATCATATTGGTGGGCTTTTGAAAGCTCATGGAACCAGTCGTAGCGAAGTTTTCTTGCAGCCATTTGGATTGAAACGCCATTGTCCTTGGCAAATGAATCGGTTTGAAATCCTTTTCGGTTAAACTCCAGCGCCAATCTTTCAGCGGTATCCTTGACCAGTTTCTCATCCGCATCCGAATCATTGCCGCGCAGATTGAAGTTGCAGTGTGCAACCGCACTTGGGATGTTTGCAGCATGAAAAAGATGCATCAAGGACATGGAGTCAACACCTCCGCTCACTGCGATCAATACCCGGGAGTTCTTGTTTATCCCAAGCCGATCCAGCGACGCTACGAAGGTTTCAAGTGTTATCATCGGATTACCTTTCAATGATGTCTTCGGTTTTCAACCCTACGGCTTCCAACTGTGGCTTCAGTTTGGTAAGGCACTCTTCCCACTCCGATTCAACAGTGCTTCCAAATGTGATGGCGCCTCCAGCGGTCAGTACAGCTCGTTTTTTCTCAAGATCCAATAAGATTGTCCGGATTACAACATTCATGTCGAAGTAGCACCCAGGCGCCATGAACCCAATTGAGCCGGAGAACATGCCGCGTCGAAAGTCTTCAACCTGGTCGATGATTTTCATGGAGCTGACTTTGGGTGCACCGGTCATGGATCCCATCGGAAATGTGGCCTGTATGATATCGGTGAAGTCCATGCCAGTCTTCAACTTGCAGGTTACAGTTGAAATCATTTGATGAGACTTTGGAAATGTATGAACACCAAAAAGATCTTCGACCTTCACACTGTTTTTTTGTGCCACCTTCGACAAGTCGTTTCGTACAAGATCAACAATCATCACATTTTCGGATCGTTCTTTCCTGCTGTTGGCTAATCCGTTTTTCAGTTTCAGGTCTTCTTCCTCGTTGGATGATCGCTTTGCAGTTCCCTTCATCGGTTGGCTAAGCAGCCGTTCATGATCGCATTGCAGGAACCGCTCCGGGCTGGTGCAAACAACAGCTTTGCCTTCCGACTTGTATATCACTGAAAAGGGGTTTGGCGAAATGCTTGAGAACTTTTCATGAAGTGAAAATGGATCACAGGCATCAAAACCCAGTTCTGCTTGCTGGCATAGGGTCAATTCATAGGTGTCGCCTCTTTTGATGTGGCTCATTGTTTTTTCAAAAGCCAAACGGTAAGACGACCTGCTGATCTTCTTTTTCACATGGAATTTAGGATCCTTGTAGGTGTCACATTTTTCTTCGTTCAGTATCTTATGCAAGATAACTTTCGGCTCCTGAAGGTTGGAATGTATGCATAAAAGTCCTGTCTCGTCGATAGTCACCACTACTTCGGGAACAAAACAATGCGCCAGGGGAAACGGAACGGGCTCTTCTGATCTGGATGAGAGTTGCTCGATTTCGTTTTTCAGTTCATAAGACAAGGCACAAAACACCCAGTTGTTTTGGCTCCGGTGTTGGTTGATGAACGGACGGATTTGTTCCAATGCATTTGAAACGCATATGATCTCTTCTCCAACACCTAACATTGCAATGAATTCATATCGATTACCCGTAAGAGGCACTGTGGATCCATGGCTTTCAAAAAAAGCATATGTGCCGTATTGTCTTGCGAGTTGCTTGACACGGTTTCTGACATCGGACAAATCAATTTTGAAATATGCCGGCTTAAGCATCTTGGGATGGAGGGCGATATTTAAAGTTGTAGGGCTACTTGTTCCACAACCACAGGGAGGTAGGTCATTTCCAGGTCATGTATTTTGGATGCCAGGGTTGAGGGTGTATCGTCGTGTGCCACATCAGTGGTGTATTGTTTGATGATGGCACCCTGGTCGTATTGTTCGTTTACATGGTGGATGGTAATACCCGATTGTTTCTCCTTTGCGGCGATAACGGCTTCGTGCACGTGCATGCCGTGCATGCCTTTGCCACCGTAGGCGGGAAGGAGCGAGGGGTGCAGGTTGATTATGGGGCCCTTGAATGATTGTATGAACGCAAAAGGTACCAACTTCAGGAATCCGGCAAGTACAATCATGTTGACGCCTTCTTTTTCCAGTTCCTTTAGCAGACTTCCATCTACCAAGGCGTTTTTGTCCATCACCCTTCCGGGGATCTGATAGGGTTTTATCCTTTCCAGAACGTAGGCATCAGCTTTGTTGCTGTAAACCAGCGAAATCCGGACGTCAGGGTGGTTTTGAAAAAACCTGATCAGGTTTTCGGCATTTGAACCAGAGCCGCTTGCGAAAATGGCTAGCTTTTTCATGGTTCAAAGATACCCAAATAGATTCCGCTTTAAGGATTACTGGGACCGGTATTTTAACCACAACTCACTGTAAAACAATCATTTTTTTAGATATTTTGATGATTCGATGATTAATTCGTTACTTTGCGCCCTAATCAAAATTTGAATAAGCTATGTCAGACATTGCATCACGCGTAAAAGCCATCATCGTAGACAAATTGGGTGTTGACGCGAGCGAAGTGCAGAACGAATCCAGCTTTACCAATGATTTGGGCGCCGATTCTCTTGATACCGTTGAATTAATCATGGAGTTCGAAAAGGAATTCGGAATTGCCATACCTGACGATCAGGCTGAAAAAATCAGCACGGTTGGACAGGCCGTTGATTACATTCAGGCCAACGTAAAGTAATTTTTTCCCGGCTGATGAAGCTAAAGCGGGTTGTTGTAACAGGCCTTGGGGCTTTGACTCCGTTAGGTAACTCTGTTTCCGCATATTGGGAGGGTTTGAAGAGTGGCACCAGTGGCGCTGCTCCCATAACGCGTTTCGATTGTTCGAAATTCAAGACCCGTTTTGCATGCGAGGTCAAGAACTTCGATCCTGAGACCATCATGGAGAAAAAAGAGGCCAGGAAACTGGACCTCTTCTCTCAATTTGGGATCGCCGCTGCGGTTGAAGCCATAGAGGATTCCGCAATCACCAAGCACGCAGGTTTCAACCCCGACCGTGTAGGTGTTATTTGGGCTGCCGGTATCGGTGGACTGCGGACTTTTTGGGACGAAGCTGTATCGTTTGCCAAGGGCGATGGCACCCCTCGTTTCAATCCCTTCTTCATTCCGAAAATGATTATTGACATTGCGGCTGGGCATATCTCCATCCGTTATGGTTTACGTGGACCAAACTATGCCACTGTGTCCGCCTGTGCATCTTCCACACATGCATTGAACGACGCTTTCATGCTTATTCGTTTAGGCAAGGCCGATGCCATAGTTGCCGGTGGGTCGGAAGCTGCAATCAACGAGCCAGCAGTTGGCGGCTTCAACGCCATGCACGCCTTGTCGGAGCGCAACGACAGTCCCGAAACCGCGAGCAGGCCATTTGACCTCGAGCGCGATGGTTTTGTGATGGGCGAAGGTGGAGCGGCAATTGTTCTGGAGGAATACGAGCATGCCATTGCCCGTGGAGCAACCATTTATGCCGAAATGCGCGGTGGTGGCATGTCTGCCGATGCGCATCATATCACGGCACCGCATCCTGAAGGGTTTGGCGCTTTGAATGTGATGAAGAATGCGCTCTCCGATGCCGAGATGGATCCATCCATGATCGATTACATAAACGTTCACGGCACATCAACGCCTTTGGGCGACATCAGCGAGGTGAAAGCCATCGAAGGTGTTTTTGGCGAACATGCCTACAAGTTGAATATCAGCTCTACCAAATCCATGACCGGGCATTTATTAGGTGCTGCCGGTGCCATCGAGGCGGTTGCATCCATATTGGCGGTGAAACACGACATTGTTCCGCCTACGATTAACCATTTCACCGACGATCCGCAGTTCGACAGCCGATTGAATTTCACATTCAACAAGGCGCAGCATCGCACCATCAATGCCGCTTTGAGCAATACATTCGGATTCGGAGGTCACAATGCTTCTGTGATTTTCTCCAAGCCCTCTTGAATGAAGGTCGTCCAAAGGGTGGATTTTTCAACAGCGCATCCTTTAAATTCACAAATGATTTGTTGATGTTTGTTGTTTGTATTGATATCAAGTCATTGACAGGTCATGTTTGATTTCATCAAGGTTTGGTTCAGCAGCGATAAGGAGCTGTATCGTTCCTTGTACAACATCCTGGGATTCTATCCTTCCAACATCCACGTTTACAAACTTGCATTTTCACATCGCTCAGCGCTGCAAACCAACTCCAATTCGAATCAAATGTCTAACGAGCGGTTGGAATATCTGGGGGATGCGGTTTTAGGTGCCATCATCGCTGAAATGCTTTTTCGCCGGTTTCCCTACAAGGACGAGGGTTTCCTTACGGAGATGCGTTCAAGGATAGTAAGCAGGGAGAGTCTGAAAAAGCTTGCGATCAAAATCGGTATAGACAAGCATGTGGTGAACAATTCAGGACCCGGCATGCACCGGTCGATGTTTGGTGATGCTTTTGAGGCGCTCATTGGCGCGGTATTCATTGATAAGGGATTTGGACATGCCAAGGATTTTGTGTTGAATAGAATCGTGAACGTGCATCTGGACCTTGATGCAATCGAAAAAGAAGACAACAACTACAAAAGCCGAATCATCAACTGGGCTCAGCGTGAGAAACGCAAGATTGTTTTTGAGATGATTCAAGATGTCTCGCAGGGTAAACTGATCCGTGTGCAACTGGTTTTGGACGATAAGGTGTTGACCATTGCTGAGGATTTCTCAAGAAAGAAGGCAGAGCAAATGGCGGCATCTAAAGCTATCGAGCAACTGGGTATTGAAGTCTGATTTGCTGGCAGCCAAGACCTTGCCATTGCTGGGCATGATTGGCGGTTAACAGCATCAGCATGCCAATGGAAATCACGAAGAAAAAAGATGGTTGGCAGGAAACCCGGTGACCTTTTACACTAAACACCCTTGACATCTTTTCATATTCACCTAGGTCCTATTGCTTGTTCGGCTTTTTTACGGATCCAACTGATGTCCGCTATCTGCTTAACCTGTTCTATTTCATTTGCCACTGTGGTTACTCGTGATTTGTCGCCTTTGGCTTGCATCAGTTTACCACTGAATCGGATCAGGTTCCTGTAGATGGTTCTTTGATAATCCGAAACGACTTTGTTTCTGCTGAGAAACAAACGGAATGCGGCTAGGTGATAATTCAGCGCTTCATAGTCGTCCATTTCGTAGTAGCATTTGAGGATCACCGACCGCATATCCAGCTGATAGTAGATGTCTGTGAACTCCACGTTTTGGAGCATCCGTAACGCCGCATGGTAATCACCATTGCTGAAATTCAAATATGCCAGATTGTAGGTGCGGGCATTCTCCTGCTCAGCAGTGGGGAGGTCATGTATATGTCCGTTGATAAACGAATCGACCCATTTGTTTTGACCTGCTCTAATTCCCACCACAACAATATTCTTGAAGTCCCATTGCGAAAGGAATCTTCCGTTGTAAATGGATCTGTTTTTTAATACTGTTTGGTAAATGCTGAATAGCTTATGGAGGTATTGCTGATCGCCAAGGTTTATTTTCTTGATGCAATAGTTCATCAGGTACTTGTAAATGTCGCGCAGCTCGTCGCGGACAAATCTTTGATCATAATGTGCAAGCTTTTGTTGCAGAAACTCGAAGTGGCTTTCCACTTCAGGCTCAGTCAGTGTTTTTAGAATTCCGAAATAGACCGCGATAGAAGGTGTCTCAGAAAATTCGCCTTGTTGGATCTTGTCTTCGATCTCCTCCCGGAGAAAAAAGTCAAACGCACCACTCTTTACGTTTTGCGAGTTGATCAATTCGCAAAGCATTTTCAATTTGGTTGATAGGTAGAAGATGTCAAGATTCTTGGCAGTGATGGTCAATGCCTCCGGGTCGGTTCGGTTTTTTCTTGAAAGGAAATGGTTCAGGTGGTTGTATTGCTCCCGGAACAATAGCAAATGGTGATCGGGCTTGGGTTCATGAATCTCTGATTGGTCGAAAGGGTCGGGTAGTGACAGGTAGGGTTTGTCGGCCCCACGGCTAGCTAGCCCTTGCCGGATGAAAGGGTTTAGTTCGGATTCGTTTTCAGCAAGGGTCGAATGAGCCAGGAACCTGATTGCTTGCCGGTATAAATCGCTCAACACATATCGAAGCTGTTGCTCTTTGTAGGGTTGGCCTGGAAAAATTTTCTCAAAAACTTCAGATTTACTGGGCTGTTTTTCACTAAATTGCGGATGAAATGGGGCTAGAGCCTCCAATAAATCCAAAGATCTTCCGGGAGGACCACCCAGGCCTGATTCTACAAAACCCTTTAAGCGCTTCAATTCAGACTTTGTGAAATGTCGCAGCAGCGTAATGGTTTTAGAGTCTTCAAAATTCATGGCTCCGATTTAATTAACTATTAAAATTTTACAATAAATTATAAATCAATTTAATATAAAAACAAATATAGTATTAAATATTTGATTTATTGATTTTATTGAACTTTTTAATGGTGTATTACAATTATAGATTTGTATCAGTCAAAAACCGTTATTGTCAATCCAAAACTTCTTTAGATGTCTATCTGGAATAAATCACTGAAAAAAAGCCTGTTATTGTTTATGGGCTTGTTTTTTTTCGCGGCCAATACACAGGCATCGCATATTGTTGGAGGCGAGGTTTGGTACCAATGGGTTTCAGGAAACACCTACCAGGTTGGA
>Ga0315907_10005121_pt1 | contig 14417 bp, 12 predicted proteins | sample LakEriMetagenome_3_FD_203525 | JGI IMG/M metagenome (GOLD analysis project Ga0315907, IMG submission 203525) | Freshwater fungal communities from buoy surface, Lake Erie, Ohio, United States - Buoy 12 MA123 | ecosystem: Environmental > Aquatic > Freshwater > Lake > Lake biofilm | place: USA...
AAAAATTGTTTTAGACCATCTCATCACCCTTAACCTCGATTTTCTGCTGATTGCTGGCGATTTAACCCAAGATGGTGAACCAGAAAATCATCGTTGGTTAGCCGATTGTTTAGCCACTTTACCCTTTCCCGTCTATGTGGTGCCGGGTAATCATGATGTTTTGAGTTTAACCGCAACAGAAAACCAGATCGGTTTAGCAGATTTTCCCTTTTATTATCAACAATTTGGTTACAGCCATCCCGAACAAATATACTACCAAAAAGAAATTTTACCCGGAGTGCAATTAATCGGTCTTAATTCTAATCAATTCGATGACCAAGGTAAACAAATTGGCAGTTTAGATGCAGAACAATTGCATTGGTTAAAACAGATTTTACCAGCGCTAAAAAACGATCTAGTGATGGTAATGATCCATCATAATGTTATCGAGCATTTACCCGGACAAAGCAATCATGAATTAGGTAAACGCTATATGTTGGCTAATGCGGTAGAACTGCTCGATATACTACAGGAAAACGGCGTAAAATTGTTGATTACTGGCCATCTCCATGTGCAGGATCTGGCTTTTAGTAGAGGTATCTATGAAATTACCACCGGTTCCCTCGTCAGTTATCCCCATCCCTACCGGGTGCTAGAATATCGCGAAAACACGGTTGAATTAGCCATAGAATCCTTTCATCTGCAAAATATACCCGGATGGGAGAATTTACCCGCTATTTCTCGGCAATGGTTAGGCGATCGCTCTTATCCTTTTATGATGCGTTTATTAACCTGCCATCCCCTCAATCTTCCCGTGAGTCTAGCGGAGGAATTAGCCCCGAAATTACGCAATTTTTGGGCAGATGTGGCCCAAGGTGACACAATCTTCGATTTTAGCGATTTTCCGCCCCTAGCACGCCGTTATTTCTACGCTTTCAGTGCCGTCGATCCCCTCGGTAATCCTCATTTTATCGACAATCAAGCTGTAATTAGTTTCAAGCATCAGTTTAGTTATCAGCGCTCAAACTTTCTGCTGGAGATGGGAGAATAGCTGCAACAAATAATTAACTATAGCTTATAGTTATGGTACGCGGCCGCTATCTTGGCAGAAAATATCAAAAAAAATCAATAAAAATAAATGGAAGCACTTAAAAAGGAATTAAAAAAAATCGGTTCTCTTGCCCTCTTTTTTTTCTTGGCTTTCGGTTATATTCTTCTGATTATGAAATTATTTCTGGAAGAGTATTCAATTACCACCTACGTTTTGGGTAAAGCGATCGTAGGAGCGATCCTTGCGGCAAAAACCGTGGCCATTCTCGACGCAGCCATGAAGCTAGAATGGTTAGAAAATCGTCCCCGTTACGTTAGTGTTCTATATCGAACCTTTGTTTATACCCTAGCAGCACTGATTCTCGGCTCGATCGAGGCTTTTATAGAAGCTTATCTGGGAACGCGGGTAATTTCGCAGGCAATGGCCAAATTTTGGCAAAGGGAAAGTTTCTCTCAAATCCTTGCGGTTACTCTCTGTCTCGCAGTGGTTTTTTGTCTCCACAATCTCTGGCAAGAAATCGATCGCTATTGGGGTAAAGGCAAATTGAGAAAATTTTTTCTCGATCGCTCCTAGAGTAGAGCAGTTATCTTAATAGTGAAGTTTTCCTTTTGGGGAGTCGGGAGACTCCGAGACAGGAGACAGTCTTGAATCAGTTATCAGATCTGAGTTTTCAGTTCACTGATTACTGATTACTGTTCACTGTTCACTGAAAATACACCCCCACACCCCACTTAAGAAGTATGTACGATCGCCCTATCTTTCGCGGGCAACCCCTGCTAGGATAAAATACGGGTGAAAAATTGCTAATCCAAGGAGTACAGACGTGATTGAACCTTTAGTGCTAGGGATTGTCCTAGGCTTAATTCCCATTACCCTAGCGGGTTTGTTCGTTGCCGCCTATTTACAGTACAAACGGGGCAATCAATTCGGCTTAGACTAAATCTATCACGCCAATCCCCCGAATTGAGAAAATCTCCCGTCAAGCTAGGCACTAGACGGGAGATTTTCAACAGGACAAATTTGCCGCTTAACAGATTGTGGCTGCCGGCGTTGCCATCCCTGCAAAACTTATCTGTCTTATTGGGAAAGCGATCGCCTAAAACCAAGAGCTACACGGCTGTTAAACTAGGAAAACGAATAACGGTTTCCGTGTATTCGGGAACCCATCCGGCGGTAGTGGTGAAGTAACGCACTGCTTTAACTCGTTTACTGGCAGTAAGGTGAAACCAGTGTTCGGTATGGGCGGGAACATTGATGTATTCTTGAGGTTGAATAGTTAATTCCCCCTGAGAACCATCGGGAAAGACAAAGCCAAAAACCCCCTCCCCATCAATGATATAACGCACCTCATCGTCAGCGTGGGTGTGACAGCGCTCGAATTTGGGAATTTCAGGGTGTAAAACGATTAAATCTCTAGCTTGATAACCCGCTTCTTGCTTTAGTTGCTCAAAATAACCGTCTAAGCTGGTTAAAACTATTTCTTTTTCTTCGTCAGTGAGAGAAGCTTGTTTAAGTAGCTGACGGGTGGCCTCGTTTTCGATCGGCCAATAGTTTAAAGTAACATTTAATTTGGCCAATTCCAGACTAATATCGGCTAACTGGGTATAGGTTGTCCCATTCTCTAAGCATAGTATCGCCATTAGTTATCATCCTCAAGATTACTTTTTCCATTTTAAAGTTTTCCGGGGGCAGGCCGCTCGATTTTTTACCCCTCGAGCCCTTGCCAGTTCCTAGGATTTTCTGCTCAAAAATGCTATTATGGTCTATATCTGGGGAATTAGCTCAGTTGGTAGAGCGCTGCGATCGCACCGCAGAGGTCAGGGATTCGAGTTCCCTATTCTCCATTTTCCAGAGATATTAACCGCTTTTCAAGGTTCAAGAAAGATTATGAACCAGTCTCAACTTCCCAAAAAGGCGTTACTTTTATTTCTGGGGAGAATAGCAGAGGATTACTGACAGAAAAGCTAAAAGATTTGACTTGTGGTAGTAATTTTCCTTGAAAAAATGCCATTAATTCCTGATCATTTCTCGGTAAATGACTAAGGATAACTCCATTAGCTGAATTGTCTTGAAGAAAGCGAAAATTGGCTTGAGTTCCATCGAGATAATTAACGTTAATTATCACGGGAGGGATTCTAAATATTTTTTTGATTATTTTACCCAACCAAGAATATTCAAATTTAACTTGAACACGAGTAATGCCACTATTACGAGTAGGTAATTCATAGACTTGATCCCAAGTAATATTAGTGGTCTCTCCTAGAGAAGTTGGACTGCAACGACTGACTTTTTGTTTTTCTAGAAGATAAAAGTTGGTTTTGATTGCGGGGATTTGGAAGGGGGAATTTACCGAGTCAAGTTGATAATTACAAACCACATAGGAAAAGGCTTTAGGTTCATCAAAAAAAGGATGTCTGCCATCAATAGATTGAAAGTGATAAATCAGATAATCTCTGGGAGATTGAGATAAGCTTTGATAATTTAGTTCATCCAGTTTTTCTGTATAAGCAGAATAGGATTGAATAATCGGCCGCGGTTTCCAATTAAGCTGATTGCCCGGAATAAGTGAAAATTCCCAGGGAATTATATCAATAGTTTTGCCTTGCACTTTTTCCAGCACAGAATCGGGTATTTTGGTAGCGTTAGCAATGACTTGTAAATTTTTAGTTGTACTCCTTTCACCTCGCATTTCTAATTCTCTGGGATTAAGCATAGAGGAAATGACAACCCCGATATTATTAAACACTCTATCGGGACTGAAATTACTCCACTGGCGAGCATTTTCCAATATAGTCCGATTAGGACTAGAGGTGATAAGAATACATCCCAAAAAAATTATTCCCCAAGCACAATAGGCAATCTTCTTAAACCGAGAGTTTTTAATAATTATTGTATAGAGAGAAGCTAAGACAATAACCACAAGTGTAAAAAGGACAACGTGATCATCTTGCCTAACAAATCCATGCTTAAATGACAAAAATATAGGAAAAATGTAGGCAATAGCTAGACTGATTTTTTGGTCTATAATTGCCAGAGACATTAACAGCAAACTTAAGGCAAAGCAGAGCAAGGCAATGAGTAAATGCTGGTAATTTCCTACCACACTCATCCCACTGGAATAACCAGAAGAAATTTGCCAAGAATTGCTCAAATATTCCATGAGAGAGGGAAAATTATCTAGATTAATTGTTTGGAGGAGAAGTAAACCATAAAGCCCATAAAATACTAACAGAGGTAAGAAGTTAAGTAAGTGGTTATGATTAAATAGAAGATAGATTCTGCCTTTGATACCCCTTGCCTCTCTTAATAAGGGGGGTGCCGATAGGCGGGCAGATCTGACGATAAACCAGAGAGCTAAAGCCACTCCTCCAGCAATGCAAAGATTAACTATAATGTGGATAAAGGCTCGGTTATAAGAGGCTGGATAGAGAAAAATAAAGGCAATGGAAGGAATGCTTAAAGTTAAGTTTATACTGGCGAGAACATTTTTTATAACTATCGATGATGACTTCTGAAAATATCCCCTAACAATATTAACAAATATGTAGATAAACAGGCTGCCTGCTAGATAAATTCCTAAAGTTAGTTTGGTGAGTATAGAGAACCCAGTGATCATGCCAATAGCTATAGCTAAATAATTGATGTACTTTTGAAAAAAGTTATCAAAAGACATGAGTATCAGGAGGATAAGTGTCATCTGATAATCAACAGTAAAGCCGATACTGTTGTAGGGATTTCCTACTAGGGTAGCAAAAATAATTGACAGCACAAAAACTATTTGATTGCTATAGTCCTTAATAAATAATAATCTGAGAATAACTACTGCTAATAGACAAAGGTGTATCAACCAGCGAAAATAGATAATTTGGGAAAAGTTGTGATTTAAAGATGTGCCATGAACCAGATAGCCTAGGGGTCCATAGGTGAAGATAATATCTTGACCAAAAATTAACTGTTTATGGGCAGCATCACTAATAGCAAAAGCCCAAGAAGCATCTAAACCAATTTCTAACCAATCAATAATAGGCAAATTGGCCAGAAAAAAGTAGGCGGTAATGATAATTAGTATTCCCTTGACGACTACAGGTGATTTGAGAGATTTTTTCTGCATAATTGTTCAGTTAAAAAATACCTTTTAATTCCTTTTCATAGGTGTGAATCCAATCAAAAATATCTTGGATTAATTTTCTACCGTCCCGCTGGGGTTGCCATCCAGTTATAGAACTTATTTTGCGGGAATCAGTGATAAAAATTGGCATATCTCCGGTGCGATTTTCGGGAACTGCCTCAATCATTATACTATTGCCAGTGATTTCCTGACATAGTTTTGTGGTTTCGTAAAGAGACAAAGAAAAATCTTGCCCACCCCCCACATTAAAAGTCTGCCCTTTGAATTGTTCTAAATTAGCAATCTGAATATCGATTAAATCGAGTAAATCAGCTACATGAAGAAAATCTCTAACCTGTTTCCCTGTACCCCCATAACCGATATATTTTAAGGACTTCTGAAAGTAATGATTAGCCACCCAAAGGGCAAAAACTCCCTGATCAACTTTTCCCATTTGCCAAGGACCAGTTAAAACTCCACAGCGATTAATTAAAGTTCTTAATCCGTAGGCATCCCCATATTCATTAATAATCAGTTCCGATGCTAACTTAGTGGAACCGTAGAGAGAACGGGGCAAATCTAAGGGAAATTGTTCACTGATACCAAAAGCAGAAACCCCGGGTAAATTTTGCTGTTCAGATAACTGAAAACGAGTATCTGTTTCTGTATAGTTTAATTGATTAAGATAGGCAATGGGATAAACTCTGCTGGTGGAGAGAAAAATAAAATCTGCTTGGGTTTGTCTAGCTAATTCTAAACAGTTAATCGTTCCAATTAAGTTAGTTTGCAAAACATAGCCTGGGGAAGTATAACCAGCTAAAACGGAAGGTTCTGCCGAACATTCTAGGATTAAATCCACTGGCAAAGCTGATGCTTCTAAGTCTTCTGCATTTCTGACATCTCCATGAACAAATTCAATTCCGGCTTGTTTGAGACGGGGAATATTTAATTCAGAACCCCGACGCTTTAAGTTATCTAAGGCGATAATTTTCCAGTCGGGATAGAGTTGGGCTAATCCTAAACCTAAAGAACTGCCCACAAAACCCGCACCACCAGTAATTAACACTTGTCTAGTCATCAAAAATACTCCTCTAGATAAGTAATTATCTAGCCACTTGATTCTTTTTCTTTTTGCGCTTATAGTCGCCTCTAGAAAGGTGTTTTTCTAACCAGATAGAGAGAACTATAAATAAATAACGACTACCCATTTCCTTGAGTTTTAACTTGGAAATTCCCGTGGTACGATTGCGCCAAGTGATGGGAATTGTCGTGTAGGAATATCCTCGCACGATTGCTTTTAAGGGCATCTCTACTGTTAAGTTAAAATGGTGAGATAGTAGAGGTGAGATTCCTTCGATAACCTCCTTACGATAGATTTTAAAGGCGTTAGTGGTATCATTAAATTTTATCCCAAATAAAACCTGAATAAATAGATTAGCCAAACGATTAATGAATAACTTGTGCAGGGGATAATCAATAACTTTTCCTCCTTTGATAAAACGGGAACCAAAAACGCAATCGTAGCCTTCTTGGAGTTGATAATAATAGTCCACTATATTATCGGGAGAGTCGGAATTATCTGCCATTACTACTGCTACTGCATCACCGCTAAAATTTTCTAATCCACAGCGTACCGCAAAACCAAAACCATTGGGATAATAGTTATTGATGTAGCGAATCCGGGGATTTTCTTGGTTGATTTTTTGCAGAACTGCTTCGGTGTTATCTTTGCTATTGTCATTAACCACTAGGATTTCATAATCAATTTTATCCCGTTCTAAACGTTCGGATATTAAGTGAGTGGTGCTTTCGATGCAATCTTCTTCGTTGTAAGCAGGGATAATTATTGATAGGGTTTTTACCGCATAGTTATCCCTTGATTGACGTGGGTGAGAGTAACCGTCCATCTCGAAAGCTGGGGCTAATCCTTCGGGATAGTACATTTCTGTCTCATTAGTCTTATTCTTGGGTTTAAAAATTAGGCTATCACTGGCAACATAGTTAATACTAGCTCCCAGTAAAACCCCAATCATTGTGTTAACTCCGGGGCTAATTCCTAACCAATTTAAGAAGGGAAATATCAATAAAACTCGCAGTAAAACTGCTAAACCTGCCGAGAGATGATAGAGAGGAAGTTGTATCAAAATCACATCTCTGATTGTCCAATCTCCCCCAGTCCACACCCAGATTCTATAGATAAAGAAACTGGCAATTAAAGATATTTCTATCGAAATAACATTAGCAACATTCTTCAGAAATGGGGTATTAAATCCCAAGTTGTCAATGAACCAATAAATTAAGAATAAGTTGATTAGAAATGCCACTCCCCCAGCGATGAGAAATCGGAAAATTTTATTGTTGTAGATTTTAGTTAACATAATAGTCTCTTAAATATGCTCTGGTTTAGTTTTTTTAGGTCAACATTGCTACTAATAACATCACTAATGTCCTCTAGTTAACTAATTAAAAGAGTCCCTCAATTGCTAACAGTATATTTGGCTAAAAATAACTTTTGTAACGAGGGAAAACTAGCAGATAAAAACTGATCAAAATAATTCTTGATTTGCCCTAAGTCCAACGGCTAACGTTTTGACTAAAAATCTCTTTGAGAATATCCGTTACTGTGTAGGTTAACTGCCAATCAGGATAATGATTTTTAAACTTACTCACATCAGAAATCCACCAGATATGATCACCAATACGATTAGTCTCTACATACTGCCAGTTTAACTTTTTATCCGCAATCGCTTCACATTCTTGAATAGCTTCTAACATGGAACAATTACTAAAGCGACTACCACCGATATTATAAACTTCTGCTACTCGCGGGGTTTGATAAAAATGATAGAAAGCATTGACGAGATCATAACTATGAATGTTATCGCGTACCTGCTTACCCTTATACCCATAAATACTGTATTCTTTGCCAATCATCGTACATTTCATTAAGTAGGATAAAAAACCGTGTAATTGCGTTCCCGAATGACTAGGACCGGTTAAACAACCACCACGAAAAGAGGCAGTTTTCATCTCAAAATAACGCCCGTATTCCTGTACTAATACATCCGCCGCCACTTTCGAGGCACCGAACAAAGAATGTTTACAAGCATCAATACTCATCAACTCGTCAATACCATGAGCAAAATAAGGATGATTTTCCGAGATTTCCCAACGCAATTCTTTTTCTACTAAAGGTAATTCATTCGGTCTATCCCCGTAAACTTTATTGGTGGAACAGAAAATAAATACTGCTTGGGGACAGTATTGACGAGTATTTTCTAATAATACTAAAGTTCCGTTAGCATTGACACTAAAATCCATATAGGGATCCTTAGCTGCCCAATCGTGGGAAGGTTGCGCCGCCGTGTGGATAATTAAGGATATATCATGACTATAGGTTTTAAATATAGCTGCAATAGCCTCATGATCGCGAATATCCACAGCATGGTGAATGTATTTATCCCCGTAATCTTGCGATAATTTGGCTCGATTCCACTCCGTCGAAGCGTCTTCGCCAAAAAATACCTGACGCATATTATTATCGATACCGACGACAGTATAACCCCGATCACAAAAAAACCTCACTGATTCGGAACCGATTAAACCAGCAGAACCGGTTACTAGAACGATCGCCATAACTATATCCTGAATTTTTTGCCTAGTTGTTCAGAAATTTCTCAAGTTGAGAAAACTTTCTCCGACTTTACTAGATAGGTTCGCCTTTGTCAATTAAACAGGAGGAGATTACCTCTAATAACTGCGGCAATTCCCTCAAAAATTATCGTCTTATCCACTAGGAGCGATTTAATGGCGTTTTCTTGGCAGTAATCCCTAATTAAGTCCCCATCTCCCCCTGTTAAAATTATCCTGCTCTCTGGATATAAATTTAACCATTCCTGACTGAATTTTTCTATTCCCGCTAAAATTGTATAAATTATCCCACTTCTTATCCCTTCTGCTGTTTCTTTTGCCCACATCTTCGGTAATCTTTCCGATAAGGACACCTCTGGTAAGGCTGCCGTCCGTTCCCTTAAACTGGCTAATTGCACCTTTAACCCGGGTAAAATGGCCCCCCCCACTAGCTTTTTATCCCTATCCACTCCCGTAAAAGTTAAAGCTGTTCCCGCATCGATTACTAAACAGGGAAATCCGTATTTTTTCCCCGCACCTAAGACAGCTAAAGCTCGATCGATGCCGAATGTCGTATATAAATCCAGTAAAGGAATATCTTTTAAAGTAATTATCCGTAAATTGCCATAATTTACCCATAATTCTTTTTGGCTAGGAACCACGGAGGCGACAATCAATGCACAGTTATATTTATTTGTCAAGAGTTTAGGGAAAATTTGTCGCAAAAATTCATTACTTAGGGGTTCGTTCAGGTGAGGAGTATCGAGACAAGCTAACAGGGTTTGACCGCGAAAATACCCCCAATGTAAGCGAGAATTGCCGATCATCAACCCTATCCAGTCAGTATCTTGCTCAGTCATTTAGTTAGTGGGAATTATGAATTGGGGTGTGGGGTGTGGGATGTGGGATGTGGGGAAATGGGGTGTGGGGTGTGGGGTGTGGGGTGTGGGATGTGGGGAAATGGGGTGTGGGGTGTGGGGAGAATAAATAAAATAATCTCCTGACTCCTATCTCGGAGTCTCCTGATGGCTTCAAGATAGCTGATATTTGGGGAAATTATCTAGAAATCATGACAAAAGTTTTTTAATGGTTGAGCAGGCAAGAGATAATATAACCTATGTATAGAATTTAACAAAAAATCTGGTTAACGGACATTGATTAAGTCGATAGCGCAGTGTCAAACAAGTTCTTTTCCCGCTCAGGTATGGCAATTAGATCAAGGCTTAACCGTAATTCATCAGTATTTACCCGTGACTCCTGTGGTGGTGGTGGATGTGTGGGTGAAAGCAGGTGCGATCGCTGAACCCGACCCATGGTTAGGTATGGCCCATTTTCTCGAACACATGATCTTTAAGGGGACGAAAAAACTTCCCCCTGGACTCTTTGACTATTTAATCGAAAATTGTGGCGGAATGACCAACGCGGCCACCAGTCACGATTACGCGCACTTCTATCTCACCACCAGTGCAGATCAAATTGAACATACCTTACCCCATCTGGCCGAAATTCTCCTCCATGCTGAGATTGACGATGAGGAATTCTATCGGGAAAAAGATGTAGTTTTAGAAGAATTACGGGCCTGTTATGATGATCCCGATTGGATTGCCTACCAAACCCTCTGCGGAAGTATCTATCAAAACCATCCCTACGGACGCTCTATTTTAGGCGATCAACCCCGTTTAGAGCAATTAACCCCCAATCAAATGCGCTGTTTCCATCGCACCTATTATCAACCAGAAAATATGTGTGTGGCGATTATCGGGGGAATTGAACCCCAACCAGCTTTAGAAATTATCCGGCAATCTTTTCGGGAATTTCCCGTCCCCTCGGAATCTCCCCCCCATCTAGTGGCTGCCGAACCCCCCCTGATCGAAATTCGTCGCTCCCAAGTATATTTACCCCACCTAGAACATTCTCGTCTCTTGATGGGATGGACTGGACCAGGATGCGATCGCCTAGAAGATGCCTTTGGATTAGACTTGATTTCGGTAATTCTTGCCGGGGGACGCTGTTCGCGGTTAGTGCGACAGCTGCGGGAAGAAGCGCAAATCGTCCTCGATATTAACAGTAATTTTTCCCTGCAACGAGATTCCAGTCTCTTTACCATCGGCGCTTGGCTATCTAGCCCACAAACTGAGACAATTGAAGGTATTATCTGTGAACACCTCCAACATCTCCACGATCATCCCGTCACCCCCGCAGAATTACACCGCACTCAACAGTTATTAGCTAACGATTATATTTTCTCCACAGAAACCCCGGGCCAATTAGCCGGACTCTATGGATATTATCAAACCCTGAGAGCTGCCGACCTAGCAACGATCTATCCCCAAGTTATCCAAAGTTTGCAACCATCAGATCTCCAGCGTCTGGCTCGTCAGTATCTCTCCCCAGAGCGATATGCTATTACAATAATGCAACCCTGTGAATAAACGATGTCCGCTTCCCCCATTCACCGCTTAACCTTAGAAAATGGCATCACCCTTTTAGTGGTGGAAAATACGGCCGTGGAGTTAGTTGCAGGGAGGATTTTTCTCAAAAATGCGGGTACTCGGTGGGAAAAAACCGAAAAAGCGGGTTTATTTCGTCTTTTAGCCGTGCTGCTCACCAAAGGTACAGAAAAGTTATCTTCCCTAGAAATTGCTGATCGCATTGAGTCCACGGGGGCCGGTTTAAGCGCCGACACGGGGACCGATTATTTTGTGGTTAGTTTAAAGACCGTTACCAAGGATTTTTTAGATATATTGCGTCTAGCGGCAGAAATTATTCGTTTTCCCAGTTTTCCCCCCCCAGAAATCGAATTAGAGAAAAATCTCACCCGTCAAAGCATTCGCTCTCAATTGGAACAGCCTTTTAATGTAGCTTTTAATCAATTACGCGCCGCTATGTACCCTGATCATCCCTATGGTATGTCTTTATTGGGTACGGAGGCAACGGTTTCGCAATTGCAACGGGAGGATATGCAGGCCTATCATCGTCGCTTTTTCCGTCCCGATAACTTGGTAATTAGTCTTTCTGGCCGTATTACCCTAGAGCAAGCAGTAAAAGCAGTGACGGAAATTTTTGGCAGTTGGTCAATTCCCGATCTTCCTTTATCTAGTTTACCCCCCGCCGCTTTTGATTTTCAGCCCACCTGTTTAACTACCGTCCAAGCTAGTCAACAGGCGATCGTTATGTTAGGATACCCCGGCTCTTCTGTGCAAGAGGATGATTATGCGGTTTTAAAATTATTGAGTACCTATCTGGGGAATGGGTTATCTAGTCGTTTATTCGTGGAATTGCGAGAAAAACGGGGATTAGCCTACGATGTTTCCGCTTTTTATCCCACCCGTCTCGATTCTTCCCAATTTGTCATTTATATGGGAACTGCACCCCAAAACACAGCCATGGCCCTGTCGGGATTGCGTCAGGAAGCAGAAAGGTTATATCAAGTAACTTTGAGCGAGGAGGAGTTACAGTCAGCTAAAAATAAGTTATTGGGTCAATATGCTCTCGGTAAACAAACTAACGCCGAAATCGCTCAATTATACGGTTGGTATGAAAGCTTAGGTTTGGGGATTGAATTTGATCGCACTTTCCTGGATTCTATTAATCAGATTACTCCCGAACAAGCGCGATCGGTAGCCAGTAAATATTTTCAAAATCCTTACATTTCTCTAGTCGGTCCAGAAAATGCGATCGCTGAAATTCTCTAGTAAGATCAAAAAGCGGCAATAAAAACTATTGCCGCTGCTATTTTTGATTAACTCCCCGGGTGGGATTCGAACCTACGACCAATCGGTTAACAGCCGACCGCTCTACCACTGAGCTACCGAGGAAAGCTACTCACAATTAATAATTATAATCATAAGTCCCTCAATAATGCAAGTGTTTTCTGGATTTTTTCTCAAAAAAATTTCCGGTGCCGGTAGCGGTGGGCAGAGAATCAACTATTGTGGAGATAAGGACACCATTAAGTCTAGTCTATGCTTGCTCATCACCGCCGTCCCGTTTCCTTCTGTCTGCTCTCGACAGATCTACCCATCCTCTCCACTTTAGACACTGCCGCTACCCTCTACCAAAAGGATCGCCACCGGTTTCATCTTCTCCTCAATCAACCCCCGGTGGCTCTCGCGGAAATAGAGACACTTAAACCCGAAAATAATCAAAATAAATTAATTTGGCTAGAAATTTCAGCCAATCGGGTAATTATGACCATGCAGGGCCAGGGAAAATTCGCCTATCGTCATTTTTGGGAGCAAGGGGTTTTTGGTGTTAGTCGCTACTGGTTAAATGCCGAAAGTCCTCAACCGGGTTACGCTTTTCGCCTCCGCAACTATACCCGTAGTCTCAAATTAGAGGGGAATAATTTCCCCGAATATTTGCGTCTAGAGTACGAATTATGGTCAGATAACCTGATTTTAGGTCATTATGTCCTTCATTTGCAAGTACACCAATAAATCGGGTTGGCTGCATAGAGCTAAAAACTTTGTGGGATAAAACTTTTAGGCTTTTTGGCAATCAAAAAGTGCCAGCCGGTGGCAAAATTTAGGCACTTTTTCCCCGAAAATTAGGTAATTGTGGGGTGGATTGAAGACTTAGTGCTACACTTCCCGAAAAGTCTATTTTATTTGAGCTTGTTGTTAGGAATCCACTTAAAAGACGTTGTTTAATCTGGCTAATAAGCTCTTGGGTATGATATGGGGAAAAGTTCCAGCGATTGCGCTAAAATGGGGTAGTATGCCGCAAGTTTCCACCTGTCGTTACTCTGAGGACTGTTAGACAGAAAGTTTCTGTATAATATGTAGTTGTGTGTCCATGACGAGGTAATGCTATGGCCCTTTTGGCCGAAGAAATAGTTGAAGAATGGCTGAATAGGCAGGGTTATTTCACCATACGTGGTATCCGTCTTGGCGTTAATGAAATTGATTTGGTTGCGGTGAAGTTCAGATCAGGCGAAAGTCCTGTCTGCCGTCATGTAGAGGTCCAGGCGTCGATGAGGCCAGTCAGCTACATCTCCAAGGTTCCCAAAGCTGCGCGAAAGACTGGTCGGGCTGCGAATAGCGCAGCACGTTCGCCCGAGGAGCTCGTGGAAGGTGTCGCCGAGTGGGTTGAGGGGAAATTCCACGCTACCAAAAAGCGCTCCCTTATGGAAATTCTGTGGAGCGGTGAGTGGTCCTCGGAGCTAGTCATAAATAACGTCAAATCTGAGCAGGAAGTAGAGCTAATTGCCGATCATGGAATAATCATACACCGGCTTCCAGATATTGTTCGCCAGCTTAAAATTAACCAATTCCCCATCAAGAGTGCTGCTGGTTCGGATTTTATAGACCTGTTGCAGCTATCGCCGTAGGGTGCGTTCCCTAATGCAAGTCCTATTGCTCCAGCGATCAATTTTGGGGAACGCACCATGCCCATTGATGGCAGCTGTCAGTGGGATGCCGAAGAACGTAGTGCGATCGCTGATCTTGTAGAAACCCAACATTACTTTTTCCCAAATTACCAGCCAATATCTGAGTTACAATCAATACTATCCATTCTACGCCTTAATCAAATAATTTAACTTATGTCTGCTACAATTCGTGAAGAACTTCACCAACAGATTGACCGATTACCTGATGACATTGTTGAAAAAATTGCCAACTTTACCCGATTAATTTCCCCTGAGCC
>Ga0315907_10005122_pt1 | contig 14416 bp, 11 predicted proteins | sample LakEriMetagenome_3_FD_203525 | JGI IMG/M metagenome (GOLD analysis project Ga0315907, IMG submission 203525) | Freshwater fungal communities from buoy surface, Lake Erie, Ohio, United States - Buoy 12 MA123 | ecosystem: Environmental > Aquatic > Freshwater > Lake > Lake biofilm | place: USA...
GTGTAGTAACCGTAATAAGGAATCCCACTTCGATGCGTTAAGAGCATTTTGATTGAAATACCAGGATACGGGAATTCAGGTAAATAAGTCCGAATGTCTTCATTTAATTCTAACTGTTTATGATCAATCAAACGAAGCGTCGCCAATGATGTGGCAACTTTACTAACTGATGCAACATGTAAAGGCGTTTCTTTTGTAATTGCTATTTCTGCTGGATAATTTGAAAAACCACTATATCTTTCAGTAATGATTTTACCATTTTTAGCAACTAAAAACATTCCACTAAATCGCTCGGGATTCATGAATTCATAATAAAAATCCAAACTTTCTTTTCGTTTTTCTTTTAAGAATTTCTTAGATGGTTCTTCGAATTTAGGCAAGTAAGAAATTGGTTCTAAAGTCGTTTCACCTAAATGCCCCGATTTTTTAGTATTACAACCAATAATTACTAGTAAAAAAAAGAAAAGTATATGTAGTTTTTTTAAATGCATCTTGTGCTGCAAATATACATTTTTGGTTGAGTTTTGAAAGAATACATGAAAATTAATATCCTCCAAACCATCTTCTCAAGAACCATTCAGTTCCGAAAATTAGTACGATTAAAAAGAAAAGCCATTTATAATCAATCAAATCGTTGAAAGATGCTTCACTGTAACTCATTTCAGCAATATCCTTTCTTTTTTCAATATCATTTAACAATTGATTGATGTTTTTCAATTCGTAAAATTGACCATTGGATTGTTTCGCAATTTGATTTAATAAATTATGATCAGCTGCGGATTCAATGTTTTCCAATTGTATATTTTCAACTATGAAAACACCTGATTTAGAATAACTTTTACCATTGTATTTACAACTTGCGGTCCATTCGTATTTACCTGGTTTTAATTTTCCTAACGAAAGTTTATAGAAATTACTTACCGCTCCAAATTGGTATTTATCAGACTTATTTTTTTCGTCTTTTAATTTTAATTCAATGATTGGTTTTGTAATCAACTCCATTGATTCATTGTAAAATTCAGCTTTCACTTCTACTTCTTCATCGATAGTAAATCGCTTAGGAAATGTAACTCTCAAAGCAGAAGTGTTTTGTTTTACAACAAGGTATTGTGAAATTTTCTGAATTAATTCTGTAAAGTTTTTTGATTCGCTTGTTCGAATGTATTCATTCATTTTCCACTTCCAAATACCTTCACCATAGATGACTCCAAATTTTACATTTTGATTTTCACCAAAATAAATCATTGGATCATTTTTTTGAATTGAACCGATTCGCTGAAATAACAAAACATCATTTCCCGCTGCCAATTTAACATCTCCAAATTTTGTTTTTAATGGAGGATAATAATTCATAGAATTCTGAAGTTCAGTGGAAACTTCAAATTTCTGGAAACCTGCATTTATTTTACCTTGAACTTCATCAAATTGATTTCCATTTGGAGTAATCAATCCAATTTTCAATTTTTGGATAATAGAATTTGGAGTATTTGGACCAACACAATATAGAACTGGAATTTTAGCATCCCTGATCAATGTCATTACACTTTCATCATACTGAATTCCAGGTTCATGATAAATAACTAAATCAACTTTCTTTAAATCTCTTTTCCATTCTTTTACTAAAAAAGAAGTGACATCTAAATTTTCATCTTTTTCAATCACACTTTTCAAAGCTGCAACATCCGGATGAGGAGCACCAGCAAGCAATAACACTTTGCTTCGAGCATCTAAAATTTCAATGTAAAAATTACGCGTATTATTTGAGTATGTATATTCACCACCTGCCTTTGATATAGAAACGGTATACTGTTGGTAACCAACTTTATCAGCCTCTAATAAAAATGAAACATGTTTATAATCATAAGTCCCATTACTGAAATTAACCGATTGAGAAGCAACTGATTTGCCATTATTTAAAATTGAAACAGTCACATTTGATTTCCCCATTTTGATTCCTTCTAAATCAACTTCAACTGGGAATTTATTTTTCAAAAAAGCAATTTCATTAGAAGCGATATTTTTTATGTATTGATCTTTTTTGGGAGTAGTATCACCTACTCCAACTGTAAAGACTGGTGTTAAATCAATTTTCTCAGCACTATACAACGGATTTGAACCTTTATTGAAATTCCCATCTGAGATGAATGCTATTCCCCCAATATTTCTGCTATAAAAATTCGAATGTATCGATTCAAAACCCTCGGAAAGCGCAGAAGTACTTTCATTAAAATCAATCTTACCTGGAGATTTCACTTCACTACCTACAGTAATCGTATGTAATTCAAATTTATCACCAAATCGTTCTATCAACTTGTTGTTGAAGGATTCAATTTTTGATTTTACAGTCGCACTATCCTTGTAATTCCTCATGGAAGAAGAATTATCAACCATTGTAATAAATACAGGTTTCTCAACTCTTATAGAAATTGCTTCAAATAATATTCCGATGAATAAAACGCCTAATAAAAATAAACCTGAAGCTCTTAATGATTTAAACGTCAACATCCATTTACTTCCTAATTCTTTGATCCAATTTTCTTTTGAATACAAGAAATGAGCAATAAAAATAGAAATCCCTAACCAAGGAAGTAACCACCAAATCGATATGTCTGATACAAAACGCACGAAGTAAAATTAATAAACTTTTAGAAACTCTCTAACTAATAATTTTAAGAAAAATTTTTCATCGAATAAGAGATTCCCATTCCAATTATAGATTTAAATTGAGTTCTTGGACCAGTTCGTCCAAATGAGTCTTTAATCATGATATCATCATCATAAACTAAATTCAATTGAATGGAAGATGAAAACCAGGAATTTACTTTGAAAGTAAAAATTGTTTCAGCATTCACATCTATATTTTGAGGGTTTTGATTGTAATTACTAAACAAATCTAATTTAGACTTCATTTCAATATTTTTGGCAACAGTTTTATTCCATTTAATTTTAAAATAAGCACCAAACTCCCCCCTAAATTGTTTTCCTTTTTTTATTATTTCACCGACTTCATTTATAATTGCTTTATCTACACCAAATGCACCTTTATCTGCTAGAAATTGACTTTTTACAAATGTCATCTTAGTAGCAAATGGAGAAATAAAAATTCCGAAATTATCACTTGGAACATAATCATATCCAATAGCGCAGTTGATGTATCCTGGCGCCATGAAAGTTGAAATAATTACGGAATCATTTGGATAATTGTATCCATCAAGTGATTGTGTTTTAAAACCACCAATAACTGAAAAATATTTAGACTTATTTAAATGGTGACCGAATTTTGATGAAACATCAATTCTGTCATCAGTTTTTTGCATGTTTTCATGAGAAGTTGTTCTGTCGATGTATTTGATTCCTCCAAGTGCCAAATTCACGTCATTTTCCCATTTCATTCTATTCGTCTTATAATATGCACTCGCACTAATAAAGCCTATAACTGAAACATTCGTTCGACCTCCTGCATTCCAATTACTTAAAGTGGTTTGAGTCCCGCTTAAAGAATAGAGCGTTTTTAATGTCCATTTTGAAGTGTCCTTTTTTACAGATAATGTGTCTTGAGAAAAACTTATAAATGAAAAAAAGTATAAGGAGAAAAAAAGGAGTTTATTCATTGTTAATTTGCAGAGATTTGTGGAGTTGGAGCTGGAAAATGCAAACCATTTTTCTCGAATTCCTTGTAAACTTTTTCATTCAAATCAAAATGAACATTCCAATAATCTTCTGTCTTCGTCCAAACTCTAACGACTATATCTACTGAATTATTCGTCAAAGCTCCTAATCCAACAAAAGGAACTGGTTCTTGCATAATACGCTCATCTGAATTAATTAAATTAGTTAAGACTTCCCTAGCCTTTTGAACATTATCTCCGTAAGCAATTCCAAAAATGAAATCTACTCTTCGCTTTTCAGCTTTCGTAAAATTGGTAATGTTTCCATTTGCAACAGGACCATTCGGAAGAATAATCACTTTATTATCTGAAGTATGTAAATAAGTATTGAAAATTTGAATTTCTTTAACTGTTCCTTGTTCGCCTTGCGTCATTACAAAATCTCCAACTTTAAAAGGTTTGAAAATTAAAATCATTACTCCACCAGCAAAATTTGAAAGCGTACCTGAAAATGCCATACCAACTGCCAAACCTGCAGCCCCTAAAATAGCAACAAAAGAAGTCATTTCAACTCCTAATTGAGTGATTGAAGTTATAATAACTAACACTTTGAAAACCATTGAAACTAGGCTTGATAAAAACGTAACCAAACTTTCATCAGTTTTACTTTTACGAAGAATATTTTTAATTGCTTTAGTTGCAATTTTTACTACCCATAAACCAATAACTAAAATTGAAATCGCTATTGCTAAATTTGTCCCAATTTTTAATAAATACTGATTAATATCCGAATAACTTACTCCGAAAATACCTTCAAACTTTAACATGTTTAGTTGCTTTTTATTTGCAAAATTACAATAACATCGAATAAATTAAATAGACAATTTCAATTTTAACTTTATTTTATATTTATTTGCAGTATGTTTTTTATACTTTCAAAAGCTTTATTGATTTTCACCACGCCTTATACTTGGTTTATTTTGAGCGTATTCGGTGCTTTCTTTTTAAGAAAAGATAAATGGAAAAAATGGTCAAAATACACTGCCGTGTTTGTTTTTCTTTTTTTCTCTAATACTGTAATCCTATCTGAATTCATGCGTATGTGGGAGATACATGGCACACGATTTGAAAACACCAAAAACTACGATGTCGGAATTGTTTTAGGTGGAATGTCGGATTATAATAACGACTTAGATGTGCTAAGTATTACTGGTCATGGAGATCGTATTTGGCAAGCTATTACATTGTATAAAAAACACAAAATCAAAAAGATACTTATTTCTGGTGATTCTGGTTATGTTACCGATAGAGGTTTACATGAAGCAAAGCAATTAAAAAAAGTATTGGTTGAATGGGGAATTCCTAGTAATGATATTATTACAGAAGATAAATCCAAAAACACTCATGAAAATGCCTTGGAATCTAAAAAGGTACTAGATCGCTCCTACCCACATTTTTCGAAATTTCTTTTAATTACTTCTGGTTCACACATGAGGAGATCTCTGGCTTGTTTTGATAAAGTAGGCTTGAAGTGTGATTCTTTTTCAACTGATTTAATAACTGGACCAAATAGAGGTTACTTTTGGGATCAATACATTATTCCAAATCAAGACGCAATGGGTCAATGGAATAAACTAATCAAAGAATGGATTGGATATTTTGTTTATGACATGGTTGGGTACATCTGAAAATTTTGGATTTTGGATTTTGGATTTTTAAAATCATAATTAATTTCTTTATATTTTTTGTCAGCTTTTTAGTTGGCAATTTGTCAGTTTTTTGATTTGGAATGATTTTGGTCTGAAATCATGCATGAGCAAAAATAAAGTAACATTATCATCGGTTTTTAAAACGATCGTTTGGCCGAGAAGAAAAATCATTGGGTTTGGTTTGTTGTTAATTGTAATCAGTCGTTTAGCAAGTTTATATATCCCTTATTCAAGTCAAATATTATTAGATAAAATCGTTCCAAACAAAGATATTGATGGATTATTTGTATTGATTGGAACTGTTGTTTTAGCAATAGCAATTCAAGCAGTAACATCTTTTGCATTAACAAAAATCTTAAGCGTAGAAGCTCAAAATTTGATTTCTCAATTAAGAGTTCAAGTTCAAAAGAAGATACTTTCACTACCTGTAAGTTATTTTGACAATAACAAAAGTGGAGCTTTGGTTTCTAGAATCATGACAGACGTAGAAGGTGTCAGAAATATTATTGGAACTGGTTTAGTTCAATTAGTTGGAGGAACAATTACAGCAATTATTTCTTTGATTTTATTGATAAGAATTAATCCAATCATGACATTTTCAACTCTTATTCCAATTGGTGTTTTTGCTTTTGTAGCAATGAAAGCGTTTAAAAAAATCAGACCAATTTTCAAAAAGAGAGGTCAAATTAATGCTGAAGTTACTGGTCGATTGACTGAAACATTAAATGGTGTTCGAGTAATTAAAGGTTTTAACGCAGAGGAACAAGAAAATAAGATTTTCGAAAAAGGAACAGATGATTTGTTTCAAAATGTAAAAGCAAGCTTAACTTCTACTTCATTAATTACAAGTTCAGGTACATTTCTTTTAGGTTTAGCTTCCGCTGGAATTATGGGAATTGGTGGCTATTTAATTGTAAAAGGTCAAATGACAACTGGTCAATTTATCTATTTTACTTTATTGTTAGGATTTATGATTGCACCTATTGTTCAAATGAGTAACATTGGAAGTCAAATTACAGAAGCTTTTGCCGGATTGGATAGAACGCAAGAAATTATGAACATGACTCCTGAAGATAATCCAGAAGAGCGTCCAATTAAATTGGAAGAAATTAAAGGAGAAATTATTTTCGAAGATGTTACATTTAGCTATCAAGAATCAAAAGAAGTTTTGCACAATATTAGTTTTTCAGCACCAGCTGGATCTGTAACGGCTTTAGTTGGTTCATCAGGTTCAGGGAAATCAACAATTGCTGGATTAGTTGCCACTTATTTAAATCCTAGTTCTGGTAAAATCACATTGGATGGCGTTGATTTATCGAAAGTAAGTTTGGGAAGTTATAGAAATCATTTAGGAGTTGTTTTACAAGACGATTTCTTATTTCAAGGAACAATTCGTGAAAACATTCTTTTCCCAAGACCAAATTCAACTCAAGAAGAATTAGATTTCGCTGTTAAAGCAGCTTATGTGAACGAATTTACAGATCGTTTTGAAGAAGGATTAGATACTGTTATTGGAGAAAGGGGTGTTAAACTTTCAGGAGGTCAACGTCAACGTATTTCTATTGCAAGAGCGATTTTAGCGAATCCAAGTATTTTTATTTTGGATGAAGCAACATCGAATTTAGATACGGAGAGTGAAACAATGATTCAAAATAGTTTGAACGAATTAATGAAAGACAGAACGACATTTGTTATTGCTCATAGATTAAGTACAATTCGTAAAGCTGATCAAATTTTAGTAATTGAGAACGGTCATATTGTTGAACGTGGAAATCACGATGAATTGATTGCTAAAGAAGGTCGTTATTATGAATTGTTTACTTATCAGAGTAGAATTTAATATCACAAAAAAATGGTGTCTAAAAATTCAGACACCATTTTTTTTTATATAGTTTAATTCTTTATTGTTTAATTACAGAAACCATTTTTGAAGAATTAGAATCTGTTTTTACTTGAATAAAATAAGTACCTCTTTCAAATTTACTTAAATCAACTGTATGACTTCCATCAAGAAAATCTACTTCATTTGATGAAATTAGATTACCAGTAACTGAATAAACTAATAAATTAGCTTTTGTAATTTCTGAATCATTTAAAGTAATAGTCGTTTTTCCATTTGTTGGATTTGGAAAAGCTTTAAAATCTATTTTCACTAGTTCATTAACACCTGCATTAGCTATAACACAGTTTGCGATAGTATTATCAATAACACCTTTCATCGCATTATAAGAAGTCGTGTGATTACTTCCAAAATTATCCCATAAATCGGCTTTAATTTTTTTATCAGAAGGACAAATCACATTGATTGTTGGAAAACCTAATGGTGCATAGATATCTAAATCTAACTGCAAAGGATTTTCATTTACAATAGGATAAGTTGTTCCAGTCACCCAGTCACCTTGTGTACTTCCACCTGTTCCATTTAAAGCATTTGCTAATGTAGCTGCATCTCCTTCATAAAATAAAACGACTACTTCATTTGTTCCACTTGCACCATATTCTGCATTAATTTCATTTAAGAAATGTTCTCCATGAAAACTCCAACATGGTCCACACCAAGTTGCAGAAACATCTAAAACAACCACTTTACCAGCATTCAAATAGCTATATAAAGTATGACTACCACCATTGATATCTGTTACTGTGAAATTTGGAGCGACTGCACCAATTTGTGAAAATGCAAAGCTTGAAGAGATAGCTAAAGCAACTGTTGTAATTATTCTTTTCATAATTATAGTTTTTAATAGTTTATAAATCAAATGTATGAACCTATCAGAATAAATAAAATCCATTTAGTAACTATTTATTGTAATCCTAACTATTACAATTAAAAACAATTTATGTTAATTTGAAAATAAATTATCAAGTTTATTTTTTGACACTTCATTTTTTAAATGAAGTATTCTCGGAGTAATTAAATTTTCTTACATTCGCACTGTTGTTAATTATGAATAAATAAATAAACATGATAAAAGAAGTTTTTATTGTAGCTGCAGCTAGAACTCCAATCGGAGGTTTTTTAGGCGGTTTATCAACTATCCCAGCTACCCAATTGGGATCTATCGCAATCAAAGGAGCATTAGAAAAAGGGAATATCAAACCAGAATTAATTGATGAAGTTTTCATGGGAAATGTTCTTCAGGCTGGTGTTGGACAAGCTCCTGCTAGACAAGCTACTTTAGGTGCTGGTTTAGGACAAAATGTACCTTCTACAACTGTAAATAAAGTGTGTGCTTCTGGAATGAAAGCAATCATCTTAGCTGCTCAATCTATTCAAGCTGGTGATAACGAAATCGTTGTTGCAGGTGGAATGGAAAATATGTCTCAAACTCCACATTATATTGACGGAAGAAATGGAATGAAATTTGGCAATATCACTATGTTAGATGGTATTACTAAAGATGGTTTATTAGATGTTTACAGTAAAGTTCCAATGGGAAATTGTGCTGAACTTTGTGCTACTAAATATGAATTTTCTAGAGAAGATCAAGATAACTTCGCAATTACATCTTACACAAGAGCTGCTGAGGCTTGGAAAGCAGGGAAATTTGCAAATGAAGTTGTTCCTGTTGCTGTACCTCAAAGAAAAGGAGATCCAATCATGATTTCTGAAGATGAAGAATATAAAAATGTATTTTTAGATAAAATCCCTGGATTACGTCCAGCTTTTGATAAAGACGGTACAATTACAGCTGCAAATGCTTCAACATTAAATGATGGTGCTTCTGCATTAATCTTAGCTTCTAAAGAAGCAGTTGAGAAACATGGTTTAACTCCGATTGCAAAAATCGTTAGTTACGCAGATGCTGCTCAAGCTCCTGAATGGTTTACAACTGCTCCATCTTTAGCGGTTCCAAAAGCATTAGCAAAAGCTGGTTTAACAACTGAAAATGTTGATTACTGGGAGTTCAATCAAGCATTCTCTGTTGTAGGTTTAGCAAACGCTAAAATCTTAGGATTAGATGCTTCTAAAGTTGATGTTAACGGTGGTGCAGTAGCATTAGGACATCCTCTTGGAAATTCTGGTTCAAGAGTTGTTGTTACATTGATCAACGTTTTAAAACAAAACGGTGGTAAAATTGGTGGTGCTGCTATCTGTAATGGTGGTGGTGGTGCTTCTGCAATTATTATTGAGAATATTTAATCAATTTGATTAATAAATATTGAAACGGATGAAGAGTAATCTTTATCCGTTTTTTTGTTATATTCAATTTTTACACATAAAAAAATGGATGTTTTAAATAGCGAATATTGGTCGAATAGATATAATGAAAATCAAATAGGTTGGGATTTAGGTGAAATCTCTCCTCCTATTAAAACCTATATAGATCAATTAGAAGATAAAAATTTAAGAATTCTAATTCCAGGTTGCGGATTGGGTCATGAAGCTGAATATCTTTTTAATAAAGGATTTCATAATACTTGTGTTCTTGATTTTGCAAGTGAACCTATTCTTAATTTCCAGAATAGAAATCCGAAATTTCCTATAGAACAATTGTTTATTCAAGATTTTTTCGACCATGTCGGACAATACGATTTAATAATTGAACAAACACTTTTTTGTGCTATTGATCCAAAATTGAGAGCAAATTATACTAAAAAGATATTCGAATTACTTAAACCAAAAGGGAAATTAGTTGGACTTTTATTTAATATAGATTTTCAAAATGGACCTCCCTTCGGTGGAAATAAATCTGAATATTTGAACTATTTTTCACCCAATTTTAACTCCATTTACATGGAGAATGCTTATAATTCAATAAAACCTAGACAGGATTCTGAGTTATTTATTATTATTCAAAACAAAAAAGTCTGACCTTAATGATCAGACTTTTACAAACTAGAAACTAAACCTTATATATTAAGTTTACTTAATTAAACCTAAACCCTCTTTTGCTGATGAATCAGTCGGATACATCAACAAAATTCTATTAAATAATAACTTCGCTTCTTCTTTATTACCTAAGAAATAATTGTTCCATCCACTCATCAAAACACTATTGTAATCATACGGATATAAACCTAATGAAACATCAAAATGTTTTTTTGCAGAAGTATAATTTTTTCGGTAATAATAATTTAAACCTAATTGATAATGTGCCGTAGAATTTTTTGGATCAATTGCAATGATTGCTAAATATGCTTTATCTACATCATTCCATTTTTCTTTGGCCACTAAAGGATTAATTAAAGCCCATAAAGCCTCTTCTGAACTAGGCATCAAAGCCGTTGCTATCTGATAATATTTTATAGAATTATCATAATTCTTGTTCGCATAGTTCAACCAACCCAATCGAAGATTAACAATGTATGATGTTTTATCATAAACATCTTCTAAAGACTTTATAGATAAATCATAACTTCCTTTAGCTTCAAAATCATAACTCGATATAAATGCTGCATTTAATTTTGTTACATCTTGTGAAAAACCATTGAATGCAATTATCGTGCATCCAATAAATACCAATTTTATTAACTTATTCATAATATTTGCTTTTATATAATTATTATTATTTAATTAAACTTAATCCTTCAATTGCTGACTTATCATTCTGATCGATTAACAAGACTTTGAAAAAAAGTGCTTTTGCTTCTGACGTCTTTCCTAGAAAATAATTATTCCAAGCACTCATGATTAAAAAACTATAATCAAACGGATAAGCATTCAATGCAACATCGAAATATTTTTTTGCTTTTGTATAATTTTTTCTATAATAATAATTCAATCCCAACTTATAATTTGCAGTTGAATTTTTAGGATCTAATTTTAGAATTGCTAAATAAACCTTATCAACTTCAGTCCATTTTTCGGATGCTATTAATGGATTTATAATTCCCCAAAGAGGTTCTAAAGATGCTGGCATGCCTATTCTTGCTTTTTGATAATATGCTATTGAAAGCTCATATTTATTTTGTAAATAATTTAACCAGCCGAGTCTTAAATTCATAGTATATGAACCGTCGATATAAACATCTTTTATTGCAAGTATTGCATCATCATATTGCCCCTTAGCTTCTAGGGCATAACTTTTTGAAAATGCAGCTGGCAAAGATTTATTTTCTTGAGCGATTGTTTGAAAAGATGCAATCAATCCAATTGCAACAATTCCTTTTTTTAAAAATTCCATTTTGCTGTAAATGTTATACTGTTATTAATATATTGATAATTACCTGTTTGATAATCAGTTAAATTTGTAAATTTATAATGTGTTGCCTCTCGTTGCTGAGTATATCCACTAATAATGTATTCCAATTTCGACTTCGAATAAAAATGAATATTCAAACCTGTTTGACTTTTAATTTTATCCATAGAATTATACGTCATGAATCCATTCGAATTAATTCTATTACTGAAATCTCCAGAAGCATAATCTGCATCAATATGAATTCGATTCGTTAATTTGAAACCAATTTTTTGACCTATTACATATTCAGAACTAGATCCATTTACGAAATTTAAACTTGATGTTGCATAAAAATTAGTATTACCAAAAGGATAAATCGTCAAATTAACTTCTTCTTGCGTTTTCGTTTCATTATAAAAATCACTTATATGAAATGAAAAAATTGGATAAAAATAATTGAAACGTTTTCCAACAGTCAATGATGTTGAGAAATTATTGTAATTGCTTTCATCAGTAATAAAACTAATCGGAGGAGTTGGTGGAGGTGGCATCATAGGATTTATAGTGCCTGAAACTATTGTGTAATTTGACACATGTGTATTATAATAACCAAATCCACCACTTAAAGACCAGCCATTTTTGAAATGATACCCAATTCCAAGATTATATTGAAAATAATTATTTCTATAATCTTTTGTAAATCGATTATTTTCCAATTCAATGGATCCTTTAGCTCCCAAATTATAATAATTTATACCATTCAATAACTGAAATCGTTTTCCTAAAGTACTTTTAAATAGTATGCCTCCTCTAACAGAACTTTCATTAAATAATGATTGAATGTTTTTATATTCTGGAGTGTAAAAGGTTGTATTTTCATTCTTTGCAGCATTGTTATTAAAATTATAACCTGCAGTCACAACAATATTATCAAAAGTGTTTTTTGTATAACCTATTTTTTGTTGTAATTCGATAGAAAGCATAGAAGCAAAAGCTCTTGATTCTTCAATTTGATCACTATATATAAGCGAATAATAAATATATTCTTTTACAATCGTATCATTTGGATTCATTTCAAAAGCTTTATTGAAATGGGTTAGCGCACCTGCATAATTTTTATGGTTATAGGTAATAATTCCTATTCTCATACGAAGTGTATAATAATCAATTCCAGCATCTAATGCATTTCTTGTGGTTTCCTTAAGACTTTTATAATCGTCGTTTACAAACTGATTATAAGTTATTTGATCTACAGAAGAATAAGTTAATTCTTCCTGTGCAACTGATGCAAATGACAGCAGCAACACACAATAAAAAATAATTAAACGCATATAAAATTCTTTTTAAGTCCTTTTTGGGTTATTCCAATTCTAATTATTTTTTTATCTCTTAATTCTATATCAAATTCTATGTTTTTAAACGTTGAATTGATAAATTTTGCTTCAACTTTTGATTGAAGTACAATATGTGTTGGATCGATGACATTGTCAACACTCAAACATTTTGATTGATAATTTGCCTTTGTGAACCTGTAAAATGGTGCTAGAAAATCTTGGATCCATTGAACAAAAATTGAATTGAAGTGAATCAAAGGAATAGCATCTTCAACTACCACCGTTTCATAACAACCTAACAATATTCTATAGCCTGCTAAATAAAAATGAAACAATAATGATTTTTTATTCCCTTCAAAATCAAAAAAGTAAAACATTGTACCATCGTTAATAAAATAAGCTGTAGACTTAGTGTTGTAACAATAAATGTACGTTCGATTAATCTCATCTGTAAAAACTTCCCATTCAATAATCTCTCCTTCTTCTGATTGAAAGTTTATTTTTTTACCAGGATACAAATAAAATCCTTCTGCTAAAAGACTATGAATTGTGACATTGCTAATAATTGAATCTTCTTGTGGGATTTCAGCTGTTTTTAAAACGGATTTTCCGTTATGATTTTCAATAAAATAAGCAATCGGATAGCCTAACGTTATAGCTCCTACTTTCGGAGAAGTTTGTATCTGAAAATGGATATGTGGTTCAGGAGATCTTCCTGAATTTCCACAAGTTGCTATCACAGTTCCTTTTGTAACATAATCTCCAATTTCAACTTTAAACGAATCCTTTTTAATGTGACTAATTTGTGAAAACAATCCGTTTACATGATTCAAAATAATTGTGTTCCCCCAGTTTTGTTCAGTGTTTACGTCCGCTATATCATTGTCCTCCACATTATTAATAATGTCATAAATATAACCATCCAATGGTGCAACTATTGGTTTATCAAAACAATAGAAATCTTTTTTATTTATTCCACTATCGGTATATGTTTTTTTCTCATCATCGACAATTACAAAATCCAATGCTCTACCCCATTCACCTAAATGCGTAATTTTACCGTTATACCCTTGACTTACCTGCCACTCTCCCCAAAAAGGAAGATGTATTTTGGCTAAATGTGCATTACTAAATCTTTTTATTGAAGTAATGTATTTATAAATTGTTTTTTCAGCTGAATAATATTGTATTGAAACCAATTGTAAAAAATGATGAAACCATCTATGTTGAAGAAATAATAAGAAAAGAACAACAATTACACTAAATGACAACGTTAACGATTTCAATTGGAAAACAACTAATATCTTGTTAAAGAAGATCAACAGTAACATTAATAATGGCGTCAATACAAAGACAGCAATGTAACTGTAAGTATTTGGAATTATATAAAAACAACCTATTCCAATAGCCATAAAGATGAAATTTGAACCAACTAAATCTACATTGAGTTGGTTTACATCTGCACCAAATAATCCATAGAAAAAGTAAGCTGAAGCAAAACCTAAAACACCTAACGTAAAGGCTATTCTAGAAAAATAAAGTACACCAATTGTTATAATTATCCCCGCTAATAAACTCGTTTGAAAAAATGTTCCAGCAACTGTTTTAAAAAATATTAAGACAGATTGAGGTAATTGAAG
>Ga0315907_10005124_pt1 | contig 14413 bp, 9 predicted proteins | sample LakEriMetagenome_3_FD_203525 | JGI IMG/M metagenome (GOLD analysis project Ga0315907, IMG submission 203525) | Freshwater fungal communities from buoy surface, Lake Erie, Ohio, United States - Buoy 12 MA123 | ecosystem: Environmental > Aquatic > Freshwater > Lake > Lake biofilm | place: USA...
GCGGTCATGGTCATGCGGCTGCCCTTTCAGTGGCGCGCGTTGCGGGTGCGGGGGTGACGCCCTCCAGGCGGTCCTCCAGCTCTTCACCGGCCTGGCGCAGCGCTTCGAGCGTGCGCTCGTCGGGCTGCCAGTACTGGCGTTCGTAGGCCTCGATCAGGCGGTTGGCCACCCGGGCCGAGGCTGTGGGGTTCAGGCTGGCCAGGCGCTCGCGCATGGTGGCGTCGAGCATGAAGGTCTCGGTCAGCTGCTGGTAGACCCAGGGCTGCACCTGCCCTGTGGTGGCCGACCAGCCCATGGTGTTGGTGATGTGCACCTCGATCTGTCGCACGCCCTCGTAGCCGTGCTCCAGCATGCCTTCGTACCACTTCGGGTTGAGCATGCGTGTCCGGGTCTCCAGCGCCACCTGCTCGCGCAGCGAGCGCACGGTGCCTTCGCCGCGCGTCTGGTCGCCGATATAGACCGGCGGGGGCTTGCCTCCTTGGCCACCGTTCTTCGCCCGCTTGACGGCCTGCGTGATGCCGCCCAGGGTGTCGAAGTAGTTGTCCACCGTCGTGACCCCGAGCTCCACGGAATCCAGGTTCTGGTAGGTCAGCTGCACGTCGGCCAGCACGCTTTGCAGCAGCGCGCCGTGCTGCACCGGCCGGCCACTGCGGCCGTAGGCGAAGCCCTTGCGGCGCGAATAGGTCTCGGCCAGCTCGTCCTCGTCGCTCCAGTTGCCGCTTTCGATGAGGTTGTTGACGTTGGAGCCGTAGGCGCCCTCGGCATTGCCGTACACGCGCAGCGAGGCCACCTCCATCGTGCAGCCGTGCTCCTGCTGGTAGGCCAGGGCGTGCTTGCGCACGTAGTTCTGGTCCACCGGCTCGTCGGCTGAGGCGCACAGCCAGGCCGCTTCGGCCAGCACGCGGATCTGCAGCGGCATCAGGTCGCGGAAGATGCCCGACAGCGTCACCACCACGTCAATGCGCGGGCGCCCCAGTTGCTCCAGCGGAATCAGGGTGGCGCCGGCCACCCGGCCGTAGCTGTCGAAGCGCGGCAGGGTGCCCATCAGGGCCAGAGCCTGGCCGATGGGCGCGCCTTCGTTCTTGAGGTTGTCGCTGCCCCACAGCACCAGGGCGATGGACTCGGGCAGCGTGTGGCCGTCAGCCACGTACCGATCGATCAGGCGCTGAGCCTGCTGGGCGCCGTCCTGCACGGCGAAGGCGCTGGGGATGCGGAAGGGGTCGAACCCGTGCAGGTTGCGTCCCGTGGGCAGCACGGCGGGGGTCCGCAGGATGTCCCCCCCGGGAGCCGGGCGGGTGTAGCGGCCGTCCAGGGCGCGCAGCAGGCCCGCCACCTCGGTGTCCTGGGCCAGGTGCTGGTCGGACTCAGCCAAATCCCGCATCACGGTCAACAGATGTTCATCCCGCCCCAGGCCGCACGAAGCCAGGGCCTTCTCGGGCGTGGCCCCGTCGACCAGGGCCTGCACGGCTTCACGGGGCAACGCGCCACCCTGCACGCCTGCCACGCCCTGGTGAGCCTCGGCCATGGCCATCAGCAGGTCCACGCGCTCGGCCGCAGAAGGGGCACGCCCGGTGACGTGCAGGCCGTGGGGAATCAAGGTGTATTCCAGCTCCAACACTTGCTCGGACAGACGCGTGATCCGCGTGTTCAGGCCCCCCTCGGGCCCGGCCGTCCACAGCGGTTCGGGCTCGGCCAATTGCAGCTCGGCGGCCTGGGACTGCACCAGCCCGGCCAGTTCGGTACGCTCTGCAGCGCCTGGCGGCAGGCTGCGGAAGCGGTCCAGAGAAGCCTTCAACTCCAGCAGGCCCCGGTACAACCCGGCCTGCGCCACCGGGGGCGTGAGATAGCTCACCAGCGTGGCGCCCGTGCGCCGCTTGGCGATGGCGCCCTCAGAAGGGTTGTTGGAGGCGTAGAGGTAGATGTTGGGAAGGTCGCCAATGAGTCGGTCGGGCCAGCAGCTGCCCGACATGCCGCTTTGCTTGCCCGGCATGAACTCCAGCGCCCCGTGGGTGCCGAAGTGCAGGACGGCGTGCGCGGCGAAGTCCTCCCGCAGGTAGCGGTAAAAGGCGGAGAAGGCGTGCGTCGGTGCCAGGCCCTTCTCGAACAGCAGCCGCATGGGGTCGCCCTCGTAGCCGAAGGCGGGCTGCACGGCCACCAGCACGTTGCCGAACTGCCGCCCGAGCACCAGGAGGCCCCGGCCGTTGCTCAACTGCTTGCCCGGGGCCGGGCCCCATTGGCCTTCGATCTCCTTGAGCCAGCGCTCGCGCCGCACGTGATCGGCCACCGGGACCACGGTGTGCACGTTGGCGTCGGCGCCATGCTGGGCGGCGTTGCCCTTCAGCACGGCCTCGCGCAGGGTGTCCACGTTGTCGGGCAGATCCACGGTGTAGCCCTGGTCCTTCATGGCCGCCAGGGTGTGGAACATCGACTCGAAGACCGACAGGTAGGCCGCGCTGCCGATGTTGCCGGCGTTGGGCGGGAAGTTGAAGATCACCAGCGCCACCTTGCGCTCTGCGCGCTGGCTGCGCCGCAGGGTCACGAGGCGGTCCACCCGGGCCGCCAGCATCTGGGCGCGCTCCGGGCAGGTGGCCATGTCCTGCTGCACGTTCCGCGGGGCGCCACTGTGCTCGTGCGCGTGCTCCTGGCCACTGAAGGTGCAGCGATGGTCGCAGCCGGTGCAGGTGACGCCCGCACCACCCGGGCGACCGCCAAAGACGGTGGGGCTGGTGGCCCCGTCCAGTTCGGGGATGGCCACCATGATGGTGCTTTCCACCGGCAGCAGGCCGCGCTCGGAGCCGCCCCACTGGTCCAGGGTCTGGAACTCCACGGGGTGGGCTGCCAGGTACGGCACATCCAGCTGCGCCAGCGTGTCCTCGGCCGCCTTGGCATCGTTGTAGGCCGGTCCGCCCACGAGCGAGAAGCCTGTCAGCGACACCACGGCGTCCACTGTCACCCGGCCGTCCTTCATGAAGAATCGCTCGATGGCCGGGCGTGAGTCCAGACCGGCAGCGAACGCCGGCACTACCTTCAGGCCACGCGCCTCCAGCGCCGTGATGACACCGTCGTAATGCCGGGCATTGCCGCCCAGCAGGTAAGAGCGCAGCAGCAGCAGGCCCACCGTTCCGCGCGGCGCAGGCGCCACGGGCCTGCTGTGTGCAGGCGCAGCAGGGCCGGCCGCTGCCGCGGGCCCGGGCAGCGTGGCCGCATCTTCCGACAGACGGCCCGCCATGCGCGGGTGGTACACGCCCACTTCGGGGTAGTCCACCGGAGGCGGTACCTTCACGCTTCCACGCAGCACGCGGCGCGCGCCGTCGGCGTACCGGTCCACGAGGAAGCGCACCATGTTCAGCACGTTCTCGTCAGAGCCACCGAGCCAGTACTGCATGGTCAGGAAATAGGCGCGCACGTCCTGCGCCGTGCCGGGAATGAAGCGCAGCATCTGCGGCAGGCGCCGCAGCATCTTCATCTGGGCGGCACCGCCGGTGGCGGGCTTGCCTTCGCTGCTGCCCCCACCCGTGCTCTTGCCGCGCAACTTCTTCAGCAGCGCCATCGGCCCGCTGGCGGGCTTGCTCATGTCGAAGGCACCCGCCCGGGTGAGCTTGACCACCTCGCTGGCTGAGGCGATGCAGACCATGGCGTCGCAGTGGTCCCGGCGGGCCTGGAGGTCGGGCAGGATGGGCAGGAAGTGGTCTTCCATGAACAACATGCCGGCGATCACGATGTCAGCCTGGGCGATGTCGTCGCGGCAGCGTTGCGTGGCGGCCGGGTCGCCCGCGAACTCCGATGCGGCGTGAAGCACCAACTGCAGGCCGGGCCACTCGCGCGCCAAGACAGTGCTTGCCCGCGCCACCGAGCTCGCCAGGTGCGTGTCCATGGTCACGATGACCAGGCGCAGGGGCACCGCCGCCGCGTCCGAACCCCGGGACGCAGCCTTGGCCGAGCCGGGCAGGAAGCCCAGCCCGAAATCAACGACCGAAGTGCGCCTTTGCGTCATAGAGGGTCTCGACGGTGATGGTGGACACGCCACGCTCTGCAGCGAAGCGCTCGGTGTTGCGGCGGGCTTTGCCGCGCACGAAGAAGGGGATCTTGTGCAGTTCCTTTTGGGCGTCGGCGCTCCAGCTGGCGGGGCCGGCCTCCGGCGCCGAGGTGCCGGGCACGGCCTGGAGCGAGCCGGGTTCGATGGTGATGCTGTGCGGTCCTTGCGGTACACCGGGTATGCCGGTCGCAGGCGCTGGCGCTGGCGTCGGTGCGGCTTCGGCCGCGGCCGGTGCCTGGTGGGACAGCGCATCGGCAGCAAGCGGCGCCGCCGCGCTGGCAGCACCGGCGTGGGACAGATGCGAGGCCGCGGCACCCTCGTGGAACTCGAAGTCCTCGCGGAACATCGTCAGCAGATGCTCTTCCAGACCCATCATCAGCGGGTGCACCCAGGTGTCGAAGAGCACATTCGCGCCCTCGAAGCCCATCTGCGGGGCATAGCGGGCCGGGAAATCCTGCACGTGCACGGGGGCGGAGATCACGGCGCAGGGCAGGCGCAGCCGCTTGGCAATGTGGCGCTCCATCTGCGTGCCCAGCACCAGTTCGGGCTGGGCTTCGGCGATGCGGGCTTCCACCTCCAGGTAATCGTCGCTGATCAGGGGTTCGACGCCGTAGAGTTTGGCGGCCTCGCGCACCTCACGCGCGAACTCGCGGCTGTAGGTGCCCAGCCCCACCACCTTGAAGCCCAGCTCGCGGGCGGCCACCCGGGCCGCCGCCACGGCGTGCGACGCGTCGCCGAAGACGAACACGCGCTTGTCGGTGAGGTACGTGGAATCCACTGACTTGGAATACCAGGGCGCACGGGAGGCGTTCTCGGCCAGCACGCCTGCAGCGTCCACCCCGGCCAGACCGGCCAGACCGGCCACTTCGGCGATGAACTCGCGCGTGGCGCCCACGCCGATCGGAATGGTTTTGGTGAAAGGTTGACCGTGGATGCGTTGCAGCCACTGCGCTGCCTGGCCCGCGGTCTCGGGGTAGAGCACCACGTTGAAATCGGCCTGCGGCAGGCGGGCGATGTCGTCGGGGCTGGCGTTCAGGGGCGCGGTGACGCTCACGTCCACGCCCAGCTGCTGCAGCAGCCGGGTGATCTCGATGACATCGTCACGGTGGCGAAAGCCCAGGGCCGTGGGCCCCAGCAGGTTGCACAGCGGCCGGCGCCCTGCCAGCGGCGCACGCTCCACGCGCGTGGTGCCGGCGATGGCCCGCACCACCTGGTAGAAGGTCTCGGCGGCGCCCCAGTTCTCCTTGCGCTGGTAGGCGGGCAGCTCCAGCGGCACCACCGGCACGGGCAACTGCAAGGCTTGCGCGAGACCGCCGGGATCGTCCTGGATCAGCTCGGCGGTGCAGGACGAACCCACCAGCATGGCCTTGGGCGCAAAGCGCTCGTAGGCCTGGCGAGCGGCGGTCTTGAACAGCTCGGCGGTGTCGCCGCCCAGGTCACGCGCCTGGAAGGTGGTGTAGGTCACGGGCGGGCGGCGGTCTCGTCGCTCGATCATCGTGAACAGAAGGTCCGCATAGGTGTCGCCCTGCGGCGCGTGCAGCACGTAGTGCACGTCCCGCATGGCCGTGGCGATGCGCATGGCACCCACATGCGGGGGGCCTTCGTAGGTCCAGAGGGTCAGTTGCATGCCGTTCAGTGCCTGTTGCGTGTTGGGCAGGTCAGGCGGCCAGCAGCTCGCGCCGGCGCAGCGGACGGGCGAACAGTTCGGCCAGATCGGCGGCCTGCTCGTAGCCATGGATGGGCGAGAACACCAGCTCGATGGCCCACTTGGTGGTCAGCCCCTCGGCCTCCAGCGGGTTGGCCAGCCCCAGGCCGCACACCGTGATGTCGGGCCGCTCGGCGCGGCAGCGATCGAGTTGGCGCTCCACGTCCTGGCCCTCGCTGAGGCGGGTGCCCGCGGGCAGCCAGGCCAGTTCCTGGGCCAGGTGCTCCCGGTGCAGGTAAGGCGTTCCCACCTCGGTGAGCACCATGCCCAGCTCGCGAGACAGGAAGCGCGCGATGGGCAGCTCCAGCTGGGAGTCCGGGAAGAAGAAGAGGCTGCGCCCTTGCAGGGCCTGGCGTTGACGCGCCAAGGCCACTTCGGCGCGGGCCCGGGCGCTGGCTGTGACCTCGGCCACAGTGGCCGCGGGAATGCCGAAGGCGGCCGCAGCCGCCTCCAGCCAGACCGTGGTGCCTTCGATGCCAATGGGGAAGGGTGCGGCGATGCGCTGGGCGCCGCGCTCTTCCAGGGCGCGTGCGGTGTCGCCCAGGAAAGGTTGGGCCAGCAGGTAGCGGGTGCCCGGACCGATGACGGGCATGCGCTGGGCGTTGCGTGCCGGCAGGAAGGCGGCCGTGGGGACGCCGATGCGCGAAAGCAACCCCGCGAGCTGGTCTTCGACGATGTCGGGCAAGGTGCCCACGACCACCAGCGGGGAGGCCTGGCGCGGGGTGCCGCCTTCTGGGGGCGTGGTGCCCAGCACCGGCACCAGCGAGGTCAGGCAGGCGTCCTCGCCCTGGGTGAAGGTGGTCTCGATGCCGCTGCCGGAGTAGTTCAGCACCCGCACCTTCGGCAGGAACTGGCGGGACAGGCGCTCGGCGGCGCGCGACAGATCCAGCTTGATCACTTCTGAAGGACAGGAGCCCACGAGGAACAGCGTCTTGATGTCGGGCCGGCGCTCCAGCAGGCGCTGCACGACACGGTCAAGTTCGTCGTTGGCATCGGCCAGGCCGGCCAGGTCGCGCTCGTCCAGGATGGCGGTGGCGAAGCGCGGTTCGGCGAAGATCATCACCCCCGCGGCGGACTGCACCAGATGCGCGCAGGTGCGCGAGCCCACCACCAGAAAGAAGGCGTCCTGGATCTTGCGGTGCAGCCAGACGATGCCTGTCAGCCCGCAGAACACTTCGCGCTGGCCGCGCTCGCGCAGCACCGGGGCGTCGGCGCAGCCGCTGTCGGCCTTCAGGGGAATCACCGTGCTCATCGGGCCGCCTCCGCCGTGGCGTTGTCCAGGGACGAAGCTCGCGAGCCCGAGGTGCCGCGTCGCGCGGCATCGCTTTGCAGCCGCGCAGCGCGCAACTTCAATACGAACTGCGTGGCGTTGATAACGTAGGCCGCGTAGGCCGCCAGCGCCAGCCACATCTGGCCCCGGGCGCCCAGGGCTCCCTGCCACAGCGCCAGCAGGTAGGCCGTGTGCAGGGCCAGCACCAGCATGCTGAAGACGTCTTCCCAGAAGAAGGCCGGGGCGAAGACCCAGACATCGAACACCACCTTCTCCCAGATGCAGCCCGTCACCATGATGGTGTAGAGCAACACCGTCTTCAGGACGATGGACGCCGTCGCGATGGCAAAGCCTTCGCCAGTCGCCAGGTAGCGCAGCACCAGCACCAGGCTGATCGCGAAGACGAGGAACTGCAAGGGCGCGAGCAAGCCTTGCACCAGCGTCCAGCGCGTCTCATCGCGCCGACGGCGTTGCTCGGGGGTGTACAGGGCGGTGGGGGCCTTCGAGGGGCTGGACATCGTCGGACGGGTTTTCCAGTTCTGGCAGCCAGCGTAGGCGCTCCGACCGATTGTGTCAATCCTGATTGACGTCATTACCACTTGACATCCTGGGGGTCGGGCTTGATGATCCGATCAAAGCTTGATGGGATCTTGAGCGCAACTCCCCGGGGGAGTCCGCTGCACGTCGCGTGGAGCGCCCGGGCCAGGAGGCTGCGCCGGGCCCCTCGTGGGGCACCGAATAAGGGTAAACCCTTATTCGGTGCATGAACGCTTTTGGAGGACGAGGTGTACAACCCAGACAACTTTCGCCGGAAGTTGCGGGATCAGGCGGCTGATGAGGGTGGCGGCCGGTCCGGGCAAGATGGCGATCCGTCCAGCGCGCTGTCGCTCAGCGCGATGGCGGCGTCCGTGGCGCACCCGGTGTTCGGCAGGTTTGCGCGGCCGCCTGAACTCCCGGTCGATGCGCCGCCGCCCGGCGGATCCGACGTTTTTGCCGATGTCGACCGTCGGCGGCGCGCGCTGGCGGATCGTCTTCATCTTGTACCGCCCGCCACCTTGCCGCAGGCGCTGGACCGCCGCGAGCGCGTGGCCCGCCTGTTCTCGGTGCTGTCGGATCACGTGATTCCGCATCTTGTGCAGTACCATGCGCGATTACCCGTGGTAGCCGCCATGAAGCCCACAGAGGCCGAGTTCGAAGAGTTCTTCGGCCACCTTCTTGAAGACCATGAGACCGGTTTCGTCGAGGCGATCCGCCGGATGACCGGTCGCGGGCTGTCCATCGAGTCCATCTACCTGGATCTGCTGGTCCCCTGTGCGGTGCGCATGGGTCAGCGCTGGGTGGATGACTGTTCTGACTTCGTGGCGGTGACGGTGGCGGTCGGGCGCTTGCAGGCGTTGCTGCGTCAATTCAGTCCCGAGTTCTGCGCTGAGGCCGCAAGGCCTGCTGCCGGTCGCCGCATCCTGCTGGCGCAGCCGGATGACGAAACCCACATGTTCGGCCTGTCCGTGGTGGCAGAGTTCTTCCGGCGAGACGGCTGGGATGTCGTCGGTGGCGTGGCCGGCACCGGCATCGACCCCGTGCAGCGCGTGCGCAGCGAGTGGTTCGATGTGGCCGGCCTGTCCGTGGGCAGCGAGTTGAAGCTGCCCTGGCTGCGTGAGCGCATCGAGGCCATGCGCCAGTACTCCACCAATCCCGGCCTTGTGATCATGGTGGGTGGGCCGCTGTTTTCGGCCGACCCGGCGCGCGTGCAGTGGGTGGGCGCGGATCTCACGTCGGATGCGGGCTCGGCCCCCCGGGCGGCTGAAAAACTTCTGACCGAACGTGCGCGGCCGCAAGCGTCCCCGCCCCCGGAAGGTTCAGGGTCTCTTCAATAGTTCGATGTTCATCAACATGGGTGCTTCTTGTGTCCAACAGCCGCCGGTCCTGCACGGGTCCGCATGGCGTCGCCTGGTGAAATCCTGATGGCGGACAACCTGTTCATAGGAGATCTCGACCCCCGGGCAGCAGTTCGTCTGGTGGAGTCCACCAGTGATCTGGTGCTGCTGCTGGATGCGGCCGGCGGCGTCCTGGAGGTCTCCGTGCATGATGGCAGCCTGGCCGGGCTGGGGGCTGCGGCCTGGGTGGGCCGGCCGTGGGTGGACACCGTCACGGTGGAAAGCCGCGAGAAGATCGTCGCGTCTTTGGCAGATGCTGCGCAGGCCACCCCCTCACGCTGGCGCCAGGTGAACCACCCGGTGCCGGGAGCTGACGATCTGCCAGTGCTGTATACGACCGTTCCCGTGCAGGGCGAATCTGCCGGCGCGGCCCGCATGGTGGCCTTCGGCCGTGACCTGCGCAGCACGGTCGCCCTGCAGCGCCGCCTGGTGGAGGCCCAGCAGACCATGGAGCGCGACTACTGGCGCTTTCGTGAGGCGGACACGCGCTACCGGCACCTGCTCCAGACCAGCCACGAGCCTTTGCTGGTGGTGGACGGTCAGAACCAGCGGATCGTCGAGGCCAACCCGGCTGCCGAGGCCCTGGTGGCCAAGTCGCGCGGCGGGGCGGTGGGCATGGGTCTGGCGACCCTGTTCGATGATGCGTCGGCCGAGCCCCTTCAAAGCCTGCTGGCCGCGGCCCGGGCGGTGGGCAAACGCGACCCTGTGCGTCTGACATTGGCCGAGGACGGCACGCTGGCCTGGGTTTCGGCGACGCTTTTCCGTCAAGACCAACTGCCCTTCCTGCTCTTGCGGGTGGTACCTGTGGCTCAGCTGGCGCATTCGCACGCGGCGGTCAGCGGCAGCGCTTCTGTGACCCAGGGCCTGTACCAGGCCTATGTCGGCCAGGCTTCGGACGGTCTGGTCTTCACGGACGCTCAGGGCCGCGTGCTCTCGGCCAATCGCACCTTCGCCCTGATGGCGCAACTGAGCGCCGAGGAACAGGCCCGCGGCGAGATGCTGGACCGCTGGTTGGGCCGCACTGGCGTGGAACTCAGCGTGCTGGTGACCAATCTTCGCCAGCGCGGCTCCGTCGGCTTGTTCACCACTGCGCTGCGGGGCGAGTTCGGTGCCCAGATCGAGGTCGAGATCTCGGCCAGCGTGATGACCATGCCGGACGGGCCCCGTCTGGGCTTTGCCATCCGCGACATCAGCCGACGCCTGCAGGGCGAGGAACGCACGCCCGACCGGGTGTCACGCTCGGTGAGCGAACTGACCGAACTCGTGGGGCGGGTGCCGCTGAAGGACATCGTCAGCGAGACCACTGAACTCATCGAGCAGTTGTGCATAGAGGCCGCGCTGCAGATGACGCACGGCAACCGGGCGTCCGCAGCGCAGTTGCTCGGGCTGTCCCGGCAGAGCCTGTATGTCAAGCTGAACCGCTTTGGCATGGGCGGTCAAGGCGGCAGCGACACTGACGATGAGCGCCCTGCCGTAAACATCGATTGACACTTTGATGTGTCACGTGCAGTATGAGGCATGGCCCATGCTGCATCTGCCGTCGAGCTGCCCGCGCCCTCGGCGATCGCCGAGTTGTTCAAGCCCATCACCTGGTTTCCCCCCATGTGGGCTTTTGCCTGTGGGGTGGTGGCCTCGGGCCAGAGCCTGGAGGGACGCTGGGGCCTCGTGCTGGCCGGTGTGCTGCTGGCGGGCCCCTTCGTGTGTGCCACCAGCCAGGCTGTCAACGACTGGTTCGATCGGCATGTAGACGCCATCAACGAGCCCCATCGGCCCATTCCCTCGGGGCGCATGCCGGGGCGCTGGGGTCTGTACCTCGCCCTGATCTGGACCGTGTTGTCGCTCCTGCTGTCCACCACGCTGGGGCCCTGGGGCTTCGGCGCGGCGGCGCTGGGCCTGGTGCTGGCCTGGGCTTACAGCGCGCCGCCCGTGCGCCTCAAGCGCAACGGTTGGTGGGGCAACGCTGCATGTGGGCTGTCCTATGAGGGCCTGGCCTGGATCACCGGCGCGGCCGTGATGGCCGGCGGGCAGATGCCCGCCGTGCCGTCCATGATCCTGGCGCTGCTGTACAGCCTGGGTGCCCACGGCATCATGACTCTCAACGACTTCAAGGCTATCGAGGGTGACCGGAAGATGGGCATCGCCTCGTTGCCGGTGCAGTTAGGCGCACGTGGCGCCGCCTGGGTGGCCTGCGCCACCATGGTGCTGGCACAGGCAGCCGTGGTGGCCTGCCTGCTCGCCTGGAGCCGCCCCTGGCATGCCGGTGCGGTCGCCTTGTGCGTGGCCGTGCAACTGTTGATGATGAGACGGTTCTTGGCCAAGCCCGTGGCCCGTGCGCTCTGGCTCAGCGGCCTGGGGGTGCCCCTTTATGTGGCCGGCATGATGATCAGTGCCTTTGCGCTGCGGGCGGGGGTGCAGTGAGCTGGATCGGCATCTTCCGCCTGGCCCTGGTGCAGATGGCGCTGGGGGCCATCGTCGTGCTGACCACCTCCACGCTCAACCGCCTGATGGCCGTGGAACTGTTGCTGCCTGCACTGGTGCCGGGGCTGCTCGTGGGCCTGCACCACGCGGTGCAGATGACGCGCCCCCGCATGGGCTTTGGCTCCGACATGGGCGGGCGGCGTACGCCGTGGATCGCGGGCGGCATGGCGGTGCTGGCCTTGGGCGGCTTCCTGGCGGCCGTGGCCACGGCCTGGATGAGCACCGACCGGCTGGCCGGTCTGGCTCTGGCCGTGCTGGGCTATGCCCTGGTGGGGCTGGGTGTCAGTGCGGCCGGCACTTCCTTGCTGGTGCTGCTGGCCAAGCAGGTGGCGCAGGAGCGTCGCGCCGCGGCGGCTACCCTGGTGTGGGTGTTGATGATCGTGGGCTTTGCCGTGACGGCCGGCCTGGCCGGCCGCTGGCTGGACCCGTACTCGCCCGCTCGCCTGGTGCTCGTGTCGGGCACGGTCTCGCTGGTGGCGTTGTGCGTGGCCTGGGCCGCCCTCTGGGGGGTGGAGCAGGACGGCAGCCGGGCCGTGGCGCCCTCTGGGGACACCAAACCCTCGTTTCGCGCGGCCCTGGCCCAGGCCTGGACCGACCCGGACGCGCGTCGCTTCACCGTCTTCGTGTTCGTCTCCATGGTGGCCTACAGCGCACAGGACCTGATCCTGGAGCCCTTTGCCGGTATCCGTTTCGGCTTCACGCCCGGCGAGTCCACGCAGCTCTCGGGCGTGCAGCACGGGGGCACGCTGGCGGGCATGCTGCTGGGCGCGCTGGCCGGTCGCCGCTGGGCAGGGGTCTCCTTCGGCTCGCTGCGGGCCTGGATCGTGGGCGGCTGCACAGCTTCGGCCTTGGCCCTGGCGGGCCTGGTGGTGGGTGATCTTCAGGAAGGCATCGCCTGGCCGCTGCGCGCCAACGTCTTCATCCTGGGTGTGGCCAACGGCGCCTTCTCCATTGCGGCCATCGGCTCCATGATGGCGCTGGCAGGCCAGGGCCAGCCGTCGCGCGAGGGCGTGCGCATGGGCCTGTGGGGCGCAGCGCAGGCCACGGGCTTCGCGCTGGGCGGCTTTCTGGGCACCGCAGCCAGTGACCTGGCGCGCTGGCTCATCGGCTCCCAGGTGACTGCCTACGTCTGCGTTTTTGCCGCCGAGGCGGCGCTGTTCATCGCGGCGGCCGCGCTGGCACGCCACATCGCCCTGCCTGCTGCGTCAAGCCGTTCGGTCACGCCGCACGGTGTCCGTGCTGAATTCCATCCCCCTGCCTCACGAGGATCGACATGAACGAGCCGCACACTTTTGATGTCATCGTCGTCGGCGGTGGGCCTTCCGGCGCCACGGCCGCCCACGACCTCGCACGCCAAGGCCGATCCGTCCTGCTGCTGGACCGCGCCGGGCGTGTCAAGCCCTGCGGAGGCGCCATTCCGCCGCGCCTGATCAAGGACTTCGACATCCCCGATCACCTGCTGGTGGCCAAGATCCGCTGTGCCCGTATGGTGTCCCCCACCGACCGGCAGGTGGACATCCCGATCGACGGCGGCTTCGTCGGCATGGTCGACCGCGACGTCTTCGATGAATGGTTGCGCGAACGCGCGGCGCAGGCCGGTGCGGTACGCCGCATTGGCACCTTCGACAAGCTCACCCGCGATGCCGACGGCGTCAGCGTGGTGCACTTCACGGCACGTGCCAGCCAGACGGGTGCCGAAACCGGACACTCGACCGCGCGGGCGCGCTGTGTGATCGGCGCTGACGGCGCGCGCTCCGAAGTGGCGCGCCAGGCCGTGCCAGGTGCCGAGCGCACGTCCTACGTCTTCGCCTACCACGAGATCATTGGCAAGCCTCAGAACCCGCCGCCGGGCTACGACGGAGCCCGTTGTGACGTGGTCTACAACGGCACCTACTCCCCCGATTTCTATGGCTGGGTGTTCCCGCATGGCGACACCTTGAGCGTGGGCACTGGCAGCGCCGACAAGGGCTTTTCGCTGCGCAGCGCCACCGCCGGCTTGCGCCGGGCGGCCGGCCTGCAGGATGCGCCTACGTTGCGCCGTGAAGGCGCGCCCATCCCAATGAAGCCGCTGCCCAGGTGGGACAACGGCCGCGACGTGGTGCTGGCCGGCGACGCCGCTGGAGTGGTCGCCCCCGCCTCGGGCGAGGGCATCTACTACGCCATGGCCTGCGGGCGCATCGTGGGCGAGTCGGTGCAGGAGTTCCTGCGCACCGGGCAGGCCGGCGCCCTGGCCACCTCGCGCAAGCGCTTCCTCAAGGCCCACGGCAAGGTCTTCTGGGTGCTCGGTATCATGCAGCGCTTCTGGTACAGCAGCGACAAGCGTCGTGAACGGTTCGTGGCCATCTGCCGCGACCGCGACGTGCAGCAGCTGACGTTCGAGGCGTACATGAACAAGGAACTCGTGCGCGCGCGCCCCATGGCGCATGTGCGGATCTTCTTCAAGGACATGGCGCACCTGCTCGGGCTGGCCCGGGTATGACGTGCCATGGCCGGCTCGCCTGAGGCGCGGCCGGAACCCGCGCAAGCGGGCCTCGTACGGGCGTCCCGCGTGCCCTGGCGCGCCTACGCGGTGGCTGCCGCGATCGCCGTGGGGGTGGCTGGCATCGGCGGCTTGGCCACCGACCTCGGTCCTTGGTACCGAGGCCTGTTGCAGCCTGCCTGGAAGCCGCCGGATATCGTGTTCGGCCCGGTCTGGACCTTGCTCTACACCTTGACGGCCTGGGCGGGCGCCCGGGCCTGGTGGCACGCCAGGCCCGCCGTACAAGCCGACGAGGCTGCTGCGGAGGCGGGCCGTCGTCGGCAGCGGCGGCTGCTGTTCGGCTTCGTGCTGAACGCGCTGCTGAACGTGTTGTGGAGCGTGCTTTTCTTCAAGGCGCAGCGGCCCGACTGGGCGTTGGTCGAGATCGTGCTGCTCACTGCCTCCGTGCTCTGGCTGATCTCCGCCTGCACCGAGGTGGACCGCCTGGCGGCGCGCTTGCTGCTGCCCTACC
>Ga0315907_10005127_pt1 | contig 14405 bp, 12 predicted proteins | sample LakEriMetagenome_3_FD_203525 | JGI IMG/M metagenome (GOLD analysis project Ga0315907, IMG submission 203525) | Freshwater fungal communities from buoy surface, Lake Erie, Ohio, United States - Buoy 12 MA123 | ecosystem: Environmental > Aquatic > Freshwater > Lake > Lake biofilm | place: USA...
GCCGCCGCCCCTTGCCGCTGGCACCACCGAGCAAACCACCCAAGACCCCGCGCACGATTTCCCGCCCGATGGATGAGCCGACGGTGCGCACGGCACTTTTGAGCACCAATTGAGCCACCCCATCGCGATGGGCACCGCGCGGGCCTTGGCTGCCAAACAGCAAATCGCTCACACTGCCCATCAAACCACCCGAGGCAGTCCCCGAGGGCGTTGGCTCATCTTTGCCTGGGGTATGCCCAGTGCCAGGGTTTTCAGGGCCATGGGCCCGCCCTTTGATCATTTCGTAAGCCGACTCACGGTCCACCGTCTTTTCATAAACCCCCGCCACCAGCGAGCTTTGCAGCAAGGCTTGGCGTTGTTCTGTAGTGATGGGCCCCAGTTGGCTGCCTGGGGGCAGCACATACACCCGCTCGGTTTCGCTCGGGCGGCCCTTGGCATCGAGCAAGCTCACCAGCGCCTCGCCCACCGCCAAATCGGTGATGGCGGCTTCAATGTCCAAGCCTTTTTTCGGCCGCATGGTTTGCGCGGTGGCGGCCACCGCTTTTTGGTCACGCGGTGTGAACGCCCGCAGCACATGCTGCACCCGGTTGCCCAGCTGCGCCAGCACGCTGTCGGGGATGTCCAGCGGGTTTTGGGTGACGAAATAAACGCCCACACCTTTGGAGCGCACCAAACGCACCACCAACTCAATGCGCTCGATCAAGGCCTTGGGCGCTTCATTGAACAGCAAATGCGCTTCATCGAAAAAGAACACCAGCTTCGGTCTATCAGGGTCGCCGATTTCGGGCAGTTGCTCGAACAACTCCGAGAGCATCCACAGCAAAAACGTGGCGTACAAACGCGGCGAGTTCATCAGCTTGTCGGCCGCCAAGATGTTGACCACGCCGTGACCGTTGCCATCGGTTTGCATGAAGTCGTGGATGTCGAGCATGGGCTCGCCAAAGAACTTGTCGCCACCTTGCTGCTCGATTTGCATGAGGCCACGTTGGATGGCCCCAATGCTGGCCGCGCTGACGTTGCCGTACTCGGTGGTGAATTCTTTGGCGTTGTCGCCCACATACTGCAGCATGGCGCGCAGGTCTTTCAGGTCGAGCAACAACATGCCCTGGTCGTCGGCGATTTTGAACACCAGGTTGAGCACGCCTTCTTGGGTGTCGTTCAAATTCAGCATGCGCCCCAACAGCAGTGGCCCCATGTCGCTGACGGTGGCGCGCACCGGGTGGCCTTGTTCGCCAAACACATCCCACAAGGTGGTGGGGCAGGGCGCAAAAGCGGGGGTGTCTAAGCCGCGTTCTTTGAGGACCGCAGCCATTTTGTCGGACAGCTTGCCCGTTTGGCTCAGGCCTGTCAGGTCACCTTTGACGTCGGCCATGAACACCGGCACGCCGATGCACGAGAGGCTTTGCGCCATGGTTTGCAAGGTGACGGTTTTGCCCGAACCGGTGGCACCGGTGATCAGGCCGTGGCGGTTGGCCAGTTGGGGCATGAGCCAGCATTGGGCCGAGTCATTTTTGGCAATCAACAAAGGGTCGGTCATGGGAGGCCTTTTCAGCACAGTTTTACCAGCCCGCATTACACATGAAAAAACCGCCCATGGGCGGTTTGGCGCTCGGCGCAGGTGGGATCAGCGCTTGGGCTTGATGGCCTCTGCGGGAACGGGTTCGGCGGCCACCCGACGCGCACCGTTGAAGCGGCGGTCCCAATAGGCTTGGCGCATGTCTTCCACCCGCACTTCACCGCCTGGCCGGGGAGAGTGGATGAACTTGTTGTCACCCACATAAATACCCACATGGCTGAAAGCTTGGCGCATGGTGTTGAAAAACACCAAGTCACCGGGTTGCAGGTCTTCGCGGTTGATTTTTTCGGTCACCGAGGCCTGTTCGCTGGCCCTGCGGGGCAAGATCAGGCCCACGGTTTGCTCGAACATGGCGCGTACAAAACCGCTGCAATCGAAACCGTTTTCTTGGCTGGTGCCACCACGGCGGTAAGGCACCCCCAAGAACCCCATGGCGTTGACCACCAAATCAGAAGCCTTGTCACCCACCCGCTGCCGAAATTGCTCAACACGGCCCAAGAGGCCGCGCTCTTGCAGGAGTTTTTCTATCTCGTCGTTGCCATCGGGGTGGGGTGCGGCAGCCGCGCCGACAGCCAGCAGCAGTGCCAGGGACATGCCCAGTTGTGCCCCCCAATGCCGCAGGGCCCCAATTTTCAAATCGCCAAACCCAGGGCTTGCTGCATGGCCTGACCCAGGCCGGCAAAGTGCTCAAATGCTTTTGGGGTGGGCACCAGGTATTTGGTGCGGCGGTTTTTGCCCTCGTGCACAGTGTCCACCATGCCCACATCGCGCAGCAAATCGAGTTTGCGGTGGATGGTGGCGGGTGAGGCAATGTGGCCCAGGGCCATGGCCTCGCTGATGGTCAGAGGATTTTGCTGATTGTGTTTCAGAGCAATCAGTTCAAGGAGTTTGCGCGAATCCGCATCGATGTCTGGCATTTGACCAGCACCTTCAAGGGTGTGCAAAAGGTTTAAAAATCGAAGATAAACCTGGGGGTCTTTCATTCATTCGCTCCTGGATACCTATTCAAAATCGAATAAATATGACTGATTTGTTAACCCCCTGATCATAAGTCATGGCGCAAGCGCGATTTCTGAGGGTTTGTGAAGGCCCAGTCGGGCCTTTTGGTTGGGACAAATCACCCCAGTTCGGACAGCGCTGGAGCGGCTTGGGGCCGAATCCTCTGCGTCTTGGACAACCGGGCCCACCCACCCGTTCGGCCTTGGGTCAAACCTATAATCTTTCGCTTTGGACTGGGGGCTTTCCCCGAGCCCGCGGGCCTGAGACCCGCCTTCGCACTGCCACACACCATGAACACCCCACATCAATCCGTGCCCCAGCTGTCTGTGGCCGACATCCGCAAGTCGTTTTTGGATTTTTTCGCCGCCAAAGGCCACACCGTGGTGGCCTCCAGCCCCTTGGTGCCGGGCAACGACCCCACCTTGATGTTCACCAACTCGGGCATGGTGCAGTTCAAAGACGTGTTTTTGGGCTCGGACAAGCGCTCGTATGTGCGTGCGGCCTCGGTGCAAGCCTGCTTGCGGGCGGGTGGCAAGCACAACGACTTGGAAAACGTGGGCTACACCGCCCGCCACCACACCTTTTTCGAGATGCTGGGCAATTGGTCGTTTGGCGATTATTTCAAGCGCGAGAGCCTGAAGTGGGCATGGGAGCTGCTGACCGAGGTCTACAAACTCCCCAAAGAGCGGCTGCTCGCCACCGTCTACCAAGAAGACGACGAGGCCTACGACATTTGGACGAAAGAAATCGGTCTGCCACCCGAGCGGGTCATCCGCATTGGCGACAACAAAGGCGGTCGCTACAAATCCGACAATTTTTGGATGATGGCCGACACCGGCCCCTGCGGCCCGTGCTCTGAAATTTTTTACGACCATGGCGACCACATCCGGGGCGGCCCCCCCGGCAGCCCCGAGGAAGATGGCGACCGCTTCATCGAAATCTGGAACAACGTGTTCATGCAGTTCAACATGGACGAAACTGGTGCGGTGACGCCTTTGCCCGCGCCTTGCGTGGACACCGGCATGGGCTTGGAGCGCTTGGCCGCTATCCTGCAGCATGTGCACAGCAACTATGAAATTGACCTGTTTGCTACCCTGATTAAAGCGGCAGGGCGGGAAACCAGCTGCGCCGACTTAGGCACCCCTTCGCTGCGGGTGATCGCCGACCATTTGCGGGCGACTGCGTTTTTGGTCAGCGACGGCGTGGTGCCCTCCAACGAGGGGCGCGGCTATGTGCAGCGGCGCATCATCCGCCGCGCCATACGCCACGGCTACAAGCTGGGCCAAAAAACCCCGTTCTTTCACAAACTGGTGCCCGATTTGGTCGCCCTCATGGGTGCGGCCTACCCCAGCTTGGCCGCGCAGGCCGAGCGCATCACCGCGATCTTGAAAACCGAGGAAGAGCGGTTTTACGAGACGCTGGAAATCGGCATGCACATCTTGGACGAGGCCTTGGCCAATGGTGTGAAGGTCTTGCCGGGCGAGGTGGCTTTCAAGCTGCACGATACCTATGGCTTTCCGTTGGACCTGACCAACGATGTCTGCCGCGAGCGCAGTCTGCAAGTGGATGAGGCCGGTTTCCATGCCGCCATGGACCGTCAAAAAAACCAAGCCCGTGCAGCGGGCAAGTTCAAGATGGACAAAGCGCTGGACTACAGCGGCGCAGCCACCACGTTTGTGGGCTATGAAAGCCTGCAAGCCCCCGCCAAAATTTTGGCGCTGTACCAGGACGGTGTGTCGGTGGCGGCTTTGAACCACGGCCAAAGCGGCGTGGTGGTGCTGGACCACACGCCGTTTTATGCTGAAAGCGGCGGCCAAGTGGGCGACATGGGCGATTTAGTCAGCGGCTCTGCCCGCTTTGAGGTGGGCGACACCCAAAAAATCAAGGCCGATGTGTTTGGCCACCACGGCACGCTCAGCACAGGCACGCTGAATGTGGGCGACAGCCTGACCGCCACGGTGCGCTCGGGTGTGCGTGCAGCCACGGTGCGCAACCATTCGGCCACGCACCTGATGCACAAAGCGCTGCGCGAGGTGCTGGGCGAGCATGTGCAGCAAAAAGGCTCGCTGGTCAATGATGAGCGCACCCGCTTTGACTTTGCCCACAACGCGCCGGTGACGGACGCGCAAATCGCCGACATCGAAGCGCGTGTGAACGCCGAAATTTTGACCAATGCCAGCACCCAAGCACGGGTGATGGACATCGAGTCGGCGCAAAAAACCGGCGCCATGATGCTATTTGGCGAGAAATACGGCGAGACGGTGCGGGTGCTCGACATTGGCTCCAGCCGCGAGCTGTGCGGCGGCACCCATGTGCAGCGCACGGGCGATATTGGCCTGTTCAAAGTGGTGTCCGAGAGCGGCGTGGCCGCAGGGGTGCGCCGCATCGAGGCGGTCACCGGCGCCAATGCCTTGGCCTATGTGCAAGGTTTGGAGCGCACGGTGCACGAGGCGGCTGGCAGCTTGCGTGCCCCCACGGCCGAGTTGAACCAGCGCATCCACCAAGTGCTGGACCAAGTCAAGGGTCTGGAGAAAGAACTCGCGGCCCTCAAAGGCAAGCTGGCCTCATCGCAAGGCGATGAGCTGAGCGGACAAGCGGTGGAGGTGAAAGGCGTCAAGCTGTTGGCCGCACGCCTGCCCGGCGCGGATGCCAAAGCTTTGCGCGAAACCTTGGACAAGCTCAAAGACAAGCTCAAAACCGCGGTGGTGGTGTTGGCCAGTGTGGACGGCGACAAGGTGCAAATCGCTGCTGGCGTGACCGCCGACACCTTGGGCAAAGTCAAAGCCGGTGAGTTGGTGAACTTTGTGGCGCAACAAGTGGGCGGCAAGGGCGGCGGCAAGCCCGACATGGCCATGGCCGGTGGCACGCAGCCCGCTGGTTTGGACGCAGCATTGGCCAGCGTTCAGGGCTGGGTGGCCGAGCGGCTTTAAACGCAAGGGCATCAATCACCCACGCGGGCAAGGGTTATCCAGGGGCTGGATCGCTCTTGACGCCACTTAGCATGGACGCCATCGCCAGTGGGTGACCGTGCGCAGGGTTGCGCGGGGTCATCTTGGCGCTCAACCCCAGGAGCGTTCATGTCCACCATTCAGGTCAATGGCCAAGCGCACAAAGTGCAGGCCGATTCGAAAACCCCCCTGTTGCATGTGTTGCAAAACGAGCTGCTTCTCAAAGGCCCCAAATACGGTTGTGGTCTGGGCCAATGCGGCGCGTGCACGGTGCACATCAATGGCCAAGCCATGCGCTCGTGCGTCATGCCGGTGGGCGCGGTGCGCGGCGAGGTGACCACCTTGGAGGGATTGGGCACACCCGAAAAACCCCACCCGGTGCAAAAAGCGTTTATTGACGCCCAAGCCGCCCAGTGCGGTTACTGCATCAACGGCATGGTGATGACCACGGTGGCTTTTTTGAAGAAAACCCCCAAGCCCACGGACGACCAAATCAAGGCCGCGCTCGACGCCAACCTGTGCCGTTGCGGCACCCACATGCGCATCATTTCGGCGGTGCGCAAAGCAGCGGGGGTGGCAGCATGAAACGGCGCGCATTCCTCCAATCCTCGGCTGGTGTGGTGGTTGGCTTCAGCCTCAGCTTGTCACCGGTGCTGGCCCAGCAAGCCGCTGACCCCCGTTTTGCCCAAGTCGACGCTTGGCTCAAGATCGCGCCCAACGGCATGGTCACTTTTCACACCGGCAAGGTCGAGTTGGGCACCGGTGTGCGCACCGCTCTGGCCCAAATGATTGCCGAAGAGCTGGATGTGGCGGTTTCCAGCATCCAGTTGGTCATGGGTGACACCGATTTGTGCCCGGACCAAATTGGCACTTTTGGCAGCTTGACCATCATGCTGGCCGGTCCTCAGGTGCGCCAAGCCGCTGCCGAGGCACGCCTGGCTTTGGTTGAGCGCGCGGCCCAGCGCTTGGGCGTACCGGCCGATCAAATTCAAACCGCGCAAGGTGTGGCCAGAGCCCCCTCTGGTGCCAGCGTCAGTTACGGTGAGTTGGCCCAAGGCCCAGCTTTGGGCCGCGCCATCAGCGGCAAAGCCACCTTGAAAACGCCAGCGCAGTTCAAGCAAATTGGCCAATCGGTGCCCCGCGTGGAAATTCCAGCCAAGGTTTGCGGAACGCATGAATATGTGCAGCATGTGCGCGTTCCTGGCATGCTGCATGGGCGCATCATCCGCCCCGAAATGCCCGGTGCCACGGCCTTGCAAGTCGACGACAGCGCTTTGAAAACCATGGCCGGTGCGCCAAAAGTGGTGCGCAAAGGAAACTTTTTGGCGGTGGTGGCCGACACCGAAGACACGGCCATTCAAGCCGCCCAAGCGGTCAAGGTGCTGTGGAGCGCGGCCGAGCCCTTGCCTACCCCACAAGAGGTGCCGCAGCGCTTGCGCAGCACCCCATCAACCGCGCGGGAATTGCAGCGCACCGGTCGGGGTGCCGACACCATGGCCCAAGCGGTCAAGACCCATCAGGCCGATTACTTTGTGCCGTTTCAGTTGCACGCTTCCATTGGCCCGTCTTGCGCGGTGGCCGATGTGCGCGCCGACAAGGCCACCGTCTGGTCGGCCACGCAAACATCCTTTCTCACCCGGGGCAGTTTGGCCACCATGTTGGGCATGAAGCCGTCGCAGGTGCGTTTGATTTGGACCGAAGGATCGGGCTGCTACGGCCAAAATGGTTCAGACGATGTGTCCGGCGACGCCGCCTTGCTGTCGCAGCTGGTTGGCAAGCCGGTGCGGGTGCAATGGATGCGCCGCCAAGAGCACCAATGGGAGCCCAAGGGCGCGGCCATGGCCATGTCGGTCAAAGGAGGTCTGGATACCGATGGAAAAATTGTCGCTTGGGATTACGCGGTGTGGAGCCCCAACCACGCTTTGCGCCCCTATTACGACATGGCTGGCAATGTGTTGGCCGGCGAGGAGCTGGACATGCCCGCGCGCTTTTTGCAAGCCGGTGCAGATCGCGATGCCAAGCCCACTTACGTTTTTGACAACAGCCGGGTGGTGCTCAACTTGCTTAACCATTCCCCCCTGCGCTCGTCGTCTTTGCGGGGTCTGGGCTCGCCACAAAACACTTTTGCCAACGAATCCTTCATTGACGAAATGGCGGTGCTGGCCGGCGCCGATGCGATCGATTTCCGGGTGCGCCACCTGAAAGACGAGCGCGCCATTGCAGTCTTGCGTGCGGTCGAAAAACGCGCCGGTTGGGACAAACGCCCCAGTGGAAATCGCGCCAGCGGTGCGGGCCGGGGCGTGGCCTTTGTGCAATACAACAACTCGCAAGCCTATGTGGCGGTGAGCATGCAGGTGCGGGTGGACGACAAAACCGGTCGGGTGAAGGTCGAGCGCGTCTGTGTGGCCCATGATTGCGGCATGGTGGTCAACCCCGACGGCGTGCGCAACCAAATTGAAGGCAGTGTGATCCAAACCCTGAGCCGTGCCTTGATGGAAGAGGTGCAAACCACCCGGCGCGAAATCACCAGTGTGGACTGGGTCAGCTACCCCATCTTGCGCTTTTCAGACTTGCCCAGCGCCATCGACATTGAGCTGATCGATCGCCCCACGGTGCGGGCTGTGGGGGCGGGTGAGGCCACGGCGTCCCCCATATTTGCCGCCCTGGGCAACGCCATCTTTGACGCGACGGGTGTGCGCTTGCGCAGCGTGCCCTTCACCCCAGAGCGCCTGTTGGCAGCGCGGCAAAAACGCGCGGCTTGAGCGGGGGGGTGGGCCAGCCACTGGTTTTTTGGGGTGGCCCGGCCGGGCCTGGCCTGACCAAACTCGCTTTGCCTCATTTCGACTTTTTTCGGTGTTGATCGCAGATATGTTTATACATGTTGACACATCGGATGCGTCGGTTTACAGTCTGAGCGGTACCTAAGGACGGTACCTAAGGAGCGAGCAACATGGGTGAAGCAGTGATAACCGAGCAAACCATACAAACATGGGGAAATGGGCTGGCCGTGCGCATCACCGCACCTTTGGCCAAGGCGGCGCATGTGGCGCGTGGTACCCCCGTGACTCTGGAAGTAGTGCCCGAAGGATTTTTGGTTCGGGTGGGGGGCAAGCCCAAAATGACACTGGCCCAAAAGCTCAAGGCCTATGACCCACAAGTCCATGGTGGCGAGGTGATGGCGGATGGTCGCCCGGTAGGGGCAGAGGTTTTTTGATGGTTACGCCCGCCAAATCCTGGGCGCCTGATCGCGGGGACATGATCTGGATTGATTTCAATCCTCAGGCGGGTAACGAAATGAAAAACGAGCACCCGATGCTGGTGCTCTCCACCAAGGCCTTCAACGTGCGCACCGGTATCGTGATTGGGTTGCCCATGACGCATGCCGCCTACAACGAGACCAATCCATTTGCGATCAAATACATGGGGCCCAAAAAAGATGTGGGTTACGTGTTGACTTATCAACCCAAATCCTTTGATTGGCGCGCCAGGGCTGCCAGGCCACATCCCTGGAAGCAGTTGCCTGCCGCCCTGCTGGCTCAAGCCTGCGAAGGCCTCAACGGCATTTTGGATTTGGGGGGCTGAGGCCCCTTCAAGCCAAGATGGTTTTGACCATCAGCCCCAGCACGGCGCAGCCCGCAATCACTTGAATCACGCTTCGCTGGAAGCGAAACAGCGCGATGGCAGCACCCAGGGCCAAGGCCGCTGATGTGCCGTCAAAAGGGCCTGAAATGCCCATGGGCCACAGCACCTGCTGGCCAAAAAACAAGGCCAAACTCAAAATCACCCCGACCACGGCGGCGGTGATGGCCGTCAAGGGCGCGGTCCATTGAATCGCTTGGTGGCTGCTTTCCACCAAGGGGCCGCCCGCCAAGATGAACAAAAAAGACGGTAAAAAAGTGAACCAAGTCACCAAACACGCCGCCAAGGCGCCGGCCACAAACAGCGCATCCGGCCCCAACACCGCTTTGGCATAAGCGCCGACGAAGCCGACAAAAGCGACCACCATGATCAGCGGCCCCGGGGTGGTTTCGCCCAAGGCCAAGCCATCCATCATTTGGGTCGGGGTGAGCCAGCCGAATTGGCCCACCGCCCCTTGGTACACATAGGGCAGCACGGCGTACGCGCCGCCAAAGGTCAGCAGCGCGGCCTTGGTGAAAAACCAAGCCATTTGGGTGAAGGTGTGGTCCCAGCCGACGCTGAGCGTCAAAAAGCCCATGGGCGCAGCCCACAACACAGCCCCCACCGCGATGATGCGCAGCAGCCGGTGCCAGCGAAATTGGGCATGGGGGGGCGTGGGCGTGTGGTCATCGATCAGCGCGGGTCCGGCTCGCTTTGCGCTTTGACCATGGCCGCCACCGGTTTGAAACACGTGGGGCGCCACACGCCCGCCCCAGTAACCCACCAAAGCGGCCACCGCCACGATGGCTGGAAACGGCACCTGCAGCGCAAAAATCGCCACAAATGACGCCGCAGCCATGCCCCACAGCCAGCGGTTTTTCAGGGCGCGTGAGCCGATGCGGTGTGCGGCTTGCACCACGATGGCGGCGACCGCAGGTTTGATGCCGTAAAACAAACCGGCCACGACGGGTTGTTCGCCAAAAGCGATGTAGACCCATGACAAGCCGATCAAGATCAGCAGCGAGGGCAGGACAAACAAAACCCCGGCCACGATGCCGCCCCCAGTTTTGTGCAACAACCAACCGATGTAGGTGGCGAGTTGTTGGGCCTCGGGCCCGGGCAAGACCATGCAGTAGTTGAGCGCGTGTAAAAAACGCTTCTCAGATATCCAGCGGCGGCGTTCCACCAATTCTTGGTGCATCAAGGCGATTTGCCCGGCCGGTCCGCCAAAACTGATGAAACCCAACTGCAGCCAAAAAACAAAAGCTTGGCCAAAGCTGACCGCAGCAGGGGGGCTGTCTGGCGCTGGGTCGGGCGTGGCCGGGGTCATACCCGCTGGAACACCAAGTCCCACACCCCATGGCCGAGTTGGATGCCGCGATTTTCAAATTTGGTCAGGGGCCGGTAATCGGGTTTGACGGCATAGCCATCGGCTTGGGCGCTGGTGTTTTTCAGGCCAGTCTCGGCGCTCAGCACGGCCAGCATTTGCTGGGCATAGGGCTGCCAGTCGGTGGCGCAATGCACATAGCCACCGGGCTTGAGGCGTTGGGTCAGCCGAGACACGTATGTGGGCTGAATCAAACGGCGTTTGTGGTGGCGCAGTTTGTGCCACGGGTCGGGAAAGAAGATGTGGATGCCGTCCAGGCTGGCGGGCGCCAAGTTGTGTTCAAGCACCTCCAGCGCGTCATGTTGCACGATGCGGATGTTCTCGATGGGCGGGTCTTGCATGCGTTTGAGCAAAGCACCCACGCCCGCTTCGTGCACCTCGCAGCACAAAAAGTTATCGCTGGGTCGCAGCCTGGCAATGTGGGCCGTGGCCTCGCCCATGCCAAAACCAATCTCCAAAATCAAGGGGGCGGATGCCCGCTCTGGCCCAAAGACCGCTGCCAGGTCGATCGCTTCAGGCGCATAGGGCAGGACATAGCGCGGGCCCAGGTCTTCGATCGCCCGCAATTGGCCCGAGGTGGCGCGCCCCGCGCGGGTGACAAAGGTTTTGATGGTGCGCAAAAAGGGCTGGTCATGGGGCTTGCCGTCGCCGCTGTGCAGGTGCGTGGGGGTGGCTTTCGCGGCGGGCTCAGAGGCGCTGGGCTTGGGCGCTTGGGGCGGAGTGCTGTCGTTCATGAAGCGGCCGATTCTAGGGGCCGCAGTGGGTCATGGTCAGGCTTTCAGGGGTTGATGGGGTTTAAACGCATGGCCCCCACGTTCTCTGACGGTGCCATCGGTGTGCGACCGTTCGCGATGGGCAGCCCTTTCCACTGCTCAACCCAAAAGCCCAAGGCTTGAGGCAGGGGCCCTGGGTGCGCTGACAAGCCCAATGCCGTTGCAGCCGCTTGCAAACAGGCCAGGGGCTGGCTGGTGTCGAGCGCCTGGGCACCGTTTTGCTTGGAGAGTTTTTCACCATCTTCGCCCAGCACCACAGGCGTGTGCATATATAGAGGTGTGGCCAGCCCCAGGGCTTGTTGCAAGGCCATTTGGCGAGGCGTGTTGTCGGCCAGATCTTGCCCGCGCACCACATGGGTGATGCCCTGTTCGGCATCGTCGACCACCACGGCCAATTGGTAGGCCCAGGGGCCGTCGGCACGGCGCAACACCACATCGCCCACGTGCTGCGCGATGTCTTGCGATTGCGCACCCAGCCAACGGTCGTGCCAATGCCAGGTGCCGCCAGGCACGGCAAAACGCCAAGCGTGGGGCAGGCTGTGGAGCGTGTCGCTGTCCGGCGGTGTGCGGCGACAAGTGCCCGGGTAGGGTGCGCTGGCGTGGCGTTGGACCGACCACCCTTGGGCGCTCAAGGCCTGGGCAATGTCTTTGCGCGAGCAGGTGCAGGCATACACATGGCCGCTTTGGCGCAAGCGGTCCAAGGCCGCTTGGTACAAGTGGGTTCGGCGCGATTGCCATTGCACCGGCGCATCGGGGTGCAAATGGCAATGGGCCAGTTGCTGCAAGATCAGTTGGTCGGTGCCCGGTGGGCAGCGCGGGCCATCGGTGTCTTCGATGCGCACCCACCATTTCCCGTCATGGGCTTTGGCGTCGAGCCAGCTGGCCAGGGCCGCCACCAAAGAGCCCGCGTGCAAGGGACCGGTGGGCGAGGGCGCAAACCGGCCCCGGTACGGTTTCATTTACCGCACAGGCGCAGCCCCAATTCGAGGCCAGAGACAAAGGCGTCCTCCACCCGGTGGCCCAGGTGCCAGTCGCCGCGGGTGCCCAAACCCGTGGCGCTGTCCCATTGATAGGGCTGACCCAAGGGATGGGTGGTTTTGGCATAACGCCACAAATGGGCTTGGGCGTGGCTGGGCGCGGTGTGGATGCCGGTCAACTCCGCAAATGCGCGTTGCAGCTTGTTTTGCACCCGCTCGGCGTCATCATTGAGGTGTTCCATGGACCATTCGGCACTGGCTTGCACCGTCCAGCGCTCGATGCTGCTGCGCCCTGGTTTGGACGATTCGCGCGCCAGCCAGGCAATGCGGTGGTGGGTGCTGCGGGCGGCATTCCATTGCGGGCCCAGGTGGGTCAGTCCGGGTTGGCTGGCCTGGGGGAAGGCCAGCATCAAGGTCCAGCAGGGGGCGGTTTTCACTGTGAGGGTGGGGGCAATCAAGCCACTGGCTGCGCCACGCCCGGGGCTGGCTTGCAGCAGTTGAGCGCATTGCGCCGCAGGCATGGCCAGCAGCACGCTGTCAAAGCCGCCTTGCTGCCAAGCGTGACCGTCGGCGTCGACGCCGTGGACAGACCAGCGACTGGCTTTGCGCGGGTCGGCTTGCAGGGATTGAACGGTGTGGCCCAGTTGTAATTGGCCTGCGTCAGCCAGGGGTTGCGCCCAGTGCTTGACCAGTGCGCTCATGCCGGGCACGCCCACCCAATGGGCTTCCGGTCCGGGGCGGGCGGCTTCCACCAACCGGCCAGACGGGTCGAGCACGCGCACCGCGTTGGCGCTCCAGGGGCGGCAGTGGGTCAGGCTGTCGGGCACGGTTTGTAAGGCCAAGGCCATGCGCGGGTCGCGCACGGTGAAATACTGCGCGCCGTGGTCAAAGCCGCCAAAGGGGCTGCGCCGGGTGGCCATGCGACCACCTGCGCCCGAGCTTTTGTCAAACACCATGACCTGGTGCCCGGCTTGTGCCAAGGTGCGGGCGGCGGTAATGCCCGCCATGCCTGCGCCCACGATTGCAATGTGTTGTGCTGCCATGGCCCGACTCTACACCGATGAAGAGTGCGTTGTTGTGCTCGATTGCCCCAACAAAGCATGGCGGGTTTGGGGCTGCGCCAAGGCTTTCAGCCACCATTGCAAAGCGCGTTTGTCCGCGGTTTCTGCCGCTTCGCCGGGGGCTTCGCGCCAGGCATAGCCCAGTTTGCCGCTGCGCTGGGGGCGATGCACCTCGCACACCACCAAGCGCCCTGCATCGATGTGCGGTCTGGCCAGGGGCTCGGGCAAAAAGCCCACGCCCAGGCCGCGCAATTGGGCGTCCCGTTTGAGCGCCATGCTGGGCACAGTGAACACGTCTTGGCCGGGCAGCAAACCAATGGTCACCCCTTGGCCCTGGGGCACCGTGTCGGCCACTGCCACGGCGCGGTGCGCTTGGATGCTGGCATCGCTCAAGGGCTGGGGGCTGCGCGCCAAGGGGTGTTGGGGGGCCACACAAAAGGCAAACCGCACCAAGGACCCCAATTCGGCAAACCGCAAACCCAAGGCCGGGCTCAGTTGCATGTCCACGCCAATGGCCAAGTCGGCTTGACCCGAGCTGAGGCTGTGCAACGTGCCGCTCAAGGTTTCATGGCGCAAGCGCAGCCGGGTGGGTGGGTTGTCGGCGTAAAACGCCGCGCACAGGTCCATCACCACCAATGGGTCGATGATGCTGTCGTAAGCGACGGTGAATTGGCTCTCCCAACCGGTGGCCAAGCGCTTGACGCGCAGCGCAATGCTGTCCATCTCGGCCAGCAGGCGTTGACCTTCTTGCAGCAACTCGCGCCCTGCCGCCGTCAGCCGCGCTTGGCGGGCGGCGCGGTTGAACAGCAGCACATCCAGCGCGTCCTCCATTTGGCGCACCCGGTAACTCAAGGCGCTGGGAACCAGGCCCATGGCGCGTGCTGCGGCGGCAAAGCTGCCCAACTGGTCAATGCTTTGGAGCATGGCCAAACCCTCGGGGGTCAATACCTGGCGTGGCGTCAGCATGGAAAATCCCTTATCAATCAAATTATTTGAATGATGCCATCAATTTCGATCAACCACAGCCCCACTGACTGCTTTTACAGTGCACCTTATTGGAGAAAAC
>Ga0315907_10005129_pt1 | contig 14404 bp, 13 predicted proteins | sample LakEriMetagenome_3_FD_203525 | JGI IMG/M metagenome (GOLD analysis project Ga0315907, IMG submission 203525) | Freshwater fungal communities from buoy surface, Lake Erie, Ohio, United States - Buoy 12 MA123 | ecosystem: Environmental > Aquatic > Freshwater > Lake > Lake biofilm | place: USA...
CCATAAGGGATGCCGGTCTTTCTAAAAAGATAAGGCCCAAGCAGTGCCATGTAGAAGGAAGGTATGGGGATATAAATAAAATCGATTTTTTCTAACCTGGTCAACTCAAGTGCACGCCTTCGCAATTGGAAATACGCACGCAATCCGACATCACCAATCAGTCGAGGTTTTGTAATCGCAAATGCAGAAACCTTTTCAACCCGTAGATAGCTGGGCAATAGTTTATGAAGTTTCCAATCCAGGACTTCCTCATAATAATCTTCCTGTACGGTAAGAATGATTGGATTCCAACCCAATGAAGGAAGATGTTGTGCAAACAACCTGGTGCGATGAACTGCAGCTAGGTTTGAAGGAGGAAATTGAGGTGCAACAATGAGAATATTTTTCATCTGGACTTTTGAACAGGAAACAAGCAAGTTGGTATTTCAAAATAATCCGAAATAGCAATCATGTATTCAATTGACATAAATGATATAAAAAATGATCAAACATTTTACGCTATTGCCTCAAATTCTATTTTTCTTAATTGGTCTAATAAACACGGGTCAATTGATTTGGAAGGATCAAAATTAGATTCATAATGAAATTCATTAAACGCATTGGGTCTAATAGGTGGATGCCATTCATCTGGATGTCTGAGCAAAATTCCATTTGATAAAAAGCCTCCCCAAAAACTGAATGTACTCCCGATAGACAAGATGCATATTTTACATCGACTCAATAACAAAAGATCTAATATATCCGGTTTGGGTTTTGTTAAATGCACATAGGGCAAAGACAGCAAGAAAGGGATTTCTTCGGGAAAAGCATCGGTAAAGATCTCTACGGGTAAATCCATTCCAACAACTTTTCGAATAGCAAGAATAGATGAAATAAAAAATGATTCTGGAGTTAGCGTAGAGCCTAATTTAAAATCACCTCTTCGGATATGAATACCAATTGCTGGATGCTTACATGTATCAAGTTCTCTCAGCAATCTTGAATGCAAAGAATGATGGATGGCCAGTCGAATGTCATCTCTGAAAGGTTTTATGGTTTCAAAATAATCGCTGCTTGTTACAATCTCATGAAAAACATAAACGACATTCTTTGTTGTCATCAATATATGGTCAGGTTCAGGAATGTGCAAAGAATTAAGACGAAATAGGATAAACTTCACATGAGTAATAAAGGGGGCTTTTTTGAAATAACCGAAATAAACTCTTTTATATTTTTCATTGCGAAACCATGCGCCCCAATGAAGTCCCCACCACGATGAGGTCAACAGTTCCAAATGATATTTTTTGGCAAATGCGTATGCTTTCGCCCAAACAAGCATCCTGTTTCCTAATCCCGTATTGGGTAAAAGGGCATAAACTTTTTGACTTTTTTCGATATTAATCAAAATGAGGTATTACAATTGCTTGTGCTGACATTGCTCTTGAAATTACAAGCAAGTAAGCAGGGGATATAACTTATTCATGATGGGGGTATAATCATGAAAATATGATGTGAGGTATATTGAGTTATTTCGCATTTTTTCTAACTCGGTACTATCTGCAATTAATTTTACCGTCAGTTGTGCCATTTGGGACGGCGTTTCAGCAAGGGTCAACATATTATGGGGAATATCATATCCACGATTGCCATACGGGGTGGTCAATACTGGAATACCCCAACCTAAACCTTTGGCCAATTTTGTGCTGACACCTCTAGAATAATAAAATACCAAATTGAGAAATATAGACCAGGTGCCCACTTCCTCATGAATTCGTTCATTGGGAACAAAGCCACAATATTCGACAAAAGAATATTTTTGGGCCAGGGCATGACCAATGTTTTCTGGATTACCCAGAAGTCTCAATTTTATTTTATGGTGGTCTAGCAATGATAATGCGTCGCAGAAGGAGACTATACCATCAAGATTGGGGGCATGACTCAAATCTCCTAAAAATCCGATTCTGCCGTCAACAGGATTCCAAAGGGTGGTTTCACTTTTTACAATTCTCGGGACAATGAATACCCTTTTGGAACCGAGCCATTTCTCAACACCTTCCTCTACTTCACTCACGGTTAGTACCATATCCAAAAAGCGCAATCGAAATTTGACTTCTTTTTCTATGGTTTTTGCAAAAAGAAATGAATTTTTAAGTCGTGTCAATTTGTTTTGTCCTTTCTGAAATCGAAAACAATGGTGCAGCAAATCACCTGATTCATTGCCATGAGAACACAAGATCACTTTAACATCCGAATTAAATTCTTGTTTAAGCAGGGAAGCAAAAGTCATTGTATTTGACAAATTCAAAAAAACATATTTGATATGATTGTTGATGATGATCTTCTTCAGTGCGTTTTTATAATTCTTTGGGGTATAATCATTGTAATTATTGAAGCCAAGTTTGACACGAAATCTATAAAATAGTGAGTTTGCATAGGCAACAGGAAAAGGAATGACATCAAATCGGGTTGACAATAGATTTATATAATCTTCCGTGCAATTTTTTACTCCTCCTTCATTTTTACTAGGATCCAAGTAAATTTTATTGACAATAAACAAGACGCTTTCTTTCAAAATATATTGTTTGTTGAACTATACCAGCTGTAGGTAATGGGCAGCAATGGTCTCTACAGAAAATCTCGACTGGGCAAAACTTCTACACTTCTCCCTATCTATTGATAAAACATTGTTTACATACTCATTCATTTCAAGTATTGTATCAGCTATAAAACCTGTAATTCCTTCCTTGATTATTTCTGAAACTGCGCCTCTGTTAAAAGCAATAACAGGAGTTCCACAAGCCATCGCCTCGACCATGACCATGCCAAATGGCTCTTCCCATTCTATCGGGAATAGTAGTGCTTTAGACTGACCCAGATATGTACTTTTTTGTTCATCATCCAATGGGCCTAGGTATATAATTTGCTTATTATCAATCCATGGCATGATTTCTTTTTCAAAATATTTACGTTCATCGGCAAGCGGTGAAATATTTCCACCTATCAATAACTTGTTCCCAGTGGCCAATGCTATTTTTATGGCTGTATGACAACCTTTAACCCTTTCAATTCGTCCAAGAAACATAAGGGGTGAATCTTCCTTGATATTATTTCCCAATGTATATTTTGCAAAATCAATCGCATTGTAAACGGTTTCCCACCTGCCGGCCGCGTTACCCCTAGAAATAAGATTTGTGCTACATCCAGTAAAAACAAGATGCTGGTTTTTAAACCTATTAACTAGCAGAATGTTTTTAGGGTTAATCTCCCTGCCGTAAGTCATGATTTTTTTGATGCGATGGTTAAGCAGAGGTAGCAAATATGCAAGACGTCCTAAATTATGTACCAAGTCAAACGAATTGCGATTATTGAAAAGAAACCACCAGGCTTTGGCAATAGACAACAATGCATGTATTTTTTTTGGAGGAAATCCTTCTTTACCGTAACCATGTACCATACACCCTTCTACCATAGAACCACTGGTAACCAATAAATGAACTTCATGCCCCAATCTTAGATATTCTTTTGCAAACATGTATACCAAACGTTCATGGCCACCATATCCCTTAGGCGGCACTAGAATTCCCGGATCCATGACCAGCAGTATTTTCAATTCAACATACTTTTGTACAAACCAAAGTAATCACTCCCCACTTCCTCAAAAGATCTAGGAGGCTTAATATTATTAACTAATTTCTGGAGGAGTTCAGGCTCGTTAATACTCCGATGAATTTGATGACGCAAATCAACAATGTTATTAAATTGAAAAAGGAGTCCATTTTGATCATGTTGAATTTGATCTGCATTTCCATATACATCGCTTGCCAATACAGGGATACCTGCGGCAAAAGCCTCCTGAATGACCAATGGACTCATCTCAGAAAATGTTGAACAGATGCACAACATATCATGCTGACAAAGCGTTGAAATTACCTCTTCTTGGTGTAGCTTTCCACGCCAGAATACATTTTTCATTTCACTTGTCCTGAATCTGATATTGGTTTCATATGCATAATCATCAGTATTTCCGAAAATTGAAAGCTGTACTGAAGTAGGATCAATACCATCGATTGCTTCAATCAACAAATGAAGACCTTTGAATGGATTGATTCTTCCAAGAAAAACGAGGCGTAAGGGTTGATTTGTGTCTTTGCGCTTTCTTGGCACAAAATTGGTTTTTAGGGGCAAAGCCTGTGGGATATAGCTTATTTTATCATTGTCCACGCTATTCTTCATCAATACGCTTCGATACCATTTTGTAAGAGCAACTACACGGTCACAGGCAGAAACAAGTGCATTCAGATCTTGTTGTAATTTATCGATGATTGAGATCATACCCAAAGCAGTACCAGTTGTACAATTCCATTTTGAGGCATCTATTGACAGTTGTTTCAATAAAACAGAAGCAGCTGTTAAATACGGAGCAGCAGAAGCATAGCCTCTTGTATGCAAATAACAACGGCTGCATTTTTGTGAATCGATCTTTCCATCACAAAGGACTTTTCCTTTATAATAAAGCGAACCTGCTTTACAGGAATATCTGGCCAGGTGAAAAGTCATGATCACTTTGGCGCCATGTATTTTAGCAGCCCTAACATGTTGAACAGTAATACCATTACTACCTGCCAGCTCATGAAAATGAACAATATCAGGCTTTATTTTTTTTAAAAATGCAATGAAATTTTTTAACCCATCCGGAGCACGAAAACCCAAGATAAGAGAGCGGTCTACCAAGGATGGCTCGGCATATTGATGCACCATGATTCCATCATACATATAATCTGCAGGAATTGTTTTCCCGTAATTGGGAATCAGCACTTGTACATCAATACCCATCTTCTGCAAGTGCTTGCTCAAAGACCAGGTATATATTTCTGTTCCCGCTGTTTGTTGCGGAAGAAAATGATTTAAAACTTGGATTACTTTCATGAAATTAAATGCCCAGAACTTTTTTCCATGGATACTGCCACATTTTATGACGAATTGGGCCAACAAAATGGCGAAGGGCAATTTTGTTATAATCAAATGCATGGAATAATTTGAAACTATCTGTTCCGTCGACAACAAAATGATCTGCTGGCATCACTTTATACTGTTCACGTTGTGCAAGTATATGAACGGCGGTCTGATCACTCCAGTAATGAAGTTTACCATGCTCTATTTTGTCCATTAGGTATTTGAATACGAAGTTCCAGTTAGACGGCTTATTTAAAACAAGAAAGCCGAAATTCAAAGGATGTTCGTTGGGGGATAGTTTAAAGGAAGGATCGAAATAACCTTTTCCTTCATCAACGATATACCAATTCTCATTTGCAAACTGCGAAATATATTTTTTGAATTTTTGGTAAAAAAGAATATCGGAATCAGCAAAAATGATAGTCCGGGAAAAGTCTGTTAACTGTCTCAACAGTTCAACTTTCAACAAAGTAGGAAATTGTTCAAAGCAGGTAAGTGGTAGAACAACCTCTTTGTTATCAATCTCACGCACCTGAACATAGGGTATAGAGCAAAAGACTTTAAGTTCATGTTGATCATAAGTACCATCATTATAAATGACCCAGGTATTTGGCTTCCCCACATTTCTGAAAAAAGATGCAACAGAATACAACTGATCAGCAAACTGCTTTGTGCCGGAAAAACTTACAACATTCAAATTGGTTTCGTGTTTAACCTCATTCAACCAATTTGGATTGAAGTTAGACAGAAAAAGCTGCTTGTTTCTTTTTGCAGTGGCTTCCGTAATAGTCCTGATTGTTCTGCCAATCATCTTTACTATGCTGTTGTAAGAATCATCCAATCCATACTAAACATACGACCCTCCTGTACAATTTTTATTTTATCAAGTTGAGATAACTTAGAATAAATATCGGGCAAATCAAATATTTTCCTAATATCATCATAGCTAGAGACGTATTGAATTTTATGTGTGCCAGCGAATAATTGATGCAAGTATTCTTTTACATTCTTTTCATTCATTGGGTGAAGTTCAATAATGAGATCACTGTTCATCAATGAAGCAACAGATTCTTTATTAAATAGACTGCGCTCATATCCTTCACAATCACAAATGATCAATGACCGATGTCCTTGCACTAGAAATTCAAGATAGTTGGGTGTACAAATATTTTCGACTTCAACACGGTCTGAAACATTATTCAATTCTGCCATTTCCCTACAGAGCTTTTGAGCAGTTTTACTGGTATCGAATGCATACACTTTTGTATCCTTAAAACGTTTTGCCAAGCCCACAGCATAAAAACCCTCTGCACATCCTACGTCAATAATATTAGTATAGTTATTTCCTACTAATTGAAGAAGTATGTCTGTTAATTCACTTTCATAAGTACCAGCAAGCTTGGGAAATATAGAACTGCCGTGGGATAAAAAGGAGGTATATTTTAATCCTTTCATAAAACCGGCTCGAACTGTTAGATCATTAAACAGATTCTGCAATTTTTCTGTAGATGCTGAATGCTCTTGTAGACTTCTTCTGTAACGTAAGAATTCATAAATTTTATAGAAAATAGAAATAGAAATGTTTCCTGTTTTAGTTCTAACAAATAAATCAGCTATTGAATGTAAATAGTTCAAATGTATTTTACTTGCGAGAGATTCTTAGATTATTAAACATATTTTGATCCTTTTGTGCAATGGTTGAATAACGATAAGTATACTTTTTAAATAAAAAGTAGAAATCTCCAGGAGCTACTCCCGCCTTTTTATATAGACTGATAAAATCAGCAATCTTCCCTTTGAGTAGTGTATTTTTAACCAAACGCCTTATGAAGGAACCTTTGATGTCTGCAACTAATTCTATCTTTTCTTCAGCAGTATACTGTTGCATGATCTCACGATCAATCAAGTATCCTTCCAAGAAGTTAGTATAGTGCTGGTTTACCCTGTTTGAAGCCTGGTTGCTTGATCTTCGCCAGAATACAAACCCCGAAGGAACAAACAATGCATTAGTTGTTAAAGCCAGCTTTTTTTTAATATGCGTATCTCCTATGGCATAGTGCTCAGATAATCCACCTGCTGCGCGCAATTCTTCCAAACGAAAGACTGTTTCGTTAAATCCAATAACAGCTAAAGGAAAGGGTGTGCCATATATGAGTCGCATCAATTCAGTTGATTCAAAGAGATGGGGTAAAATAGCAAAATCAATGTGAGCAGGATGGACTCCCCAAATCATTTGAGCAGTTGGAAAGTCTTCAATGTATTCAGCAAGATTTCTGAGCGTGTACTTCAACAATACATCATCCCCATCTACAAACAGTAAATATTTACCCTTAGCCGCTTTGATAGCACTATTGCGGTTGGCATACTCTCCAATATTTTGATCATGACGAAAAGCTACAATTCGTGAATCGCTGTATTGACTTACTATGCTCCATGTATCATCCGATGAACAATCGTCTGCAATTATATACTCAAACGATACAAAACTTGAAGCCAAAACACTGTCAACAGCGTGCTGTACCCATTTACTGGAATTATAAGTAATGGTCGCTACAGTAAACAAAGGCTGCTCATTCAGCATGCAGTATAAAGTAAATCGGTTAAATTTTGTATTTCTTGTGATTCATCATAATTAAGATAAATAGCAGTTTCCGGTAAGGCTCGATCCCCACACAATACATCTGCCAGTTCAGTTTGGTTGTTAAACAACAACCCATTGCCTTCATTCACCAGTTCTGAAGCCCCTCCACTGTTCCTAACCACTACCCGAAGACCAGCCTTGCTGGCTTCAACTATCACTCTCCCAAATGCCTCGGCCTTTGAAGCCACAATCAACACCTCATAGCGTGGCAATACTTCTTCTTTGTTAAAATAACCTGGCAGTAGTTGAACGTATGGTTTTAACCCATATATCTCGACAATGTTTTGTAATTCTATCAAGTAACTATCTGTTTCACAAGGGCCCATTATATGCAATTCCTGCAAAGGTTTTCCTTGCTGTTTGTTAACGAGCATGGCTTTTAGCACATCTTTATGACCTTTGGATGCTATTATTTGACCGAACATTAAAAACTTAGCTTTCTTAGTACTATCTATTTTTAAACTTGCATTCCAGGTTACAGGTTGGTAAATTGTTTGGACAGATGCCTTGGGCATTAGCTTTTTAAACTTGACGTTGATAGCCTGAGAATTACCAATGATCAGTTTGCTCGATTGCTCCATCCACCACATTGAAATCTTTTCGTGCCCCCATCCGGGAGTAAAGCCGAAGTCTTCTTTTCCAAATTCATGAATCCACCACACATGGGGTATGTTTTGTAACATAGCTGCAATACTCGCAGTAAACGATACAATTGTGTTGGTACAAACAATGGCTGGCCTTTCCTTGATAATGAGTTTTCTAATTTGCCGAACAGCAACAACAGATCGAAGTAACACCCTGACCCATTTTCCAATGTGCCACCAGGAAAATTGATTGGCCCAACCATATTGGTGGATAATGGCATAAGGTATGCCACGTTGCGTCAATTCCTGTTGCATGGTACCACTATGGGGTAAAATTATAAAAAATCTAAATTTCCCACTTAAAGCAGTGACATACTCTAGCATTGCATTATTAGCGCCACTCAGAATAGATTCATGCGCTTGCCACAATATTTTTGGCCGAAGGATATTCAATGATTATTTAAATTCTAATTAAATCTTTTTTCCCAGCATAAAAGCTTTCAATGCACCTGCGGTTTGCCTTGAGTAACTTACCTTGCTAAATTCAGGAAGTGCTTTTAAAATAGATTGATATTTTTTAAGTAGGGGCATATTGGCTTGCGAGAGGTGTGACAAAAAAGCTGTCCAATTTGTTTTTTGCATTTTATACATACAAGTGTCTCTTAATGAAGAAAAGGCATCAAGATTGAATATCTTTCCAATGATTTTTCTTTCTTCTTGGGCAAATCGATCATTAAAGGATTGAGTTTTTGATTTATCGTGTAAGCGAAAATTGACTAACAAATCATCCAGTTCCTTAACCTGAGGAAAATGATATAAATATCGGATGTAAAGATCCCAATCAAAGGCATAATTAAACCGTTCATCAATACCTCCAGCTTTTTCAATATGATGTCTGCGGATCCAAACCCCAGGCTGAACAAATTTCACATCTCTTTCCCAGCACATCAATCCTTTTGCCGTTAAATTTTGATTGGGAACGATTTCTTCAAATATTTCAGAAAATATACGAACCTTTCCTGCCACCAATTGAACATGCTTATTTGAAAAAGCCAACGCAATTTTATGCAAAGAACCGGGTTCCAAATAATCATCGCTGTTCAACCAGTTGAATAGTTCGCCGGAACATATTTGTAAGCCTTTGTTAATGGCATTGGCTTGTCCTTCATCTTTTTCACTAACCCAGTAAGTAAGATATTGTTTATATTTTTCAATGATCTCAACAGAATTGTCAGTACTGCCCCCATCAATAATAATATATTCTAGATTAGGATAGTTTTGACTGAGCACACTTTGAATCGTTTGCTCAATATACATACCTTGGTTGTAGGAAGGGGTAACTATTGATATTTTAGGCAAAAGGCTGCTTGTAGAAGACGGTATTGGGTTTTGCATTATAAGACTCAATTGTTTATTGTAGACGATTCAGTCGTTGGGCATTTTGAGATAACGAGCAAGTATTAGCACATCAAAAACTAAATAGCTCTGTTGTTACGCCCCAAAAGGCATTTCCATTATTTGCATGTTGAATTTGCACGTATTTTCCTTCATAGGTTTTTTTGGAATGAATCAGTTTGCCTTTGATTTTTGCCAAGGGATTAATTAGATTATTATTGAAATATGAAGCGACGGAAGCATTAGCTGTATTAGGATTATCCTCTAAGGATAAAATAGCTCGACACTGATCAATATACTTTTTGATGTCACTGCTTTTTTGTCGTTGATTTAAACGAAATAAACTCAAAGGATTTTTTATCCCAAACAAATTTTCATGTTTGTAAAATTGATGCCATAGATAAAAATCACCAGCCAAATGATATTGGTTGTCAATATTAGCACCAGCTTTTTCCCAAAGTTCTTTTCTCCAGAAGGTAGATTCTTGTTGAATAAAATAATAATTTGAATAGCGTCCCGCATATCTTCCGTCTAAATGACATTGTTTTGAAAAACCAGGGAAAGATCCAAACCAACGACTTTTTGATTGGTGGTCTATATAACCCGGTTGTAGTGTTGATAGCCAAGAAACTGCCGGCAATGATTGAAATATCACCGCAATTGTTTGAAAACACCATGGCAAATAAATATCATCACTGTTTAAATAGCACATGATATCACCGGAACATTTTTTAAAACCTTTGTTAAGAGCATCATATACACCTTCATCTTTTTCACTTACCCAAAGTGTCAAATACTTTTCATAACGTTGAATTACCTCAATGCTATTATCTGTTGATCCTCCATCAACAATTATATATTCCAAATTGGGATATCCTTGAGATAAAACTGATAAAATAGTTTGCTCTAAAAATTCTCCATAATTATAGTTGGGTGTTACTATAGATATTTTAGGCAATCCATTTGAATTTGGCAAGTTAGTCAATGTGAAAATGTAATAGAAGTCAATTAACTTGAAATATTTTGCACAATAGATACCAATATACAGATGGCTTAATTGAGGGATTCAAATCATATAATGATTTTAATGTGCCCAGATAGGAGCACATACTCAATTGCATTCTTATTAAACCCTCCTTCCTTAGCTTCACTTTTAAATGATAATAAATCTGATTCAAGATCTGTTTAGATGTAGGAGGGCGAAATGATTCAATTTCTTGATTTCCCCACACCTGTAAATGGCCGGGTACATTACTTTCGGCAGTACCAAACGAAAGCCTTTTTAAATAGGCTGAATGAAGCTTTTCCGCTATGATTAGATGATCCATTTTCAAATTTGGATCTAATCCAGCCTCATACCCCATTTTAATGGCAGTTAGGACAATCTGAAGATCACCGCCACTAGAAAGCATTTTCCCCTTGCGATCAGAAAGTAGATAATCACCCATAAGAACATGATCTGCATATTTTTTGGCCACATCTAGGCGAACTACCAAGCCTGTCCCCGTTGGGTACCATTCCTGCCACCACCTATCATTTGAAAATAGGGGCTCTTTTTCATGTCTTTCTTGAAATATATAACTCAGTTTTTGAAATTTATTTTGGTATCGTTGGGTGGGAAATACAACATTTACATTTCCAGGACCAAAGGCACCGGCATTAGGATGAGTAAGAATCGAATTCTCTGCATTGATTAGATAGTCTGGAGCTGGATGATTATCATCATCAAAAAACACAATCCAGTCAGAACTTGCCTTGTCAATACCTGCAATTCTTGCTGCTGTTAAACCTTCTTTCTTTTCCCGGATAATGGTGGCATTCTTTTTTAAAATGAGGAATGTTTTTACACAATCAATATCAGCTAAAACAGGTAAGGAATTATTATCCACTATAATAACTTCATGAGAAGGATATTCTTTTTCAAATTGAAGTATCGAATCTAATAAACGCGAAAATGTCTGTTGATTGGGATTGTGCGCACAAACTATAATTGAGAATAATGGCATCTTTTTAATATGAGATATTTAAGTTTGTCTCTAATAGATACTGTTAAATAAATACAGCAATGGGATTTATAATTGAATGATGCTTATAATATGTCAAAAATGTTGATGATCAGAGACTCAATGATGTTGTCTCATTATTTTAAATAAAATAACAAAGAGAAGTGCATATGTATTTTATTGAAATTCAAAACGCTGTTTCAGGTTTAAGATAGGTTTCTCCAGCAAGAACCATGACAAAGATGAAACGAACAACAAGACGGTAAAACGCAATAATTGTGTTAGATAGAATGAAATATAGGATGGGGCCCCAGGAAATGATAAACCATATAATTGGGGTATAAAATTATGAAAGAGGTAAACGCCGTAACTAATTTTACCAATATAGAGCAATACGGAATTGTTCAGGATTTGACTTACAACCGGTGTTTCGATGGTATATGTTACACGATTGATCAGAATTCCAAAAGAGATTGAAATGAACAATATATATAAAGACGTAAAGTAAGGCTCAAAAGTCGATTGTAAAATTTGCAAGTGAATAACGACCAGCAAGATAATTGCAAAAAGAACGATCCATTTTTGATGGTCTAGGTATTTTTTGTACCAATACTTCCTTTCTTTTCTACCGTAAGCAAGCAAACCGCCAATACAAAAAGAATCTAAACTTGCGGGCATTAATAACCGACCCATATCAGATGCGGCAGTAACCATTACCAATCGAAAAAGAACGCCTGCAATTATACCAGTGACTAAAACTGGCATAAGATACTTACGTGTTACCAGTAAAATTATAGCTGGCCATACAATGTAAAATTGCTCTTCAACAGCTAAACTCCAAAAATGAGATAAGGATCCTTCAAATGTACCCTTTAGCCAAAAATATATATTTGAGCCATAAAAATAATGCCACCAGAAACTTTCACGAATACCTGAAACATTTAAAAATACTAATGACAATAATAGCATGTAGTAAATCGGAAAAATCCGAAGAAAGCGTCGCATATAAAAAACCATAAAAACATGACCTAACGGAGCACCTAATTCATAATTGGTTTTGCTTCTCAGTAAAATATCTGTAATTAAAAACCCACTTAGCACAAAAAACAAAACCACTCCCAAGATGCCATTGGCTGTATACCGGTTCAAAAAATGTTCCTGTGCAAACCAATGTGATACAATTACTAGTAGAACAGCAATGGCGCGCAGTGCGTCCAACTGTGGATAGTATTGTCTTTTTTCGATTGACATCAATTATAAAGGAATCCAGTTGATTGGATAATGATTTTCATAAAGCAGTGAAGGATCGTTAAATGGGGCTAAAGGTCTTACTATGATCTTTTCGGGATGTTGATTAAGCCATGCACTCCACCAAGAAAAGGAACTGTTGGCAATAATTTGATACGGACACTGGGCCATAAGATAAAGTTGCAAATGATCTTCCTCCCACTCAGGATCATCAAAAAATAAAATATTCTGTCCTTTAAAATAACTTTTGCACCATTTTATGTCATCCGAGAATATGACAAACTTTGCATTATGTATTTTTTTACTGAAATACTCCATCGCCCTCGCATAGTATTCTGTTCCGATGAATCCATAGCGGTCATCTTTCAAATAATCTGTTCTGCGTACATGTACAGCAATTGTACGGGAATCAATGAATGCGGGCAGATATGGAGTATGCTTTGGCTCCAATTCCTTCAATAATATAGGCCTTAGGTGTTCAAAATAATCAGAAGATTGCCAGTAACCTTCCATATGCGTTAGAAAACCAAGTCTATTTACAAGGTTTGTATTTACCTTGAATACTTCTTCTTTTATAGAGGAAAAAAAACCCAATGCAGAAAGAAAAAGGTTTAATCCTGACCCATTTTTGAAAATTTTTGCAATAAAGTTGTTGGGCAATATACTGGCCTTGATTTTAAAGTAACTCAAGCCAATGATTCTTTCAGAATAATTATTTTCATAATGGGTAGTATCAATTATTACGCTTCCGGTTTTGTATGCAAGCGTTCGTGCAGCCGCATACTGAAAAAGCTGGTTGCCAAGGCCTCCCTTCAGCTTTACACATATAAGGGGATACATGAATAAATTATTGTTCTTCGAATGAGCTGTTTAAAATAATTATAAAATGAGGTATTTTTTTTAATCCCACGGAGTAGAGTATGCCCTCCATATTTATTTTTATCCCGTAATACTATCTTAGGGAGGAAAGGGATATTCATTTCCTCCGGATAAACATAGGAGGGTGGTAGAAGTTTATATGGTTTAGACAAAAGATATTTATTGTAATGTGACTCATCATGCCAAAGAGCAATGATGCTTTTTTTAAAATCTTGATCAATGTTGTAATCAAGTTGCGTACACATGAGTAGAAATGCGGAAGTCTCTCCTCCAATGAAAGCCCCCATTACGTAATGATTCCCAATGCCCGTCTCTATACAAGCCGATGAGTTTGGATTGCGGTCGTAGATAAATTCATCGGGTTTTTTGTCGTAATAACAGGGGTGTTGGCTGCCAATCAATAAAAATGGATCTGGCAATATTTCATCTCCAATTTCGGATACAATTAAGGCATTTGCATTGATAAAATAGACATAATCATACCCTTGCAATTTTTCCGCTATTCGGAGGAATATTTTGTATCGATAAAGTGTATCCAGTGGCCAGCCCAACTTTTGCTGATAGATAAAATCAACATTGCTTTGCTTTCTCTTTAGTAATAACTTATTATCTGTGAAAACAAAAAATATCTTACTATGTTGCTGCAGTAAATTCTTTTCTGCGGAGTTGTAAAACTCGTCCCAAAATATCGAGTATTTGCCAGTACAGATGTATAAAATGGC
>Ga0315907_10005131_pt1 | contig 14402 bp, 10 predicted proteins | sample LakEriMetagenome_3_FD_203525 | JGI IMG/M metagenome (GOLD analysis project Ga0315907, IMG submission 203525) | Freshwater fungal communities from buoy surface, Lake Erie, Ohio, United States - Buoy 12 MA123 | ecosystem: Environmental > Aquatic > Freshwater > Lake > Lake biofilm | place: USA...
CGCAATCCGGATGGCAGTTTTTCGCCGGAGCGCTTCGCCGAAGTCGCGGCCCTCGATCAGGTAAAAATGGTGGAACTCAAGCTCAGCCAAGGTGCCAAGCCCGGCCATGGCGGCGTGCTGCCGGCTGCCAAGGTCAGCGCGGAAATCGCTGCCACGCGCGGTGTTGCGATGGGGCAGGATTGCGTGTCCCCGCCCGTGCACAAAGCATTTTCCACCCCGGTTGAGATGATGCGTTTCATTGCGGAGATGCGGCGCCTGTCGGGCGGCAAGCCAGCGGGCTTCAAGCTTTGCATCGGCCATCCTTGGGAATTCCTCGCCATCTGCAAGGCCATGATCGAAACCGGGATTGCGCCCGATTTCATCGTGATTGATGGCGCGGAAGGTGGCACCGGCGCGGCGCCCCTCGAATTCATGGATCATGTCGGCATGCCGCTGCGCGAATGTTTAAGCTTCGCCCATAATGCGCTGATCGGCATTGGGTTGCGTGATCAGATCAAGCTTGGCGCCAGCGGCAAGATCGCGACTGCCTTTGATGTCGCGCGCGCGCTCGCTCTCGGTGCTGATTGGTGCAATGCCGCGCGCGGCTTCATGTTCGCCATTGGCTGCATCCAATCGCTTTCCTGCCATACGGATCACTGCCCAACGGGCGTGGCAACACAAGACCCAACCCGCCAACGCGCGCTACGCGTGCCAGACAAGGCGCCACGTGTGCATCAATTCCATGCCGCGACTTTGGAGGCGCTGAATGAACTGATCGCGGCCGTCGGGCTTGCGCACCCATCCGAATTGCGCGCGGACCATTTCAGCCGGCGCATTGCGCCAAGTGTGGTGAAAAGCTTTGCCGAGCTTTACCCGCCGCTTGCGCACAGTGCCTTGCTGTCCGGCACGGATGATCCGCGCTTTGCCGAGGCCTGGGCCATGGCAGATGCGCATAGCTTCGCCCCCCGCCGCACGTGACCCGCTTATGGCAGCGCTTGCGCTTCTGGGCACGTTTGGTGCTGCGCGATGGCTTGGCGCTGTACATCGCGGCGCGTGACGCGCGCACGCCCTGGTTCGCAAAGCTGCTGGCGCTTTTGGTCGCGGCCTATGCGCTTTCCCCGATTGACCTGATCCCCGATGCCATCCCGGTGCTGGGCCTGGTGGATGAGGTGATCCTGCTGCCCATCGCCATTGCGCTGATCGCGCGGTTGATCCCGGCGGATGTCATGGCCGAAAGCCGCGCGGCAGCGCAGCGCATGGTGGAAAGGCCGCGCAGCAAGGCGGGCGCCGCCATCATCATCGGGGTTTGGGTCTTGGCAGCTGGAGCGCTGCTGTGGTGGGTCTTCACGCGCTGAGCCAAGCCAGCCTAGGCTTCTGCTCATCAAAACCAAGGGAGAGAAACCATGGCCAAATCCGCACTCTGGAAGAAGGGCGATGCGGTACGCACGCGCCTGATGGGGCAGGCCGCCGTCAAGACCATGGCCAAGGGCGTCTATGACGATCCCATCATGGATAAATTCGGCGATTACGCGCGCGAAGCGGTATTTGGGATGCTCTGGTCCCGCCCGGGGCTCGATCTCAAGACAAAGGCGCTGATTTGCGTCATTTCCGATACCGCCACCCATGCCTGGCCGGAGCTTGTCATCCATCTTCGCATGGCGCGGCGCATGGGCTGGACCGAGGATGAACTGGCCGAGGCGCTGATGCATCTCTGCGGCTATATCGGCCTGCCTTCGGTGCGGGAGGCAATGATCATTGCCAAGGACGTCTTCGCCGAAATGCGCGCCGAACCCGATGGCGGCCTGGGCGAAGCCTAAGCTTTGTTTTTCTGACCGATTCGCCTAGAAATAGCCTGGGGGGTTCAGAACCCCGCCCGGCCGAGAAACGGAACAAAAGCGCCCATGTCCCACACCAACCTTGCCTCCATCGGCTTTCCGGCAAAGGAAGGGGCGCGCGGGTTTACCACGCGGCCTGAAATCAGCGGGACCTTCGGCGCGGTTGCCTCCACCCACTGGATCGCTTCCCAAGTGGGCATGGCGGTGCTGGAACGCGGCGGCAATGCCTTTGATGCCGCCGCTGCCGCCGGCTTCACGCTGCAAATCGTGGAACCGCATTTGAACGGGCCGGGCGGCGATTGCCCCATTTTGCTCCATAGCGCCCGCACCGGACAGCAACAGGCCATTTGCGGCCAAGGCCCCGCGCCGGCCGGCTTGAATGTCGCGCTCATGAAAAGCCTGGGCCATGAAATCATGCCCGGCACCGGCATGCTGGCCGCGCCCATCCCCGGCGCCTTTGATGCCTGGATGCTGATGCTGCGCGATCACGGCAGCTGGAAGCCGCGCGATATCCTCGCCTATGCCATCGGCTATGCACGGCATGGCGCACCCATGGTGCCGCGGGTGCGTGCCACGATTGATTCGGTGCGCCCCTTGTTTGAGGCGGAATGGAAGACCTCAGCCGCGCTGTGGCTACGCAATGGCGGCCCGGCTCCGGGCGGGCTTTATGCCAACCCGACACTCGCCGATACCTATGAACGCGTGGTGCGCGAAGCGGAAGCGGCGGGTGGGGATCGCGTTGCGCAAATCGAAGCTGCGCGGCGGGCCTGGTATCGCGGCTTTGTGGCGGAAGCGATTGATCGCTTCTGCCGCACGACGGAAGCGATGGATACATCCGGCCGGCGCCACCGCGCCGTGCTGAATGGGCAGGATTTGGCGAATTGGTCCGCCGGTATCGAAGAACCGCTTGGCTTGGATTACCACGGCCATCGCGTGCTGAAATGCGGCCCCTGGAGCCAGGGCCCCGCGATGCTGCAAACCCTGGCCTTGATCACCGGCGATGACATCGCGGCGATGGACCCGCTGGGCGCGGATTTCATCCATCTGGTGACGGAGGCTATGAAGCTCGCCTTCGCGGATCGTGAAGCCTTTTATGGCGATCCGAATTTTGTTGACGTACCGATGGCAACCCTGCTGTCGCCCCCCTATAACGCCGCACGCCGCGCTTTGATTGGCGCTGCTGCCAGCATGGAATTCCGCCCCGGTTCACCGGATGGCCGCACCCCGCGCACGGATTACGCCGCCGCCATCCGCCGCGCGCAGGAAATGACCGCGGCTGCCGGCAGTGGCGAGCCCACCGTCTCTCGCCTTGGTGCCGCGGGTGGCGATACCTGCCATGTGGATGTGATTGATGCGGCCGGGAATATGGTAAGCGCGACACCATCGGCGGGCTGGCTGCAATCCTCGCCCGCCATTCCTGAGCTTGGCTTCTGCCTTGGCACGCGCTGCCAAATGTTCTGGCTGGATGAGACGCTACCCAATGGCCTGCAGCCGAATAAGCGCCCGCGCACCACGCTTTCCCCTGCACTCGTTCTACGCGATGGCAAGCCCTGGATGAGCTTCGGCACGCCGGGCGGAGAGCAGCAAGATCAATGGCAATCCATCATGCTGCTGCGGATGCTGCATCACGGCATGAATATCCAGGAAGCGATTGATGCGCCTTCCTTCCATTCGGAACATTGGATCAGCAGCTTCTGGCCGCGCGGCGCCAAGCCCGGCAAGCTGGTGATTGAAGGCCGCTATGCGCCGGAGGTGCTGACGGCGTTGAAGGCGCGCGGGCATCAGGCGGAAGCGGGTGGCGATTGGTCCGAAGGGCGGCTGACTGGCGCGCGGCGTGAAGCCGATGGCACTATTCGCGCCGGCGCCAATCCGCGCGGCATGCAAGGTTATGCGGTGGGGCGGTGATGGAAAAATCAAACGAAACCAAACGGGAATACCATGCGCGCAAGCGCATCCTGGTTACGGGGGGTGCTGGCTTTGTCGGCAGCCATTTATGCGATGCGCTTTTGGCCGCGGGGCATGAGGTGCTTTGCGCCGATAACTTCTTTACCGGCAATAAGGCCAATATCGAAAAGCTGCTGGATCACCCCTATTTCGAATTGCTGCGCCATGACGTGACCTTCCCGCTTTATGTCGAAGTTGATGAAATCTACAATCTCGCCTGCCCCGCATCGCCCATCCATTACCAGCATGACCCAGTGCAGACGCTGAAAACCAGCGTGCATGGCGCGATCAATATGCTGGGTCTCGCGAAGCGTTTGAAGGCGCGCATCCTGCAAGCTTCCACGAGCGAGGTTTATGGCGACCCCAATGTGCATCCTCAGCCCGAGGAATATTGGGGCAATGTGAACCCAATCGGGCCGCGTTCCTGTTATGATGAGGGCAAGCGCTGCGCAGAAACCCTGTTCTTCGATTACCATCGGCAATTCCGGCTGCAGATTAAGGTAGCGCGCATCTTCAACACCTATGGCCCACGCATGCACCCGAATGATGGGCGCGTGGTGTCCAACTTCATCGTCCAGGCTTTACGCGGTGATCCCATCACCATTTACGGAGACGGCAAGCAGACGCGTTCCTTCTGCTTTGTCTCAGATCTGGTCGAAGGTTTGCGCCGCCTGATGGATTCACCCGAAGATGTCACGGGGCCGATCAACCTTGGCAATCCGGGCGAATTCACCATGATTGAATTGGCCGAAGCCGTGATCCGGCTGACCGGCTCCGCTTCACGCATGGTGTTCCGCCCTGCCCCAGTGGATGACCCGCGCCAGCGCCAACCTGATATCACCAAGGCGCGCGGCAGGCTTGGCTGGGAGCCGACCATCCCGCTGGAACAGGGCTTGGTGCAGACCATCGCCTATTTCGACAAGCTGCTATCGAGAGGAAACGCCTGAGCATGCGCATTCTGCTCGCCATCGCACATTTCTTTCGTGCCGAGGAAGGATCAAACCACAGTTCCACCGATGCGCATCGGCGTGATCAGCGCGCGGCGGCGATCCGGAATGTGATTGATTCCTGGCGCGGACATTACGGGCCGGTCTATGGAATCAATGTCTGGCACAAGAAATTCGAACCCATGGTGGGCGTCGCGGACCAGCTTGACATCATCGTGCTGGTGAATGGCGAGGATCACCTGCTTGACCTTGATTACTGCCGTTCCCGTGGGGTGCGGCTTTATGATGCGAAGCTTGATAATCCGCGCATGCTGGGCTTCACGGCGCATAAGCTTTTTGCCGATGCGCGCAATGTCTATGATGTTTTCGCCTTTTCCGAAGATGATCTCCGCCCAACCGGCGGTGATATGATCCCACGCATCCTGGCCTTTCATGATGATTACGGTTGGCGGCGCGTGCTGTTTCCCAATCGTTTCGAATTCAATGCGCGCGGCCCCGCGCTGAAAACCTATATTGATGGCATGCTACGCCCAGGGCTGCTTGCACCCTTTGAAGCGGCGCTGCCGGATGAGCGTTTCCTGAAAGGCCGCCAAGGGGCAAAGCCGCTCACCTTCCAGCGCGCGACCAATCCGCATTGCGGCTTTTTCGCCATTACCGCCGAGCAATTGACGCATTGGATGGCGCAACCGCACTTCGGCGATCAGGATTGCAGCTTCATCTCACCGCTTGAAAGTGCCGCAACACTCGGCATTCTGAAAACCTTCCCGATCTACAAGCCCTTTGGCCGCGATATGGGCTGGCTTGAGATCGAGCATCTCGATACGCGGTTTTCCGGCATGAATTTGCCGGGGCGCCCGCAACCCACGCCCCGGCCAAGCTGACTTCAGCGCGGGCGCGGCCCGCTTCGCCGCGGCGCCGGGCCGCGCTTGGCGGTAGCAGGAAGTGCCGCTGCAGGCGCAGCCTTGCCGGATTGCGCGCGCAAATCGGCAATGGTCGCGCGATTGGTCACCTGTTCCGGGTTCATGCGGATTTCCACAATGGCAGGCTTGCCGGAAGCCAGCGCGCGCTGGACGGCGGGCACCATTTCTTCGGTCTTTTCCACCACCTCACCATGGCCGCCAAAGGCTTCAATGAAGCGCGCGAAATCCGGATTGGTGAGCGCCGTGCCGGAAACGCGATGCGGATAGGTGCGTTCCTGATACATGCGGATGGTGCCATACATCTGGTTGTTGAACACCAGAATGACTGGATTGACGGAATGATGGAACGCGGTCGCGATTTCCTGCCCCGTCATCAAAAATCCGCCATCGCCGACAAAGCCAATCACCGGCCGTTCTGGATGCACAATCTTGGCACCAATCGCTGACGGCACCGCATAACCCATGGCGCCATTAGTGGGGCCAAGGAAATCCTGCCCCGCGCCCACATGCATGAAGCGCGTGGGCCAGGTTGCGAAATTGCCGGCATCGGTCGTGTAAATCGTATTGGCCGGCAAAGCCTTTTCCAAATCCTGCAAGGCCTGCGCCAGATTGAGCGGCCCTTCGTAATCGGGCGCTGCCGCCTGCTTCATGCGCGTGGCGCGCAAATCCCGCGTCCAGCCAGCCCAGGCGGGCTTTTTGATAGGCGCTGCCGCCTTGGCCGCTGCGGCAAAGGCATTGAGGTCCGCGGTGATGCCAAGTGCGGGGCGATAGACGCGCCCGATTTCAGATTGCTCGGGATAGACATGCACAATCGGCGTCGCCCCCGCCATATCCAACAGCGTGTAGCCCTGGCTGAAAGTCTCACCGAGGCGCGAACCAATCGCAATGATCAAATCCGCATCCTTGGCGTGTGCCACCAGGCCAGGATCGGCGCCGACGCCCAGATCACCCACATAGTTTTCCGAAGTGCCATCGAAAATACCCTGACGGCGGAAGCCAACCGCCACCGGCAGATCATTCGCCAATAGGAAGTCGCGGATATCGGCCTTGCCCTGATCAGACCAGCGTGAGCCACCCAGCACCGCGAGCGGACGCTTGGCCTTGCCCAGCATCTCCATCATGCGCGAAACGGCATCAGGCGCCGGGTGCGGCGGCAGCACGGTGGCAGGGCCGATATCCGGCACATTGGCCATGCGCTTTTGCATTTCCTCACTGATCGCAATCACCACCGGGCCGGGGCGGCCAGAGACAGCGACATCAAAGGCATGCGCCATCAATTCGGGGATGCGCTTTTCATCATCAATCTGCGTCACCCATTTGGCGATGGGGCTGAACATGCGGCGATAATCGACTTCCTGGAAGGTTTCGCGGTCTGTCTCCTCCACCGGAATTTGGCCGACCAGCAGCACCAGCGGCGTTGAATCCTGCTGCGCGACATGCACGCCAATCGCGGCATGGCAGGCGCCCGGGCCGCGCGTGACAATGGCAACACCCGGCTTGCCGGTCAGTTTGCCATAGGCCTCCGCCATATGGATGGCGCCGGCTTCAAAGCGGCAGGTCACCAATTGCAGCCGATTGCGCACGGAATAAAGGCCATCGAGCAGATCAAGATAGCTCTCACCCGGCACACAAAACGCGTGAGTGACGCCTTGTGCCACCAGCGCATCGGCCAAAAGCTTGCCGCCCGTTCGCCCTGTCTTCGCTTCCGCCATAACCGCTTCCCCAATGATTCGAAATCATGGGGAAATTAGCCGATAAATCCAGCGCGTGAAATCACCCTGAGCCGAGGCGGCGGCGTTATTCAGCCGCCTGATGGCCGTGGCTGGTGGCAGGGCGCTTTTCCAATTCCGCAAGCTTGGCAGCAATGGCGCCAATCGGCTTGGTATAGGGCGCCAGCAGCAAATACAGCGCCGGCACGGCGTAAAGCGTCACAATCGTGGAAAGCGTAATGCCGCCCACAATCACCACACCCAAAGCCTGACGGCTTTCCGCCCCCGCCCCGGTTGCCATGGCAAGCGGTACGGCACCCAGCACAGTGGCGATGGAGGTCATCAGGATTGGGCGCAGCCGTACGACAGAGGCTTCCAGCACAGCATCACGGATGCTCATCCCGCGATCACGGAGCTGATTGGCAAATTCAACCACCAGAATGCCGTTCTTCGCCATCAGGCCAATCAGCAAGACCATGCCGATCTGGCTGAACACGTTGAGCGTCTGACCCGTCACCCATAGCGCCAAAAGCCCGCCCGTCACCGCCAAGGGTGTGGACAGCAAGATGACGAAAGGATGCACGAAGCTTTCAAACTGCGCCGCCAGCACCAGGAACACCACCAGCAACGCCAGCGCAAAGGTCACGTAAAGCGCGCCGGAGCTTTCGCGGAATTCAAGGCTCTGCCCCAGATAGGAAATGCGCGCTTCCTGCGGCAACACTTCCTTCGCGGTACGGTCAAGGAAATCCAAAGCCTCGCCCAGGGAATAGCCGGGGGCGAGAGACGCCGTGATGGTAATGGCGCGCACGCGATCCTGCCGCGACAAGGTCTGCGCGCGGGCGCGTTCAGACAGCGTCACCACATTGGAAAGCGGCACCAGTCCGCCACTTCCTGTGCGCACAAAGACATTTTGCAAATCATAGGGCGAAAGCCGGGCCGATTCCGGCGCTTGCAACAGCACCTTATATTCCTGCCCACCCACGACATAAGTGGTGACTTCGCGTGATCCCATCAGGGTTTCAATGGTGCGGCCCACCGCGGCGATGGAAATGCCAAGATCGGCAGCCTTACGCCGATCAATATCCACGCGCACTTCCGGCTTGGTTTCCTTGAAGTTGTGGTCAAGGTTGAGCAAGCGCGGATTGGTCCGCGCCTTTTCAATGAAGGCATCACGCCAAGCAATCAGCGTATCATAATCCGGCCCGCCAATCACGAATTGCACAGGCGGCTGGAAGCCACGTTGGCCGAGCGATGGCGGGTTCAGCGCAAAACCGCGAATACCAGGAATGCTGGCGACCAGCGGGAAAATCTCGGCAGCAATGGCTTGCTGCTTGCGATCTCGTTCGCTCCAGGGGGCCAGACGCACAAAGACATTGGCAATATTGCCAACGGCGGGACGTTGGAAGCCACCCACCGTCGCGAAGACGGCATAAGCTTCGCCATTGTCCAAATAGCGTTGCAGCAGGTTCTCCAGCCGGATCACATGCTCAACCGTATAGGGGAAGGAAGCGCCTTCCGGCCCCGTGGTTGGGATAATGACCACGCCGCGATCTTCAGTGGGGGCGAATTCCTTGGGCAAAGCATTGAACAGCACCACGGCAAAAAGCGACATGGCCGCCGATGCGCCCATCACCAAAAGCGGGGCGCGCAGGGCTTTATCCAACGTCCAGCGCAAGGCTTCGTTCATCGCAACGAAGAAGGGCTCTGTCATGCGCACCAAAAGCCCCTCCCCTTCATGCGCACGGAGCAGCTTGGAACACATCATGGGGGTGAGGGTCAGTGCAATCAGCCCTGAGAATAAGACCGATGCGGCAAGGGCTATGCCAAACTCCGTAAACAGCCGCCCGGTATTGCCGCCCATGAAGGATAGCGGCAAGAAAACCGAAACCAGCACCAGGGTTGTCGCAATAACGGCAAAGGCAATTTCGCGTGAGCCAAGCAGGGATGCGAGCAAAGGATCCTCGCCTAGCTCTATCCGCCGATGGATGTTTTCCAACACCACAATCGCGTCATCCACAACAAGGCCAATAGCGAGCACGAGGCCAAGCAGCGTCAGCACATTCACCGAAAACCCGAATACTGCCATGGGCAAGAAGGACGCCACGATGGAAACGGGAATGGCAACAGCCGGAATAATGGTGGCACGAACCGAGCGCAGGAACAGGAAGATCACGCCCACTACCAGGGCCAGCGCAATCATCAGCGCGTGTTCAACCTCATAGATGGATTGCGCGATGAATAGGCTTTCATCATAGCCAATGATGGCATCCACACCGGGCGGCAATGTGGGCTTGATGCGTTCCATCTCAGCCTTCACACCATCGGCGACCGCTAAGGTATTGGCCGTGGATTGGCGTAGAATGCCAAGGCCGATGGAAGGTCGGCCATTGATGCGATAGCCACCGCGCGTATCTTCCGCGCCAACCTCAACCCGCGCCACTTCACCCAGCAGTACCTGCGCCCCGCCCGAGCCACGTGCCACCACCACCTGACGGAACTGGTCAGGTGTGCTCATGCGTGAATCGGTTCGCACCGTCAATTCGCGCGCGGTGCTCTCAATGCGCCCGCCGGGCAATTCCACATTCTCGCGCCGGATCGCGTCTTCCACATCCTGCACGGTCAGGCCACGCGCGGCGAGCGCTTGCCGGTCCAGCCAGATGCGCATGGAAAAGCGCCGCTCACCCAGCACCAGTACCTGCGCAACACCTTCCACAATCGCCAACCGGTCAACAATGCGCCGGCGCGCGATATCGGTCAGGTCAAGCGGTGACAGGGTTTCGGAATTGAGCGCAATCCACAAAATGGGGCGACTGTCGCCATCCACCTTTTGCACAATGGGCGTATCGGCCTGTTCCGGTAGACGCGCCAGCGCACGCGCCACACGGTCACGCACATCATTGGCGGCACTATCCACATCGCGCGTCAGGCGGAATTCCAGCGTGATCTGGCTGCGTTCGTCGCGCGATTGGGATTGGATGGATTTGATCCCCTCAATCCCCGCCACGGCACCTTCCAGGATTTCCGTGATCTGATTATCCACAACGGGTGCCGAGGCACCACGATAGGTTGTGACAATCTGGATGATCGGCGGGTCAATCTTCGGGTATTCCCGGATTGGCATTTTATAAAGGGAAGCAATGCCAAGCACGATCAGCATCAGGCTGATAACGGTCGCGAAAACCGGCCGCTTGATCGAGATATCGGAAAGGACCATGGGTTCAGCCCTGCTCAGCTTGTCGGACGCGTGATGGTTTCAATGATGCGCACCGGCGCATCCGGGCGCAAGCGCTGAATGCCGCGCACCACAACAGCTTCGCCGGCGGCAACCCCTTCGCGGATTTCAACCTCACTCGGCAAGCGTAGCCCCAGCTTCACTTCCTGCCGCTTTGCACGCCCATCGCGGATCACATAGACAAAGGCGCGGTCGCCCACCGGGTCTATCGCTTCTTCCGGGATCAGCAGCGCGCTTGGCCGTTCTTCCAGCACCATTTCCACATTCAGGAACAGGCCGGGGCGTAGAGCTTCATCGGCGTTATCGAATTCGCTGATCACGCGCACGCTGCGGGTCGCGGGATCAATACGCGTATCAATGATGGCAACCTGGCCCCTGAAGCGGCGCTCACCATAAGCAGTGCTGCGCGCGGTGACCTGACGCCCCAATTGCACCCGCGCCAGATAAACTTCGGGCACGGAAAACTCCACGCGCACGCGCGAAACATCATCCAAGGTGGTGATCGCCGTGCCGGGTTGGATCAGCGCGCCAAGGCTCACTTGCCGCAAGCCCACGCGCCCGCTGAAGGGGGCGGTCACGCGTAATTCTTCAAGCTTTGCTTCGGCCTGGCGCACGCGGCCTTCCGCCTGACGGGAAAGGGCCTCCAAAGTATCAAGCCGCTGCGCCGCAATGGTCTGGCCCGGCTGCAAGCCGCGGGCGCGCTGCAATTGATTGCGCGCATCATCCAAAAGCGCGCGCGCCTGATCGAGCTCAGCGGAAACCGCGCCGGAATCGAGTTCCACCAGGGTTTCGCCGGCCTGCACCTTTTGCCCTTCGGTGAAGCGGATATGCGTGACGATGCCAACAATCTTGCCGGTGATGGTAACGGCTTCGCGCGCGCGCACCGTGCCCACACTTTCAACCTTATCCACCACCATGCCGGTACGCACCGGCTGCACCACAACACCGATGGGGCCAGATGGGCCACCACGCGCGGGGCCCTGGCTGGCAGGAGATTGCAGCCCCACCAATTCCAATGGCTTGGGCAGCCCCCATTCTTCCCCTTTGAAATGCCAAGCCGCGCCGGCGCCGGCGATCAGGGCCAGAAGGCCTAGCTGCGTAATGGTGCGCATATCATTTCAACCCAAACCGCCCCCTCAGGACCGGCACCAAGGCAGAGCGCGACCGCAAAAGCGGCCCCGTACCGCAGGAAAGAGCCGGGCGAGAGCGCCAAGCTCGGAAAGGCTTCTGCCGCGCCCCGCAGGCCGCGGCAAGTTTCACTTTTTTTAGATATGGGGCTGCCCCTCGTTCGGCGCTACCCTGATGCAGCGCGCCTGCCGCCCCGGCACGATTTGGCGCAAGGGGGGCACCCCGGCTTGGCAGCCCTCAATTACCTCGGCACAGCGCGGCGCGAAGGCGCAGCCGGTGGGCACCTTATCCAGCATCGGCGGCGCGCCGGGGATGGTGGTGAGCCGCTTGCCGCGCATGCCGGCATGGACCGTCGCCCCCAACAGGCCCTTAGCATAGGGGTGCAAGGGGCCGGCCATCAGCGCGCCGACCGGGCCTTCTTCCACCACCTTGCCGGCATACATCACCGCCACACGGTCAGCGATTTCCCCAGCAACGCCAAGGTCATGGGTCACAAACACCACCCCCATGCCAAGCTTTTCCTGCAAGGACCGCAGCAACAGCAGCACCTGGATTTGCACCGTGGCATCCAAGGCCGTGGTCGGTTCATCCGCCAGCAGCAGCTTGGGCCGGCAGGCCAGTGCCACCGCAATCATGGCGCGCTGCCTCAAGCCCCCGGATAATTCATGGGGATAGGCGGAAAGCCGCCGCTTGGCCGAGGGGATTTGCACCAATTCCAGCAATTCCAAGGCCCTGGCATCGGCGGCGCTGCGGCTGGCGCCTTCATGGCGCTGCACGGTTTCCGCGATTTGCCTCCCGATGGTAAAAACCGGGTCAAGCGCCGTCATGGGTTCCTGGAAGATCATCGCCACATCGCCGCCGCGGAAATCGGCGAGTTGACCTTCATTCATGGCCTGCACATCGCGCCCGGCCACCTGGATCTCACCGGTCACCTTCGCGGTTTTCGGCAAAAGCTTCATCAGCGCGCGCAGTGTCACGGATTTGCCGGAACCTGATTCGCCCAGGATGCACAACACCTCCCCCGCGGCGAGGTCCAGATCAACGCCATTCACCGCATGCACGGTGCGGTCGCGGCCTTCGAACTTCACATGCAGATCGCGCAGCCGGATCAGCGGCGCCTCATTGGCAGGTTTCAAAGCAGCGCTCATGCCGCGATCCCCCCGGCCTTGCTGTGGCCGCTGCCGGGCAGCGCCATATGGCAGGCGGCGGTGTGGCCGGGACTGAGGGTGGCGGCGATGGGGGGGATGTCGGCGCAAACCGCCTCGGCAAAGGGGCAGCGGGTGCGGAAGCGGCAGCCGGAAGGCGGGTTCACCGGATTGGGCGGATCACCCGCCAGCGGCGGTTCGGTACGCCGCTGCGCCGGGTCCATGGAAGGGCGGGAGGCCAAAAGTGCCTGGGTATAGGGATGCGCCGGGCGGCTATAAATCTCATCCACCGGACCTTCTTCCGCCACCTGGCCCAGATACATCACCAGCACGCGGTCGCTGATGTATTGCACCACATTCAGGTCATGGCTGATGAAAACATAGGTCAGGCCAAAGCTTTCCTTCAGGTCCACGAGCAGGTTCAGGACCTGCGCCTCAACGCTTTTATCAAGCGCCGACACCGGCTCATCCAGAATGACCAAACGCGGGCGGAGCGCCAAGGCGCGGGCTATATTCACCCGCTGGCGCTGGCCACCGGATAATTCATGCGGGTAGCGCCGGGCGAATTGCGCGGGCGCGAGGCCTACGGCGGCGAGCAATTCGCGCGCCCTTTCGCGCGCTTCCGCCGCCGGCACGCCATGCACTTCCGGGGCGAAGGCTATGGTATCTTCAATCGGCAGTCGGGGGTTCAGGGAGGCGTAGGAATCCTGAAACACCATCTGCACCTGGCGGCGATATTCCTTGAGCGATATGCCGCCGCCCAGATCATCCCGGCCAACGGGTTCACCATCAAAGATCATTTCGCCCGCGCCGGGGTCGAGCAGGCGCATCAGCAACCGGGCGGTGGTGGATTTGCCGCAGCCGCTTTCGCCAACAATGCCCAAGGTTTCTCCCTTGCGCACACTAAGGGAGACACCGTCCACCGCGCGAACCTCCCCCCTCTGGCGGCCGAACAGGCCACCCCGAATGGGGAAATGCTTCACGAGACCTCGGGTTTCGAGCAAGGGCTGAGCGGCGCCGCCGCGATCTGGGGCAGGAGGGGGCAATACCATGATCCTTGATAAGCAAGCCCTATGCCGCCTGGAGAGGCCACCCGACCGGCTTTTGGGCGATTTTTCGCCCAAAACTTAGTCATAATGCTGGGCGCTTTGCAAATTAACCTGCCTGCCAAGGTGCCTCGTTTCGCCCAAAACCGGGCAGCTGCGCGACAGGTGCCGCCATCCGAGGCGAAACACGCTTGAAGCAGAGGCAGCGTCAGGCAATCATTCGCTGAGACGGCGGGCCAATAGGGGACTGTCTGTTCAGAAAGGTATTGCCGAGCATGAACGCCCGTCCTGCCCCTCCGCCCCTCATTATCCTCGACGTCCAGGACGCCATCGACCAGCCGGTCTGGAACGGCAAGAACAACCCTGGATATTTGGCGGTGATTATGCGTCTTCTGGCGCATTGGCGAAAAAACGGTTGGCCCGTGCTTCACATCAAGCATGACGAGCCAACACCGACCTCAAGCTATCATACCCGCGGGCCGTGGAATGGCATCAAAGCCGAGGTCGCGCCCCTCGC
>Ga0315907_10005137_pt1 | contig 14392 bp, 9 predicted proteins | sample LakEriMetagenome_3_FD_203525 | JGI IMG/M metagenome (GOLD analysis project Ga0315907, IMG submission 203525) | Freshwater fungal communities from buoy surface, Lake Erie, Ohio, United States - Buoy 12 MA123 | ecosystem: Environmental > Aquatic > Freshwater > Lake > Lake biofilm | place: USA...
TGTAACGCTCCAACCGGCTTTTAATAAACGCCCTGATAACCAACCGCCACCAATGCCACCAATCATGGCACCTACATAAGGGAACCAAGCAAATGCACCAATGGCTTTAATATCAAAATGAAATTTATCTGCTAGATAAAGAGGAAGCCAAATCACAAACAACCACCAAATGGGATCGAGTAAAAAGCGAGATAATAAAATACTCCAGCTTTGTCTGATTTGTAAAATTTGCTTAAAAGAAAGTCCTCTATCTGATGGATCGGCAGGTTGTTGACCATCCAAAATATATTGACGCTCCTCTTCTGTTAACCAAGGGTGTGCATCCGGTGTTTTTTTATTGATCCATAGCCATGGGATAAGCCACAATAAACCTAGCAGTCCAATTAAAATAAATGTAGCTTTCCATCCTATAAAACCATATAAAAAAGCAATAAGTGGCGCAGAAATTATACTACCAATGGAAGCACCTGCATTAAAAATACCTTGCGCAAGTGCACGCTCTTTTACAGGAAACCATTCGGCATTACTTTTTGCAGCACCAGGCCAATTACCCGCTTCTCCTAAACCTAATAGTGCCCTAAAAATTGAAAAGCTCATGATGCCTCTAGCCGCAGCGTGAAAAGCAGCAGAAATACTCCATACCACAATGGAAACAACGAAACCAAGTCTGGTACCAATGGCATCAAATAATTTACCGCTGAGGGCCTGACTCAACGCGTATGCAATGGTAAAACAACTTACAATAAACGCATACTCCGATTTATTCATTTGCAATTCCGATGCAATACCGGGCCACATAATGGCAAGTGCGTTACGGTCGATGTAATTAACAACAGTAGCAAGCCCTATCAAACTTAAAATCCACCAACGTAAGCCCTTTAATTTCATCGCAATAATTATTTTTTAAACGCATCCAACGATTCTATAAATTTAAATATTGCTGTGTTTAGCATGGCGTTTTGATCTTTATCAAATTTACCATGAAGGCCGCCTGGTATCGTAATAAATTCTGTTTTTACACCAGCCGCAACAAGCGCAGCGTGAAGTGCAACCGATTCTTGATAAGGTACGGTAGGATCAGCATCACCATGAACAATAAATACAGGCGGGCTTGTTTTTTTAACCCAGCTAATTGGAGATACTGATTTGATAAAATTTTGATCTTCTTTTTTTGATCCTAACCAATTGGTAGCCGACTTACTTTTAATGTAAGGACCATATGCCCAATCATTTACATCAGCAATGCCATACTTGTCAATAATAGCGGCCACATTAATATTTTCGACACCTGAACAGTTGGTATCAAAAATGTGAATGTTTTGTAGTAGGCCTCCCATTAGAGCCAAATGACCTCCAGCAGATCCTCCCATAATTATAATTTTATTGGGATCAAGATGAAGCGCTTTTGCATTTTTAATTAAATAAATAAGTGCACAGCGTGTGTCTTCGATAGCAGCTGGCGCTGTTGCTTGGCTAGTTAATCTATATTCAATATTGGCCACTGCAAACCCCGCTTTAAAATAAGGCGCAAAACCACCTTGTTCTTCTTTAGCACCATGATTCCATCCGCCACCATGAATATTAATGATAACTGGATTGAGGGGACCATTTGTTGGAGGCAAATATAAATCCATACGACCATCCCAATCATTTACCTTAGTGTACACCACATTTAATTGTGATGTAAAGCCTGACGGAACTGCCACTGTTTTAAACTTAGAAGAATCAACCACGGCAGGAGTAACAATAGGCCTTGCTTGCGTAAATCCGCTCGTACAATAACATGCCAATACAAATCCGATGATCGTTACCCTTTTCATAAATTTATTGATTTAATTTTTTCCTTCTTTTTTTGCTTTTACTTTAGTAGCATGACGTCCACTACCATCGCCGTTATCCAAATAACCGCCTGCTGGATTTAATCCGTCTAAAACTTTTTGTAATTTATCTTTTTCTGCTTTATTCGTATCATCTACCGCCACTTCTTTTTCTTCAAATGGCGCATTGCGCATGTCAAATAAATTTCCTGCTCTATTTAATTTCCAATTGGCACTTCTAACGTACCAATCATTGCCAAGTTCGGTAAAAATCCAATCTCTTGGTGTGCCTACACTACCTTTTAATTGGTAAGCAAAGCTTATACCATCCAAAACATTGTTGGTTGGAAGTGGAGCACCTGCTAGTTCAGCAAACGTTGGTACAAAATCGGTGGCATCAATTAAATCTTTAGAAACAATACCTCTTTTAATTGCGTTAGGCCAATTCACAATTAATGGAACCAAGCTACCACCTTCTGTCATTGTACCTTTTTTACCAACAATTTTTTTACCATTTACGGTACCAATATTTGCTGCCTGACCGGCAGTACCATTATCACCCATAAATACAATTAAAGTATTATCTCTAATTTTTAAACTATCAAGTGTGCGAAGTAATTTGCCCACTAGCTTATCCATATAATTGATATTATCAGTATAAAGGGTTTTAAAATCGGTAGTACCTGGTTTTGTATCAGGCGTGGCAATAATTTCACCATGCACCTGAACCATTGAGTAATACATATAAAATGGGTCCTTGGTATGTTTTGATAAAAAGTTTTCGATATGCGTATGCATTAGATCAGGCATATACTCATTTTCTTTTAGAATAGATTCCTGACCATTTAAAACATACTTCTGCTTTTTTTCTGTGGTTGTTACATAAACACCACTTCCAAAAAATCGTAAGTAATCATCAAAGCCAAATTCGGCAGGACCCAGCGGTAGTTGTCCCCATTTACCAACCATCGAACTTGTATAGCCAGCCTGCTTTAATATTTTAGGCATCATCGTTTCTACGGTAGGTTTCATCAAACCCGTCATGTCTTGGTTTACAGCACCTGTTCTAAAAGCATACCTGCCCGTTAAAATTAAGGCTCTAGAGGGTCCACAAAGAGGCGCAGTATAGCCATTGGTATACCTGATTCCTGTTGAGGCTAGCTTATCAATGACAGGTGTTTTAAATAAATCTGCGCCATAGCAACTTACGCCATCAATCCCTAAATCATCGGCTAAAATGTAAATGATATTGGGCTTTTTTGTTTGTGCTAGCAAAGCTGTATTTGAAATTAATACAGCTAGCAATAATGATTTAAATTTCATCTTTTATTTTTTTACTTGAGATTCAAAATATCGAAGCATTTCTTCTTTTAAGCGTTTAGCGGTTTCTGTATATTTTTTATCCTTAACCACGTTGTGCTTTTCTAGAGGATCTGCTTTATAATCATACAGCTCATCTCCAATCACAGACTTAGGATTAAATGGCATGGTAGATCTAAAACTATTACGCATCCAGATGGTATACCTAAACTGCTTTTCTCTGATAGAATATCCCATTACATTGGCATCTGCATAACCCAGCCTGTCACTCTCTTCAGCAGCACTACTTCTAGGGTATTGACTCATCGAATATTCTTTTACAGAAGCAGTAGCATTTTCCATCACAGGTTTTAAACTTTTACCTTGTAATTGAACAGGAATTGGCACTCCAGCCAAATCACAAAGCGTTGGAAAAACGTCTACGTGTTCTGAAAAGGATTTTGTTTTATTGCTTTTAATACCCGGCGCACTAATAAAAAGTGGAGCGTGTGTGGCTTCTTCAAAATTACTATGCTTACACCATAAATTATGGTCGCCTAAATGCCATCCATGATCACCCCATAATACCACGATGGTATTTTTTGATAAATTAAGTGAGTCTAGGGCGTCGAGTAATTTACCAACGAGTGCATCGGTGTATGAAATAGCGGCATAATAACCGTGAATGAGTTCTTTTTGTTTATCGGCAGAAAGTGTAAGACCAAAATCTTTTTGAGGTGTCGCCGCAATATCAGCCGGCATATCAGTGTAGGCTCTTAGCTCACCAGCAGTGTGGTATGCAACCTCAACCGAATTGGTTATTTTTTCCTGGAAAGGGGCAATAGTAATATCTTCTCTTTTATATAAATCCCAATATTTTTTTGGGGCTACAAAAGGCAAATGCGGTTTTGCAATACCAACAGCAAAGAAAAAGGGTTGATCTGATTTACTCAGCTTTCCTAAAATATCTTTTGCTTGCAAAATATTGGCACCATCGGTGTAAGCATTATCCGGAACATCCAAAGATTCGGTGGCAGGCTTTATTTTTATACCTGCTTCATCATTTGCTTGGGCTTTTGTTTTTCCAGCAGCAAGCGCATCATTAATTACTTTTTCTACAGCAAGTTTGGTTGCGGGGTCTTGGTAACGACCTTCTGCAGGCTCTCCCATGCCGGGCACATAATATTTTTTGTCGGTTTTATAATACGGTACACTCCATGATTGCTTATCTAAATTTGCATCTACATTTCGCGGATCAAACACCTTCCCTATACCCTGCGTAGAATAGCCCTGTGTTATAAGATATTGTGGCATGGTTACAATATCCGGGCTAACCGCACGGATCTGTGTTTTTAAATCCCAAATTTTGGTATAGTCTGGGCGCATACCAGTTATAATACTTGCTCGGGTTGGACCACAAACCGCTTGCTGGCAATAATTATTTAAAAAAGTAGTGCCTCTACTAGCAAGCCTATCCAAATTAGGTGTTTTAATAAATGTATTACCATAGGCGCCAATAATTGGCTTTAAATCATCTACGGCAATAAAAAGGATGTTTGGCTTTTTAGCAGCTTGGCCTAGGCTAACCCCGTGTAATAACACAGATAAAACTCCAACGGTTAAAATCTTTTTCATTTGTATCGTATTGAATGAATCCATTTATTTTTTTACTTGCGATGCAAAAAACGAAAGCATTTTTTCATGCATTTCTTTTGCCACTTTACTGTACGACTTATCCGCAAAAACATTTTCTTTTTCTAATGGGTCTTTTGCATAATCATACATTTCTTGTGCGTATATTTTTTTATCACTAAACATATCGCTTGACGTAAAATCATTAACCCAAAGCGTATAACGGTATTTATCGGTACGCATACTGTAACCCATTATTTTATTAGATTCAGTACCAAATTTTTTCATGTCCTCTTTACTCAATTTTCTAGGGTATTGGCTCATAGAAAAATCCTTTACAACGGCCTTGCTATTTTGCATTACTGGCTTTAGGCTTTTACCATGAAGCTGCGTAGGCACAGGCACACCCGCTAAAGCACAAATAGTTGGAAAAATATCTACGTGCTCACTTAACGAGGTTGATTTACCAGCCTTAAAGCCAGGTGCAGCAATAATTAATGGAGCTCTAGTAGCATTTTCTAAATTGGTATGCTTTTCCCATAAATCATGATCGCCTAAATGCCATCCATGATCTCCCCATAAAACAATGATGGTATTGTTTAAAGTTCCTAATGAATCCAACGTATTTAACAAAATACCAATTTGCGCATCGGTGTAGGAAACTGCAGCCATATAACCATGAATCAATTCTTTTTGCTTTTCTTCTTTCAAATACACGTGATTACCTGGCTGATTGAACGTTGCAAAAGCAGGGATATCAATATAGTTTCTTAACTCACCAGATTTATGGTAGGCAAGTTCCGGTGCATTGTTAGCGTGCTCGCGAAAAGCAGCCAGTTGCATATCCTCTCTGTTGTATAAATCCCAATATTTTTTTGGAGCCACAAATGGCAAGTGTGGTTTATGAAAACCCACTGCCATAAAATAAGGCTTGGTATCTTTTGCCATTTTTATGAGCTGATCTTTAGCAAGTAATGCTAAAACACCATCTTCATAGGCGTGATCTGGTACGTCAATATTTTCTGTAGAAGGCCCTTTAATAGTAGTTGGCTCTTCATCATCATTATCTCTGGTTGCTCTTTCTTTTTTTACAGCAAATAGTGCTTTATTTTCAGGCTTTTGGTATTGCTTATTAGCAGGCAACCCAAGTCCGTTTGCAAAATCAGACGCTTTAGGCTCTATATAAGGCATGTTCCAAGAAACAGGATCAATTTTTTTAATAGCGCTACTCGGATGGTATATTTTTCCACCACCAACTGTATTATACCCCTGTGTAATTAAATATTGAGGAAGGGTTACAATATCCGGATTCATATCACGCATCTGGGTTTTTAAATCCCAAACTTTTGTATGGTCTGGACGCATACCTGTCATAATGCTAGCGCGGGTTGGACCACAAACTGCTTGTTGACAGTAATTGTTCATAAAAACTGTACTCATTTTAGCAAGCCTATCAATATTGGGCGTTTTAACCAATTTGCTACCATAAGCACCAAGCTCCGGCCTTAAATCATCTACCGCAATAAATAAAATATTGGGCTTTTGTTTTTGCGCATGAACACCTACTATCAATAATAGTAACTGCAACATTAACAAGGGGGTAAACTTTTTCATGTATATGTATTTTAAATTTTCAATTAATTATGCAACCAAATAAGTGGATGTCTAATGGGTGTATTTCGAATCACTTCTTCATTTTTTGGAAAGTGTTCTAGATTTGCCCAAGTATTAAGCCAATTTGAATTATCAAAAGCCTTAGCGCCAAATAGCAATGCGATGGGCGCCACAGGCCACTCCTCCCAATACATCACGTCTTTTTGATAAGGCCAATTTTGTTTATTGGCTATAAAAGGGAACATAAAATCAATCGCCTTTTTTATTCCAATTTCTGGTTTATAAGAAAAACTAAATAAATTTTGCTGTTGTGTCGATAAAACATGCGTTATCGTTGTCATAGCATCTAAATTGAATAAAGAATATCCATAAGGCTTTGTTCTTTTCAATTCTAATGGAAAACTACCATTGTCCGCTAATTGACCTGGTAATAAAACTTCTTGATACCGTTTTGTGCAATACTGCAATAAACTAGTATCACCCACAAGTTTTGCAAAAACAGCAACCTGCATTACCCAACAGGTTCCATGGTTATTTTTTGCCTCTCTCTCCTCAATTCCATATTGGTGTGTGGTAACCCATGTTAGATAATTTGTAAACCATTTTTTTATTTCAACAATGTCTTTTTTAAGTATAAGGCCTTTCTTTTCTAAAACTAAAATGCTTTGGGCCACTTCTACCATTTGAATCATATCGATAATGCCAATGCCTCTTCCAGAAACCTTACGCGTAATTGCTTGCCCATATAAAAGGGAAGGATTCATAAGGGTAGCCGTGTCAATAAACCAAGCTTTTACATGCCTAACAGCAGCTGCGCTGTATTTTGTATTTTTTGTAAGTATATATGCCGAAGTTAAAGTTCCCACCAATTTACTAAAGCGAATCATTGCGAGTCGGTGGGCTGTAAAATTTTGTGGATTTGTAAATCCATCTCGCTGAATGTAAGGGCCATTTGGATGAAGTGAATCTGGCCACCAATAATCTCCTTCAGAAAAAAAATCGTGTTTGCCGCCTTTAGAACGCTCACAACTAGAACTTGTAACCGTTACTGGCTCCTCTTGCATTGCTTGATTGGCATCTAGCAATACTTGTTTAGAAAGTGTTTTTGTAACCTTTTGAATCAAGCTACCCTGACAAGTTCCTTTAGTTGCAAAAACTAAACATAATAAACTTATCAATATTGCTTTTATCATACAATGATTCGACTCAATTAAGTTCAATTCGTTTAATAATACCCCCTAACTAAATTAAGTTAGGGGGTATCTGTATTGTTTAGTAACCTGGATTCTGAGGAATTACAAGTTTGGTATTATTGTCTATTTCACGCTGTGGAATAGGAAGTAATAATTTATCGCTTGTTACATAACTCTGAATGGTAGGAAGTGTTGGTGCTGGCGCAGGATATTTAGAATAATGTGCTGCAAATAGAGCGCTAAAATTAGCTTTAATTGCTGCAATCGGATCAAGTGTTGGCAGGGTTGTCCTGTAACGCAACATATCAAACCATCTCACATTTTCAAACGAAAATTCTAATCTTCTTTCGGCAGCTAATTCATTTGCAAAAATTGCATCAGTCGTTACAGTAGTAGCTGTTAATGCTGGAAGCCCTGCTCTTGTTCTGGTTTGGTTTATAAGTGCCAAACTAGATGCAGTATTACCTTGTGCTTCTGCTAACATTAATAACACATCTGCATACCTGATAACAATCCAATCACTTTCGCCATCACCTTTAATGGATACTGGAGAAATCATTTTTTTAGGGTATAACATCTTTGCTGTACCAAATGAACCAATACTGATATCTCTTCTTAGATCAAGTGTATTATATGCAGCAAAATGATCGGCAGTAGGCGTATTAAAACCTGATCCATCACCATTAATAACTGCTGTACCACTTAATTCTGGAGCAAAAAAGTTTGGAAAAGGAGACCCTTGTCCAATACCACCTGCTTTATATCGAACAGCAAATAAGATTTCTCTGTTCATTTCATTGGTGGTTGCAAAAATGTCAGCGTAATTTGGAACTAAACCATAACCACTATTTGCAATAATATCCGTTAATAAAGTAGCAGCATCTGCCTTTCTATTCAGTGTTAAATACACTTTAGCAAGAAGCGCTTTTGCTGTCCAGCTATTTACTTTACCCAAACTAGTTACTGGAATAGATGCATATTTAACGGCAGAACCATTAGCAGCAGCATATTGTAAATCGGCAATGATAAGCTTATAAATATCAGCCTCCGAAGATCTATTAATAGCAATTGCATCAAACGGACCAACAGGTTCATGAATTAAAAACACACCGCCAAATAAACGAACCAAATTAAAATAATGATAGGCCCTAATAAATGAAGCTTCTGCAACAGCAGCTCTTTTTTCCGCTGGCGTAATTTTAACTGTAGTTGTATCTGAAACGAGTGCGCCAGTTGCAGCACTATAGTTTACATTCAAACTATTTAAAATGACATTCAGGTTTCTAATATTAAAATAATTTGCGATCCAATAACTATAAATCGCTTGGTGAGAAGTACTTGGAACAAATAAATCCAAATCACTTAGATCTCTATTTGGGACAGATTTACTTCCAGCGTTACCCATAATGGTATTATCGCTTCTTAGTTCTGTAAGCTTCCACTCGTTTAAAAGCGGTTCTCTAAGTGCATTGTAGCAACCATTTAATGCAATTTGAATATCATTTGCATTATTATAAAAGTTTTCTGTGGTAATATTTGACTGCGGATATAGTTCAATATTTTTTTGGCATGAACTTAAAAATATCGTGGCAAGAACAAATAATTTTATTGTATTTTTCATATAAAAAGATTTTTCTTAATTAAAAATTTATGTCAATACCTGCGGTTAAAGTTTGAGGTATCGGGAAAGATCCTCTTTGATAGCCATCAATTAATACCGAAGAATATGGTCCATTGCTAAATCTTCCTTCTGGATTCAAACTTCTATATCCTTTTGCAGTTTGAAAAAATAAGTTCTGTGCTGTAAAATAAAAACGCATTGAACTTACTTTAAATTTCTTAGTGATCTGATCTGGTAAAGTATAACCAAAATTAACTTCACGCAATGCAAAATAAGAAGCATCTTCAACTACATAATCAGTAAGCATCCAGTTAAATCCATTAGTCGAGAATGGTGTTTTACCATCACCCGGATAATTAGGACTTATCCATCTGTTTTGATTGTAAGTCTTAATGGTTCTTCTAGACTCATTATAGTTAGGGTCGCCATTGATGATTTTTCCGCCCTGAACGCCTTGCATTAAAAAGCTAAAATCAAACCCACCATACTTAAACGTATTGGTAATGCCCCAGTTAAAATCAGGATAAGGATTACCCAAATCTGTTCTATCCGAGTTATCCAAAATGCCATCTTTATTTACGTCTACAACTTTTAAGCCACCAGGCGCAAATATGCTAGATAAAGAAGATTTTAACCCTGATTTTGTGATTTGATCTTGAGAAAGCCAAACGCCATCTGTTTTGAAACCGTAGTAAACAACGAGTGGATCACCCACTTTGTTTCGGTATACTTCGGTACGCTCACCCTGATTTAATAAAAAGGCCTCTGTACCAAGCTCTAAAATTTTATTTTGGTTGTGCGAAATATTTGCTGAAGTAGTCCAGCTAAAGTTTCTGCCCTGCACATTTTTAGTGTTCAATTCAATTTCAAAACCTTTGTTTTCTAAACTACCTAAGTTATTCCAAAACTGTGGCACACCTGTAAATGCCATTGCAGATTGTTGTAATAATAACTTATCGGTTTTAGACTTGTAAATATCTAGCGTTAAACCAATTCTATTCTTAAATATAGATAGATCTACACCAAAGTTAGTTTGACCTGTACTTTCCCATGTAATATTTGGGTTAGATAAGAATGAGTTAGAGCTCACCAATCCTGGGGCTGACACACCCGTTCCGCCGCCATAGGTGTAATTGGCTCCGTATAATAAATCTAGGAATGCAAAGTCTACAATTCTGTTATTTCCTGACACACCATAACTAGCGCGCAGCTTTAAGTTGCTTATCCAGTCTATGTTAGCCATGAATTTTTCTTTGCTAAGCACCCAGCCTCCAGAAATAGATGGGAAACTTCCCCATTTTTTCCCGTTTCCAAAATACGAGCTACCATCTGTTCTAAAACTTACAGAAACCAAGTATTTATCATCATACGCGTAATTTAAACGACCTAGGTAAGACAATAAACCAATTTGATTATTGGTGCCAGACGTTCTAGAAGCATCAATTTGTGCAGCACTATTTAGTGTTCTAATATCATCACTTGGAAAATCGATACCAGCCGTTTGCTGATTTTTAACCTTTGTTGTTTGTGAAGTAAAACCTGCTAACAATGCAAAATCATGTTTTTTTACAGACTTTGTATAATTAAACATGTTTTCAGATAAGAGGTCCGTGTAATTATTATTAATAAACAATCCACTATTATTTGAACCTTCACTATTATAGTCACGCTCATAAAAGTTTAAGCCATTGGTAAAGTTTACCATGCTTGTAGCTAGCGATTTAAATACTAAACCTTTCGCTAATTGAATAGTTAATTCGGCAGAAGATTGTAATCTGTATTCATTACTAGCGATATCAGATCTTAATACATCTGACAATGGATTCTGTTGTGCAGATCCACTTGGGTTTGAAGTAGTAGGCGAAGTCCAAGTAGAACCATCAGGCATTAATCCTGTGTACTTTAAACCAGAAAAATGTCTTGGATGAGAAAAGTCTCCTTGTAAGATTCTTGAATATTGAGGATTTGTTCTCACAATGCCTGCAGTTAAATCGTTATGATAAACAGGCAACCAACGTGGCATTCTCCAGAAATTGGTAAAGTTTTGTGATGGGGAAATTCTTTTAGCGTAAGATGGATTGACGTTAAGAGACAATTTTACTTTTTTACTAAAATCAACGTCCACTTTTGTTCTGACATTAAATTTTTCGTAGTTACTCTTATTCATCATCCCCTCATCATTTTGATAACCACCAGAAACAAAATAACGTACATCTTTAGATCCACCCGATGCATTCAATTGAATATTTTTAAATGACCCTGGACGTAAAGACTCAGATTGCCAATCGGTAGATTGACCTCTTAATAATTGCGTTTCGATAATGTATGACGCTCTATCCGCGTCAATTACAGTATTGGTAGATTGAACTACGTTAGGATCTACCGATCTTGCTTTCATTTCGTCAAAAAGCATTCCTACATATTCTTTTGTAGTCATGATATCATAACGCTTGTAATCTTTTTTCTGTCCAGAAGCAAATTTGAAATTGTATTTAGTTTTACTAACACTACCCTTTTTTGTAGTAACCATAATAACACCACTTGCTCCTCTAGAACCATAAATGGCTGCAGAAGCGGCGTCTTTTAAAACTTCAATAGATTCAACGTCGGCAGGATTTAAAAAAGACAATCCATCAGGAACTGGCATACCATCAATTACGATGAGTGGGCTAGATCCTGCATTAAGAGAACTAATCCCTCTGATACTAATTTTTGGTGCCGCACCAGCTTCAGATGAAACGTTTTGAATTTGCACACCTGCAATTTTACCTTGCAAAGCTTGATCTAGTCTCGAAACAGGAGCTTCATCTAATTTTTCATTTTTAAATTTAGCAATAGCACCCGTTAAACTAGATTTTTTTTGCGTACCATAACCTACAACAACAACCTCAGATCCTTCGGCTACTGCTACGGTCATTTCTACGTCAATGCTTTTCTTGGATCCTATGGATATAACTTTTGTTTCAAATCCAACAAAAGAGAATACCAATGAATTGGTTCCAGTTTTCACTGAAATACTATAGCTACCATCAGCCTTTGTAACAACACCTTGTGTTGTTTTATCGGCCATAACAGATAGTCCTTCAAGTGGAGATCCTGTTTCTTTGTTAATAACCTTACCGGTTATTTGTTTATTCTGTGCAATTACTGAAGAAGTAATAAATAGAAGCAACAGAAAAACTAAACTTCTGATTTTTTTCATATGGGCAATTTTAAATTTTAATCAATCGTATTGTTTTATTTTAATAGATACTTTGTAAGATTTTATATGAATTGTTTTGCGCTAACTTATCAATACAGTTTTGGCAGTTTTTTTTATTGGCAAGAGCTGCGAAAAATGGAATTGCTTCATCGTAATTAAATGGCTTAATCTGCTCTCCTGTCCACTTTTTTTGCTGAATTAAAAACGGCAGTAATGTGTCGCATGCTTTTTGTAAAGAATTACCATTGCTTGCAGTAAAACTCCAAAAATCAACTCCAGCATTTGTTGACAACTGTGCCACTTTCAAAAACGCTTCAACAACAAATAAAGAATAATGAAGCGATGTTGTTCTGGCAAGTTCTGCAGGAAATAAACCATCTGCATTCATTTGCTTTTCGAGTCGTTTTTTTGCGCTCTCAATTACTTCATTTGCATTTTTTGTATTGTTGGTATAAAGTGCAAATGAAAGTCTTTGCGCATCAAACCAGATTCCATGATTGTTGGTGGCCTTTAATTCTGCAGTGCCATTTTTACTGGTTTGCATCCAATTCAAAAACTGCGCAAACCAGCTTTTCAACTGCTTGTCCTGACTAGAAGTCCATGCAGCTGACGAACCAATAAAACCAACTGCATCAATTACTTTAATAAGGTGTCGTGTATCTATCAAGCCAGCCCCTCTTCCATCATTTTCGCCTTTTACTGCTTGACCAAAATTTAAATTAGGATTCATTTTAGTAACAGTGTCAATAAACCAAACGCTTATAAGTTTTGACGCATGTTTGGCATAGCGCTCATCATTTGTAAAGTAATAAGCTAAACCAAGGGCTTCGAGTACAGCACATAGCTTAGGCATATACTCTTTGTCTTTATAATTAGACACTTCAGGATTGACCTGTCCATCTTTTCTAATATAAGGCAGTCCATCTTTTGTGTCCGGATTGGGCCAGAAATAAGGCGCCAAACTCATATAATCGTGTTTGTTGCCACTTGGAGGATTGTTTTGTTTTTCAATTACACTTACGGGCCTAAATGTAAGTGCCGCATCAGCCGCCTTGATTAGCTCCTCAAAGCCTTTCTTCATATTTTTATCCCCCACGCTAACTAATGCCTTTACTTTTTTCAAAGACATCTCATCATGAGAATTGAACTTAAGACTCACTTGCGCAAACAAGATCTGATGCGCTAAACAAAGTAGTACTATTGAAAAGTATTTTTTCAAACTTTTGGATTATGCTATTAATTAAAAAAATCTTCTCTCATGGGTGAAAACACGTCTACAAGCACCCCTTTTTCTAAACATACGGCGCCATGTATTACATTAGAAGGAACATGAAATACATCGCCTGCTTTTAGAATTTGCTTATTGCCGTCAATTTCTATTTCAAATACCCCACTTTCAACATTGGTAAGTTGTACATGATGATGTTGGTGAAGCGCACCTACGCCACCTTTTTCAAATTCAACACGCACTAGCATTACCGAATTGTCGTAAGCCATAATTTTTCTTGACAACCCAGGTGCCATTTGCTCTTCCGAAACCGATTCGTTCATAATAAAACCCGTTCGCTTCGCTCCATTTAATTCTACTGACATATCTATTTTGTTTTATAATTTTTTATTTTCTAAGTAAACCACATACGGGCCTTCCCAACTATATGGAACTCCATTGATTGTAATTTGATGCACTGTTTTACCATCAAACTTTGTATTTGACTGAAGCACCAATAAGCGCTTACCTCCAATTACAATTTCGGCACCACTATACAAATCGTTGTCTACTACCGGTGCGATAGAAGAAACTTTTGTGTATGAGTTTGTAGTAATTTCTGAAATAGGATTAAAATTTCCGTGCAGTTCAACAACGTTTAATGCGAGCATATTTTTTGCCCTAGTTCTTGTGATGAAAGAAGGCTCTCTTCTTAAATTAAAGTTGGGATCGTTTGCACCTGACCTTGTAAAAAACACTTGAGCCGAATCTTGCACGTGGCTTGTAATCGTATAAAATGACTGGTTA
>Ga0315907_10005139_pt1 | contig 14387 bp, 12 predicted proteins | sample LakEriMetagenome_3_FD_203525 | JGI IMG/M metagenome (GOLD analysis project Ga0315907, IMG submission 203525) | Freshwater fungal communities from buoy surface, Lake Erie, Ohio, United States - Buoy 12 MA123 | ecosystem: Environmental > Aquatic > Freshwater > Lake > Lake biofilm | place: USA...
CTTTCAATGGTCAATTGGGTTATGAGAATTATTTGACTACCAACCCAACAACCTCCACCGTTGACACTCCTGCTCCGAACATCGGATCGCTTTACAGCGGTATCAATGTGACCAGCCCTTCATTTGTAACTGATTTGACTACACTGATGAATCCATCCAACTATTTCCAGATTTACTACAGCAACTATATCAGCACGCTCATCAATAATTTCTACGTGCGCGATACAGTAATGAATGAGGCAACCCAAAACATGGTCGAGTGTCAGTATAGCGGAGTTCCGTTTCTGTTTGAAGCTGGTTTTCAATGGACAAGCCTGAGCCGCGAACACAATTACCCTCAGAGCTGGATGCCCACATACTTCGACGCCGGTTTCGACCAGTCCTTTGAAGTAAGCGATCTTCACAATCTTACCCCCGTGTGGCAAAATGAAGTTAACGCTGTCCGCAGCAATTACCCATACGGTGAAGTTGTCACTCCAACGAGCACCTACGAAGATTGTATGCTTGGCACGAACAGCCTTGGCCAAACTGTATATGAAATGCGCGACAGTTTCAAAGGAAACGCAGCCCGTGCCATCATGTATCACGCTACTAAAAACAATTCTGCCACCAACGACTTCAGTCTTCCTGAGCAGATTTCCATTATCATCCAATATGGACAAAATGAGCACTTACTAAAGCAATGGCACTTCCAAGACTTGCCAGACAGCTGGGAAATTACCCGCAACGAATACATCCAGTATGAGCAGCACAACCGCAATGCATTCATTGATCAGATTTCATATCCATGCTATGTCCGCTTTGCTGATCTGACACCATTCACCCCTGAGTTTATTTTCAATAACACCACGCTTACCTGTATTGAGCCTGCTCAAAGCTACCAGTGGTACCTCGATGGCAACCCAATCGCCGGGGCTACAACTGCCACTTACGACTGGACAACACAGGGCAACTACAGCGTAGAAATTCAGCAGTTCGATGAGTGTCCATCATTCACCTCAAACGCTGTGCTGGTAGGTACAGCTGTTGAAGAAACATCAGCTATTCAATTCGATCTTTCTGTCTTCCCGAATCCATCTGAAGGCCGTGTGGTGGTGAAGACCCATGCTTCCCGCCCCACCAGCGCACAATTGAATGTGCTTGACATGGCAGGAAAAGTAGTGTTCACTTCCAATGAAAATTTGAATGGTGGTTTAAACCTGATTGCTCTCAATCAAGAGTTGAGCGCAGGTATTTACACTGTAGAAATTCGCAGCGGTGAGTCTTCACAAACAACACGCCTTGTGATTCGCTAAAAATAAACGTGCACTTAATAAAAAAACCGCCTTCCGATTGGGGGCGGTTTTTTGTTTTTGTTAATCCGTGGAAGATTCTTAATCTGAAACAAGAATCGATTTTCGGTAAGCGGCACACATTGCAATGCGTCCGCACCAAGGCACAATTCGGGGATTCCATTCGTCACTCGCCATTAGCCACTGGCCACTGGCCACTCAATCATGATGATAACTCTCGTTTTTCAAAATGGTATGAGCGCGATATAACTGTTCCACCAGCAAGAGCCGAATCATTTCATGCGAATAGGTCATCTTGGAAAAGGAGATCTTTCCGTTGGCTCGTGCATACATCGCACTGGAAAAACCGAATGCGCCACCGATGATGAGGACCAGTTGCTTCACGCCGCTATTCATACGCCGCTGCATCATTTCGGCAAAACCACGCGAAGAAAAGTGATCGCCATTCTCATCGAGCAATAAAACCACATCATCCGTTTTCAGTTGCTTCATGAACTGCTCACCTTCCCGTTCCTTCAAAACATCTTGTGTAATACCCTTAGAAAGAACATCCGGCAATTCCTTGTATTCAACTTTCGCATAATGCTTTAGGCGATCTTGATACACAGCAATGCCCTCGCGCAAATACGCAGCACTCGTTTTACCTAATGTAAGAATGATAATCTTCACTGCGAATCAAACTTGAATCACTCGCGCTGATCGTCCTTAGAGTCGCGAACATCCTGACTGCGCAGTGGGTTCAGACCATACTCGCGAAAATTTTTGCGCTGTTTATATACATCGCACGCAGTGAAAATGGCAGCGCGCAAGGATGATTCATCCGCTATTCCTTGTCCGGCAATATCGAAGCAGGTTCCATGATCAGGCGAAGTGCGTACCACCGGCAAACCCGCGGTGAAGTTTACACCATGCTCAAATGCAAGTGCTTTGAATGGTGCTAAACCTTGATCGTGATACATAGCCAACACTGCATCATAGCGTTTGTATCCGCCGCTTCCGAAGAATCCATCAGCACCAAAAGGGCCATATACCATCATTCCCTTCTCGAATGCTTCTCGCACAGCGGGAATAATAATTTCCTTTTCTTCCGTACCAAGCAACCCATTATCGCCTGCATGCGGATTCAATCCCAATACAGCAATACGCGGACGGTTCACTCCAAAGTCTTTCACCAAACTCTCGTTCATGAGTTGCAGCTTTTCATGAATGCGTTCCTTCGTGATGTGCTGCGAAACCTCCTTCAAAGGCAGGTGGCCGGTAACGATACCCACACGCAAGGTTTCGCTCACTAAAAACATGAGCACCTTTTCAGTATTCGCAAACTTCGCCAGGTACTCAGTATGACCGGGAAACTTGAATGAATCACTTTGTATCGTGTCTTTATTGATGGGTGAGGTTACAATCACATCCACCTTATTGCTTGCTAAATCTGCAACGGCGGCCTCTAAACTTTTAAAGGCAAACATGCCGGCATCTTTGGTTGGTTTACCAAATTCAACAACACCCTTAAAGTCCTTCCATACATTCACCAGATTCACCTTCTTGGCAATTGCTTCAGAGGCATTTGCAATGGAATTGTATTGAAAGTCTTCCACATTAACCACCTTGCGATGCGCTTTGATGACCTCAGGGTGAGCGTAAATCACAGGGGTTATTGATTCCGACATGCGCGGATCCGAAAACACCTTGATAACGGTTTCCAATCCAACACCATTGATATCACCGCTGGTTACGGCTACGCGTATTTTTTGATCACTCATTCGGTTTGATTGGCTTAACAATAATTCTTATGTATGAAATCGTAGAGCATACGCACGCCTACGCCCGATCCGCCTTTGGTGCGGTAACCGCTTGCGCCGTTGCTATATGCAGGACCGGCAATATCAATGTGGATCCAAGGATAGTCAGTAAAGTGCTCTAGAAACTTAGCGGCCGAAATTTGACCGGCATAGGCACCTCCCAAATTCTTCAGATCTGCAATGTCACTTTTCATCTCATCACCATAATCTTTCCAGAGTGGGAACTGCACGGTGCGCTCCCACACATGCATTCCGCTATCCGCAAGTTGATCCATGACGTTACGTTCTGCTGTGCCCATAACTGCGCTTGCGTAAGTACCAATGGCTCGGACCGCTGCGCCTGTGAGAGTCGCTAAATCAATACACACCTCCGGCTTGTACTGCTGCGCCCAAACCAGCGCGTCAGCCAAAATGAGGCGGCCTTCTGCGTCCGTGTTTAGCACTTCTACCGTGGTACCATCGCTTATGGTTATAACATCTTGCGGACAAACAGCATTCATTCCCGGACGATTGTCGGTCGCCGGAACCAAGCCGATAACGTGCACAGGCAATTGATTCTTCGCAATTGCCATCATAGCGCCTACAACCGCAGCACCACCGCTCATGTCGCACTTCATTTCATCCATGCTGTTCGGAGTGGGCTTCAAACTTAGGCCGCCCGTATCGAACACAACTCCTTTACCAACCAGCACAATTGGCTTCTTATTTCGCGCCTTTTCCGGCTTGTATTCCATAATGGTGAATGTAGGAGGATCAATGCTGCCGGCATTTACAGCAAGTAAACCACCCATCTTCTTCGCCTCAATTTCTTTCTTCCCTAACACCTTCACACTGAAACCGGACTCCTTACCAACCTTCTGCATTTCTTTCGAAAACTGAACAGCCGATAAATAGGAAACAGGCTCATTAATCAACGTGCGCGCTACGAGTGTAGCCTCAACCACGTTTTGCAACGCCTCAGCATCTTTGGGGGCTACGTACTTATCTGCAATATGAATAGTGTTCAGCGAATTTTGGCGCTTTTTCTTGTCTTTGAAGTATTTCAAAAACTGATAATTGGCAAGTGCCATTCCTTCTACGAGCGCCAGCGACAACTCCTTTTCACCCGTCAAATTGGTTATACATACTTCTGCAGCTTTAGCGCTGTTGAGAGATGTGAGCAACGAAGCTCCCTTCATGCGCAACTTCTCCAGCACCTCGGGAGTAGCGGCTTCCTTTTTGAGCGGTAAATAATAATTGTATAGACCCAACTCCTGAAGAGTAATTACATCCTTCTCCTGCTCCATTTCTTTCTTAAAAAACGAGAGCTGTTGTTTGTCTAGATCGGTGAGCTTGGCCAGCTCATCGTTATAAAAAATAGTAATGCCTGATGCATTGAGCAATGTGCTCTTTGCCGATTTTATCTGTGTCATCCTTGCTTGGTCAATTAACTGCTCAAAGGTAAATAGAGCGAGCTGCATTTTTCATGACCACATACAATCATTTACCACCAATCGATTTCTCTCCGATCAACTGTGCATTCTTGCGCAGACCTTCCAAACCCTTTCTCTTCAAGGGTGAGCGGCGCGCCAGTTGTGCAAATACCTCTTCCGACATGTCTGTCCATTCACCCGAAGACATTCTCAAGAGTTGCTCACGCGGGGAAAATCGCTTTTCGTGATTGATCATGGAGAACCGATTCCATGGACAGACATCCTGACAAACGTCACAACCGAACAACCAACCATCCATGCGCGCTACCCACTCTTGCGGAAGCTCCTTCTTTAATTCAATGGTGAAGTAGGAAATACACTTGCTGCCATCTACCACGTAAGGTTCAACAATTGCTTCGGTAGGACAAGCGTCAATGCAGGCGCGGCATGTTCCACAATGATCGGATACCGGTCCGTCGGACTGCAACTCCAGGTCTATAATCAATTCAGCAATAAAGAAAAAAGATCCTTGTTTTTTGTTGATCAGGTTAGCATTTTTTCCTACCCAACCCAGTCCACCTTGCTTAGCCCATGCCTTATCGAGCACGGGAGCCGAGTCCACAAAAGCTCTTCCTTCCACTGCACCTACTTGTTCGGTTAGTTGTTGCATCAACAACTTCAATTTATCCTTCACCACCAAATGATAGTCTTCACCCCACGCATACTTCGAAACTTTTAATGCGCCCGGCACAACGTCAAACTTGGGGTCGGGATAATAGTTGAATAAAAAAGACACGACCGATTTCGCTCCTGGTACTAGAAGACGCGGGTCAAGGCGCATGTCGAAATGATTTTCCATGTAACTCATTTCACCCTGCATTCGCTTATTCAACCATGCTTCTAGTCGCGGAGCTTCTTCACTCAAAAAATCTGCTTTGGAAATGCCACAAAAGGAAAATCCAAGCTCGCCGGCGAGCCTCTTAATGAGTTGCGCGTTTTCTGCTGCACGCAAATCCAATTGCGTTGCCATCAGAACAATTCTCCTGAACGATTCCCCTTCAACTTTCCGAGGTGTTTGTAGGCTTGTTCTGTAACCTGTCGGCCTCGTGGCGTGCGCATGATGAATCCCTCCTGAATCAGGTAAGGCTCATATACCTCTTCAATGGTGCCTGAATCTTCGCCTACCGCTGTAGCCACCGTATTCAAGCCAACAGGGCCGCCGTTAAACTTATCGATAATCGTGAACAGAATCTTGTGATCCATTTCATCCAAGCCGTGTGTATCCACATTCAGCGCATTCAGCGCAAACTGAGTAATCTCCAGGTCACATTTTCCATTTCCCTTTATCTGAGCAAAATCTCGCACACGTCGCAACAACGCATTCGCAATACGCGGCGTTCCTCGACTTCTGCGCGCAATTTCGAAGGCTGCGTCCTCCAGAATTTCCATGTTCAGAATATCCGCGCTGCGTTGCACGATATCCGTCAGTGTGCGTGAGTCGTAGTAAGAAAGACGCGCATTGATTCCGAAACGGGCCCGCAAAGGCGCAGTAAGCAAACCGCTACGAGTTGTTGCGCCAATTAAGGTAAATGGATTCAGTTTGATTTGCACGGAACGTGCATTCGGGCCTGTATCGATTACCAAATCAATACAGAAATCTTCCATGGCAGAGTAGAGATATTCTTCCACCACCGGGCTTAAGCGATGTATCTCATCAATAAACAGGATGTCGTTGTTTTCCAGATTTGTCAGTAGCCCGGCCAAATCAGCCGGCTTATCAAGTACCGGTCCTGAGGTGGTTTTAATGTTCACCCCCATTTCATTGGAAATGATATACCCCAACGTGGTCTTACCCAGACCAGGCGGGCCATGCAATAAAACGTGATCTAACGACTCCTCTCGCAACTTAGCTGCCTTCACAAAAATCTCCAGATTCTCGAGAACCTGTCGCTGGCCGGTAAAGTCGTCAAAGGTTTTCGGACGTAATACGCGATCATAATCCCTCTCCGGGTTCTCAGCTTCGTCATGTATGTTAAATGAATCGCTCATAATGATTGCTACTTGGTCTCGTCGGTTTCACTATAATCCTTATAGCGCCGATAAAGTTCGTCAAATATCAACCTAACGCGCAATGCATAGACAGGAGAAGTGAATTGTTGTTCGATACCTCGATTGTTCTTCAGCATTATACGGTATCCCATACCTATACCTACTCCAAGGATTTTAGCTATTTTGTACTCGAAGGCCATTCCCGGTTCGTATAAAACTACGCGACCCTTGTTCATAGTGCGCTTGCCATCCGGCGTTGAATACTCCAAAAAACTATTTCCGACACCCAGTTGTATGGGGGTTATAAGCTCCCAGGGGCCGCGCTGATAGAAACTATATTCGATAAACGGCGCTACATAATTCATTCGAATTTCAGCGCTCACATTCTCGTCATTCACCACAACATTCTCCATCAATTCAGTGCCTATGAAGTTATAGCCAACACCCAAACTTAGTCTCTTCCCAAAACTAACACCGGCCTTTATTCCATAGACCTTTGTAGCACTGCCGGTTATGAATGAATTACGGGTATCGAATTTAAAGCTCGGCGTTACGCGCTGTTTGAAGATTTGGCTAAGCGAATCACTGAGATTCATGGTCTGTGACGAAGCGCATGCTCCCACTAACATGAACACAATCACAAAAAGCCAAATGCGCATGTAGCAAAGTTATATCTAAAAAAAGACCCGCTGCGAGAGCGGGTCTTGTATTTATCTGCATGTTATTAATGCGCGTGTTCACCTGGTTTCAAAGGCACCACTTGCGGCACAAAGTCCTCTTCGTGATCCGGGTTACTGTAATCATACGCCCAGCGGTGCACTTCAGGAATGGCGCCCGGCCAGTTTCCGTGAATGTGCTTCACCGGCGTAGTCCACTCCAATGTATTCGATGCCCAAGGGTTTTGTGTTGCCACTTGACCATACTTCATGCTGTGGAAGAAGTTGAATAAGAACAGCAACTGCGCCGCACCACCCACGATGGCAAAACCGGATATTATTGGATTCAAGTCCATGACCCAATCAAGGAAGGGGAACTCGGAGTAATCGTAGTAACGACGAGGAGCACCGGCCATACCAACGAAGTGCATCGGGAAGAATACTCCAAAGCCACATACTAGGGTAAACCAGAAGTGAACGTAACCGAGTTTTGTATTCATCATTCGACCATACATTTTCGGGAACCAGTGGTATATACCGCCCAGCATTCCGAAGATAGCCGACATACCCATTACGATGTGGAAGTGAGCAACCACGAAATAAGTATCGTGCACGTTCACGTCAAGCGCTGAGTCTGCCAAAATGATACCAGTCAAACCACCTGTTACGAAGGTTGATACAAGGCCAATCGAGAACAACATCGCAGGAGTAAAACGAATATTACCCTGGTAAAGCGTGGTGATGTAATTGAACGCTTTTACGGCAGAAGGAATTGCAATCAACAGTGTTGTGAAAACGAATACAGATCCCAGGAATGGGTTCATTCCGGTAATGTACATGTGGTGACCCCATACAATGAAGGACAAGAATCCGATTGCCAGAATCGATCCTACCATCGCCTTATAGCCGAAGATGGGCTTCCGCGAGTTGGTTGAGATAACCTCTGATGAAATTCCCAATGCAGGGAGCAATACAATGTAAACTTCCGGGTGACCTAGGAACCAGAACAAGTGCTGGAACAACAGCGGTGAACCACCTGTAACGTCGAGTGCTTCGCCTTGAATGAAGATGTCAGACAAGTAAAATGCCGTTCCGAAGCTGCGGTCCATCAACAACAACACTGCTGCTGATACCAAAACCGGGAAAGACAATACACCGAGGATAGCCGTAACAAAGAGCGCCCACATGGTCAATGGAAGACGTGTCATCTTCATTCCCTTCGTGCGAAGATTGATAATCGTAACGATGTAGTTCAAGCCACCCAACAATGAAGAGGCGATGAAGAACACCATAGAAATTAACCAAAGAGTCATACCCGTTCCTGAGCCAGGCATTGCCTGTGGCAGAGCTGACAAGGGAGGGTAAATAGTCCAACCACCACTAGCGGCACCACCTTCCACGAACAGAGAGGCGACCATAATGATGCTTGAAATCAAGAAAGCCCAATAAGACAACATGTTCAAGAAACCGCTGGCCATGTCACGCGCACCCACTTGCAATGGAATGAGCAGGTTGGCGAAGGTTCCCGACAAGCCGCCGGTCAATACGAAGAACACCATGATAGTACCGTGAATGGTAACCATCGCTAGGTATGCATTCTTGTCCAACAATCCGTCCGGAGCCCACTTATCTCCCAGAAAGAAATTCAAAATTTGAAACTTCTCGCCTGGCCAGCCAAGTTGGAGACGGAAGAAGATGGAGAGCAGAACCGCAATCACACCCATGAAAATGGCTGTGATCAGGAATTGCTTCGAAATCATCTTATGATCTTGCGAGAAGATGTATTTCGATACCCATGATTCTTCGTGGTGATGTGCGTGCCCGTGATCGTGGCTGTGATCATGAGCGGTGTGTTCTACATTTCCCATCGTTCTTTAACTTTAAATTTTATCTCTTGTTTAACGAGTCATCTTTAAACTAGCCTGAGCAGCAGGCATCATAGCATTCTTGGTGGTGTCAGCCGGAGCCTCAGTTCCTTCTGCCGGAGCGGCTTCTTCGGTGGGTTCACCCGCGAAAGTCTTCTGCTTTTCCATCCATGCAAGATATTCTTCCTCTGATTCAACAACAATTTTCATCTGCATGTTAAAGTGTGCGTTTCCACAAACTTTGTTACACAGCAAAATGTAATCGAACTTATCATCCCCCAACTTACCACGCATTTCTTTTGTGGTGATGGTTGGTGTCATTTTAAAACGTGTTGGCACACCGGGAACGGTATTCATTTGAGCGCGGAAGTGCGGCATATAAGCAGAGTGAATCACGTCCTGGGAGCGAAACACGAACTCTACTTCTTTACCCACCGGAATGTGCATTTCCCCTTTTACGATGTTATCATCAGCACCGGTTTCCCAGTTGCTCTTTCCGCTTGGCTCTTTGAATTCACCTAAATCCAAAATTCGTTGCTTGTGACGCTCTAGGCGATAGATTTTGTCTTCCAGAGTTTCTACGTAGCTCTCTGGCATAACGGGAAGTTTTTCATTTTCTTCCAGTTGCTTTTTTAGCGCTTCGATGTCCTTGTCGAGCTCTTCCATTTTAGAGGAAATGAGTTCCTTAGAAACAAGGCCCATTTCATTTGCCGAGCTTATGAGGTTGTAGTTAGCAGCGCCAAACTCACCATCAGCACCCGGGTAGCGTGCAATCCAACCAAACTGCTTGGAGTACAACTCAATTTTAAGCGCTTCTTTCGATGCGGGTCCTGTAATTTTATTCCAGGTGATCAATCCGAACACAATGATGAAGGCCATGGCAACACCGGGAATGAGGGTCCATACCATTTCAAGGCGATTGTCATGGGCAAAAAAGCGGGCTTTGCGATCTTTCTTGTACTGATATTTCCAAGCCACAAGGAACAACATTGCATTCATGATGAAGAACATCACGGTGATCATCCAGATGTTCACGCTCATGAGCCAATCGACATCCTTTCCATGTTCAGAAGCCGGCTCTGGCAAATACTCGCCATAACGACCATATAGGTAGAGTGTTCCCACAAAGAACACAAGCATCCAGACCAGCATCAGATTCGCGTTCAGCTTATTGTCGGCCGGTGAAATTTCTTCTTCCTTCGATTTACGCAATGCACGCGTAAATTCATAAACTTTGGTCAATTGTACAATGGCGATGATCGCTAAAACAATTACCAGAATGATCAGTAGTTTCATTTCTCTTCGTTTTACTCCTGTTCTCTAAAACAACAATTTCTTTATATCGAATGGTTCTCGCTTTCGTTCAAGTAAGGGTGATTAACGGGCACCAGCGGAGCTTTGCTGAGAGCCTTCATCACAACGCTTACAAATAAACCAAGGAAACCGATAAACATTCCAATCTCAAACCACCACGCAAATGTGATGTGGTGTCCATGCTCTCCCAATCCCCACTCAAGGTGTCCGTGCACAGTACCCGGTATAACAGCCATGTACAAATCAAGGAAGTGCGTAATAAAAATGATGATTCCTACACGGGTTAAATACTTCGGGTTACGCTTAGCGTCACGCGATGTAAGGGTGTAGAATGGGATAGCAAAGTTGCAGAAGAAAATGGCCCACATGCCGTACATGTAATGGTCATAACGCTCCTTGAAATAGGTAACCTCTTCAGGAATGTTTGAATACCAAATCAACATATACTGGCAGAACCACAAGTAGCTCCAAAGCATACTTACCGCAAACACCCACTTACCCATATCATGAATGTGTGAGCTGTTAACATTAGGCATGTAGCCTTTGCTCTTCAGCCAAATCAAAAGCAGCGTTGCAAAGATCATGGTGGTTACCCACATACCCGAGAAGATGTACCAGCCATACATAGTGGAGAACCAGTGAACGTCAATGCTCATCAACCAATCCCACGCAATCGTGCTAGAAAAAACAGCGAAGAATACAAGGAACAGAGCGCTGCGCTTGTATTGCTTCAGGTGCAGCTCAAGGCTTGGTGAGCTATCTTCCAGCAATGACCATTTGCGGAACAAACGTGCGAATACCACAAAAACAACGGCATAAATGACAAAGCGCAACCAGAAGAACCAACTTGAAAGGAAAGGCATCTTGTTGGCAATAATCTTATCATAAGAAGGGCTATTGGGATCAACAACCGAAGGGTCCATCCAATGATACAAGTGGTTCACATGCAACTGAGCAGCGAGCAACACCACGAATACAACCCCCAAGCCAATTGGCAAATACGACCACATCGCTTCGAAAATGCGCTTAAGTTGGGCGGTCCAGGCTACTTCCGCAGCATATTGAACTGCGTAGAAAAACATCGCTCCGATGGAAAGGGCAAAAAAGAAAAATCCACAGATGAGCAAATTAGCCCACCAATATTGATGATGATCTGTCTTATCGAAGAACCAACCCGCAATTGCTGCAATTGCTCCGATGACCATAAAAATGGTTGACCACTTTTTGGTCGATGCCGGAATTTCGAAATGTGTCGTTGCTTGTGCCATAGTATATAGGTAGGGCAGTAGTTTCTTGGTTATTTGGAAGTTGTAGTAGAGTCAGCAGGAGCGGCCTCTGCGGCTTTCGTTACCAGCATATCGTTAGCGTCGAACTCCGGCTCTGTAATTCCCTGTTGGAGCAGTTTTACATATTCAATAATCTGCCAACGCTCGAGTTGAGTAAGTTGTGAAGCATGCTGACCCATAAGGCCCTTTCCATACGTAATCGAATGGAACATTTTACCTTCAGGAAGATCCTTGAGTTTCCCAGCATAATCCGGAATACCCTGAATGTGACCATTCTTAGAAATTGCTCCGTTTCCACCCCCGTTCTCACCATGGCAATGCGTACACATGTAGGTGTAAATCTCTTTACCACGCAAAACGTTCTTTTTGGTAGGCTTCATGGGGCTCTTCACTTCAACTCCGGCACGCTCGTAATCTTCCGGGGTATTATTCAGAGCGTATGGCATCACGTAAGCCATCATTTCAGGCTTCACGTAAGGAATGGTATTCGCCGCGGGCACCCTTGACTGAACAGCTACCAAACCGGCAGCATCCTTCATGTCCTGAGTCCAGTCCATGGTCTTGTTAGTACCATAGTCTACATAAGCCTCCAGTGCCGGTGAACGATACATGTCCGGCATGTATTCCACACCGGGCGAATTGGGGTCTTGCTTGCACGAAGAGAGTGCAAAAACAGCCACGCAGGCAATGCCAAAAAAGGTGGTGGTGTACTTCATCTCAATAATCCTTTATGCTAAGTTCAAATACATCAGTCGCACGGATTTTAGCTTCAAGATCCTGCGCCGATACGTGGTTGTCTTCCGTCGTGATTTCCATCACAAATTTGTCGTCAGTAGTGCGTGGATCCGGGTTATCAGCCGGCATTCCGGGCAATGTGCCATTCCGTAGTAAATAGGTCAACACCATTCCATGCGCACCGCAGAAAACAGAAAACTCGAACATGACCGGAACAAATGCCGGAGCGTTTTCAATCCACGTAAAATTAGGCTTACCGCCAATGTTCCAGTCCCAATCACTTACCATGAAGTACCACGTTCCCAGAATGGAAAGAGCAGTACCTGTGCAAGCATACATGAAGGAGGCAATCGCCAAACGTGTGCGCTTCACTCCAATGATAGGATCTAAACCGTGAATTGGGAACGGGGAAAATACTTCCTTCACTCGAATGCCTTGTGCAACGAGCGCACGAGCCGCGTCCAGCAACTTCTGGTCGTCGTCGTACATCACGTGAAATACTTTATTTGCCATAGTGCTTAAAGCGTTGTTGCTTAGTGTTTGTTGTCGTTTTTATAGCTCTCACCAGAAGTCTTCAAAATGGTCTTCAATTCGTTGAGTGCAAGCACAGGGAAGTAGCGGGCAAACAATAAGAAGAGTGTGAAGAAAATTCCAATGGTTCCGATGAACATGCCAATATCGATAAAGCTCGCTTTGAACTCACCCCAAGCAGCAGGCAAGTAGTCGCGGTGAATAGAGGTCACGATGATTACGAATCGCTCGAACCACATACCAATGTTTACGATGATGGACATCACGAAGGTGAACACCAGGTTCGTACGCAACTTTTTAAACCAGAAGAGCTGCGGAGAAATTACGTTACACGTCATCATGCACCAATACGACCAAGCGAGTGGACCGGAGAAGCGATTGATGAAGGCATAGCTTTCATATTGAACTCCACTATAGTCTGAAATGAAAAGTTCCGTCAGGTAAGCAACACCGACAATAGAACCCGTAACAATGATTACAATGTTCATGTACTCAATGTGCTTCAGGTGAATGTAGGCCTCGAGCTTCATGGTTTTACGCATGATGAGCAGGAGTGTTTGCACCATGGCGAATCCTGAGAAGATTGCACCCGATACGAAGTAAGGAGGGAAGATGGTCGTGTGCCATCCTGGAACAATCGATGTAGCAAAGTCCATCGATACAATCGAGTGAACTGAGAATACAAGCGGTGTAGCAATACCGGCCAACACGAGCGAAATTTCTTCGAAACGAGTCCAGTGCTTTGCGCGACCTGACCACCCGAAACTTAATACACTGTAGAACTTCTTCATCCACGGCTTGCTAACACGGTCACGGATAGTAGCAAAGTCAGGTATAAGACCGATGTACCAGAATACCAATGAAACCGAGAAGTAAGTCGAGATTGCGAATACGTCCCACATCAAGGCTGAGTTGAAGTTGGGCCACAGCGAGCCGAATTGGTTTGGCAATGGCAACGTCCAATAGGCCATCCATACGCGTCCCATGTGAAACACCGGGAATACCGCCGCCATCATTACCGCAAAGATTGTCATTGCTTCTGCTGATCGGTTAATTGCCATGCGCCAGCGCTGACGGAACAGAAGCAACACCGCTGAAATCAGTGTACCGGCGTGACCAATACCTACCCACCATACGAAGTTGGTGATATCCCATGCCCAGCCCACAGTTTTGTTGAGTCCCCATGAACCAATACCCACGCCTACCAGATAACTAATAACGCCCACTCCATACAACGCTACAATGAGCGCAATGGTAAAGGCAATCTTCCACTGCTTGGGCGCCGGTCCTTCGATGGGCGATACGATATCATTGGTGATATCATGATAGGTCTTATGACCCAGGATCAACGGCTTTCTTATGTTGGATTCTTTGAACATCTCGGTTGGTTTCTTAAAGGTTTAAGCTTCGTTTGCTTCGATGTTACGCACTTTCGTCATGTAGTAAAT
>Ga0315907_10005141_pt1 | contig 14384 bp, 10 predicted proteins | sample LakEriMetagenome_3_FD_203525 | JGI IMG/M metagenome (GOLD analysis project Ga0315907, IMG submission 203525) | Freshwater fungal communities from buoy surface, Lake Erie, Ohio, United States - Buoy 12 MA123 | ecosystem: Environmental > Aquatic > Freshwater > Lake > Lake biofilm | place: USA...
GAACTGGAAACCACGTTGCACCGCTACGTCCGGCTCTACAACCAGCAGCTCCCGCAATCAGCCCTCGGCAGCAAGTCGCCCTTGCAGGCGATGAAGGAATGGCACAAACTCAAGCCGCAGCTGTTCAGGAAGCAGCCATACTACCTTCCGGGATGTGACAGTCGAGCGGTTTCCCCGGTTGAGCAGTGGCAGCCGAGGGCTCGCAGCCGCCATCGGGCATCTTATGTCAAGTGGCGAACACGCTATCCCCGATAGCGGGTTGCAAGACCGGCCAATTGGCTGCGTAACTGCACGGGTCATGCCGGGCTGGACGGGGCAGGAGACGACGATGTCGCTATGGAAGCAGCTTGTGCTGATCTTGGGGCTGGTGGCCGCTGCAACGGTGCTTTCGGCGCGGTTCCTGCCCGCCTCGCACCCGTTTCTGCAGCGCATTGGCGTGCTGGCCCCGCTGGAGCGGCTGGGCGTGGCAGCACAGCCCCCCGAGGCCGATGCAGCCCCGGCCAAAGGGGGCCGTCCGGGCGCAGGCGGGGCGGGGGGCGGTCCGGCAACGGTCATTGCGCTGGAAGCGACGCCGCAGGTCATGCGCGACATCGTCACCGCAATCGGGACCGCGCGCGCGGCCCGTTCGGTTGTCCTGACACCGCAGGTGGCGGGCAAGATCGGCACGCTGGCCGTCGCCTCGGGCGATTACGTCACGGCAGGCAGCCTGATTGCGGAACTGGACAGCGAGGCCGCCCGCATCGCGCTGGATCGCGCCGGGTTCCTTGTGGCCGATGCCCAGGCCACGCTGGACCGCCTGACGCGCCTGCAACGGACGGGGTCCACCACGGAAACCCTGGTGCAAGAGGCGGAGCTGGCGCTGCAGACCGCCCGGCTGGAACAGCGCGATGCAGAATTCGCGCTGTCGCAGCACCGCATCCTGGCCCCGATTGACGGCTGGGTCGGCATTCTCGCCGCCGAGGTGGGCAATCAGGTTAATCCCGGAACGGAACTGACCCGGATCGAAGACCGCTCCAGCCTGCTGGTGGACTTCCGGGTGCCGGAACGCATTGTCGGCCGCATTGCTGCCGGTGATCCGGTCAGCGCCACACCGCTGGCCGATCCGGCGCTGGAGCTTTCGGGCAGGATCAGCGCGCTGGACAACCGGGTGGATGAAACCAGCCGCACGCTGCTGGTGCAGGCGGCCCTCGCAAACAAGGATGACCGCCTGCGCCCCGGCATGGCGCTGCGCATGTCGCTGGCCTTTACCGGCGAAAGCCACCCGGCGGTCGATCCGCTGTCGATCCAATGGGGGGCCGACGGCGCCTTCGTCTGGACCGTGCGGGACGGCAAGGCGCTGCGCCTGCCGATCCGCATCCTGCAGCGCAACAGCGATGCCGTGCTGGTCGAGGGCGACTTCCTGGGCGGTGATCTGGTGGTGACCGAAGGCGTGCAGGCGCTGCGCCCCGGCTCCGAGGTGCAGCTTGCCCCGCAGGACGGGGCCGCCCCGGCCCCGAAAAGCTGATGTCCGCCCCCCGCCCCGCCCTTGATGACGCCGCCCTTGCCGGGTCCGGCACCGCGCTTTTCGTGCGCCGCCCGATCCTGGCCTTTGTGCTGAATGCGCTGATCGTGCTGGCGGGCCTCGCTGCGCTGTCGGGCGCGGAAATCCGCGAGCTGCCCGATGTGGACAGCCCCGTTGTCTCGATCAGCACGAGTTTTGACGGGGCAGCCCCCGAAACCATCGACCGAGAGATCACGGCGGTGATCGAGGGGGCTGCGGGCCGGGTGGCGGGGGTCAAGTCGATCTCGTCCTCGTCCCGGCAGGGATCAAGCCGGGTCACGGTGGAATTCCGCGATGACGTGGACCTGGACGTGGCGGCGACCGATCTGCGCGATGCCATCGCCCGCATCCGCAACAGCCTGCCCGAGGATGCGGACGAGCCGCGCGTGGTCAAGGCCGATGCCAATTCCGACGCCGTGCTGCGCATTGCCGTCACCTCGTCCAGCCGCAGCGCGCAAGAGCTGACGCGGCTGGTCGAAGACATGGTGCAGGACCGCCTGCTGGCCGCCCCCGGCGTGGCCGACCTGCAGGTTTTCGGCGACCGCGACCAGGTGTTCCGCGTGGATATTGACGCGATGCAGATGGCCAGCCGGGGCCTGACCCTGGCGGAACTCCGCAGCACGCTGGCCAATGTGGCCTTCGACGCGCCCGCAGGCGAGCTCAGCTCGACCCGCCAAAGCATTCTGGTGCGCACCACAGCCCCGGTCACCTCGGCCCCCGAGTTCGAGGCGCTGGAAGTGGCCCCCGATGTCCGGCTGGGCGATGTGGCGCAGGTCACGCTGGGGCCGGAACCGGGGGCATCGATCCTGCGGGCCAATGGCGAAACCGGCATCGGCCTGGGCATCATCCGGCAGGCGCAAAGCAATACGCTGGAAATCTCGGCGGCGGTGCGGCAGATCGTGGCGGATGTGCAGCCGATCCTGCCGCCCGATGTGCGCATCTTCATCACCTCGGACACCGCCACCTTCATCAACGGCGCGATCCACGAGGTTGAAGTGGCGCTGGGGCTTTCGGTGCTGATCGTCACCGCGATCATGTATGTCTTCCTGCGCGACATCCGCGCCACGCTGATCCCGGCCATCGCCATTCCGGTGGCGCTGACCGGCACGCTGGCGGCACTCTGGCTGGTCGGGTTTTCGATCAATATCCTGACCCTGCTGGCGCTGGTTCTGGCGACCGGCATGGTGGTGGACGATGCCATCGTGGTGCTGGAAAACATCGTGCGCCGCCGGTCCGAAGGCATGGGTGCCCGCGCCGCCGCCGTGCTGGGCACGCAGCAGGTGGTCTTTGCCGTCATCGCCACCACCACCACGCTGGCGGCGGTGTTCATTCCGCTGTCCTTCCTGCCGGGGCAAACGGGCGGGCTGTTCCGCGAATTCGGCTTCACGCTGGCCATTGCCGTGCTGCTGTCTTCGGTCACCGCCCTGACGCTCTGCCCGGTGCTGGCCAGCCGCTGGCTGCGCCCCGTGGACCCGGACCATGAGGCGCGCGGCCCGATGGTGTGGCTTGGCAACCGACTGGCCGGGTTCTATGCCTTCACGCTGCGCATGGCGCTGGCGGCCCCCCTTGTGGCGGTGACGGCGGCGCTGATCTTTGCCGCCGTCGCGGCCCTGCTGTTCACCGGCCTGCGGCAGGAACTGACCCCGCCCGAGGACCGCGCACTGGTGCTGCTCAGCCTTCAGGCGCCGCAGGGCGTGGCGCTGGATTATACCGACGGCAAGATGCGCGACATCGAGGCGCTGCTGGAGCCTTTGCGCGTCGGGGGCGAGGTGACCAATGTCTTCGCCATTGCCGGACAGGGGTCTGACAGCCGGGGGTTCATGGTGATCTCGCTTGCGGACTGGGCCAAGCGCAGCCGCAGCCAGCAAGAGATCGTGGACGAGATCAACGGCAAGCTGCGCGGCATCATCGGCATTCGCGCCTTTGCGATCCAGTCCAACTCGCTGGGTATCCGGGGAGCCGGCAATGGTCTGTCCTTTGCCGTGGTGGGGAATGATTACGCCACCCTGGCCGACAGCGCGCGTACGCTGGTCGGGGCAATGGAACAGAACCCCGCCTTCGGTCAGGTGCGCCTTGGCTATGACACGACGCAGCCGCAACTGTTCATCGAGGTCGACCGCGCCCGCGCCGCCGATCTGGGCATCAACATCGACGGGATGGGCGAGGCGCTGCAGGCGGTGCTGGACGGGCGCACCGTGGGTACCGTGTTCCTGAACGATGAAAGCTTTGACATCAAACTGGTGTCCACCGCCGATCCTGTGAACGACCCCGGCGATCTTGAACGGGTCATCGTGCGGGCGGGCAACGGCAAGATGGTGCCGATCTCCGCCTTCGTCCGCCTGACCGAACGCGCCATTGCCCCGGAACTCAGCCGCGAGGCACAGATGCGGTCGGTCCCCATCAGCGCCAGCCTGACCCCTGCCCTGCCGCTGGGCGCGGCGCTGGCCGAGGTGACGCGCCTTTCCGCTGATGTGCTGCCCCCCGGCAGCCGCATCGTGCCGCTGGGCGAAGCCGCCACCTTTGGCGAAACCTCGTCGGGGCTGCTGCTGACCTTCGGCTTTGCCATCCTGATCGTGTTTCTGGTGCTGGCGGCGCAGTTCGAAAGCTTCGTCTCTGCCGTGATCGTCATGGCCACCGTTCCCCTGGGGCTGGCCTGCGCCATCTTTGCCCTGGTGCTGACCGGGGGCAGCCTGAATGTCTACAGCCAGATCGGGCTGGTGCTGCTGGTGGGGATCATGGCCAAGAACGGGATTCTGATCGTCGAATTCGCCAACCAGCTGCGCGACGAAGGCGCATCCGTGCGGCAGGCGATCGAGCGCGCCTCGGTCATCCGGCTGCGCCCGGTGATGATGACGATGGTGGCCACGGTTCTGGGGGGGCTGCCGCTGATCTTCGCCTTCGGTGCCGGGGCGGAAGCGCGCGAGGTGCTGGGCTGGATCATCGTCGGCGGGCTGGGGCTGGCCACCATCGCCACGCTTTACATCACGCCGGTCGCCTATCTGCTGCTGGCGGGCCTGTCAAAGCCGAAGGCGGCAGAGACCGCCCTGCTGCGGCGCGAGCTGCAGGAGGCGGCGGGGCGGCTTTCCGGACGGTAGGGCAAGGCGCGCCGCACCGGAGCTTTTGCCGGGGCCCGCCGGTTGCGGGGGCCGCAGTCGGACAGAGGTTTTCTGTCAAACTGGCAATACAAAGCGTAAGCTGAGGGAATCGGGATTAAGAGGGCCGGTTGTCACCCCAGCCGGCGCACCAGTGACAGGAGATTCCATTGCCGCGCTTTCCTTTGTTGTTCCTGTGTGCCTGCCTGTCCGCCTGGACCCTGCCTGCCAGCGCCGAACCGGCTGATCCGCTGAACCGGACAGTCCTGCCCATTGCAACGCCCCCCTTCCAGGGGACCATCGGGTTGAATTCCAAAGACTCCGAACCGTTCTTTCCGCCCGCCGTCACTGCCCCCGAAGGCGCGCCCAACGTGCTTCTGGTCATGCTGGACGATGTGGGCTTTGGCGCAACAAGTGCATTCGGTGGCATCATCGAAACGCCCAGGCTGGATGCCCTGGCTGCCGAGGGGTTGCGGTACAACCGCTTCCACACCACCGCCGTCTGTTCCCCCACGCGCGCGGCCCTGATCACCGGGCGCAATCACCATATGGCGCATACCGGCGTGGTGATGGAGATGGCCACAGGCTATGACGGCTACAACAGTCTGCTCGGCAAGGACATGGCAACCATTGGCGAGATTCTGAAAGACAACGGTTACAACACCGCCTGGTTCGGCAAGAACCACAACGTGTCTGACTGGGAATCCACCCAGGCCGGCCCCTTCGACCGCTGGCCGACAGGTCTGGGGTTTGAAAAGTTCTACGGCTTCATTGGCGGTGTGGCGAACAACTGGCGCCCCGCGCTGTTCGATGGCACGACACCGATCGAGCCTGCGGTGGGCAACCCCGACTACAACCTTGACTATGATCTGGCGGACCAGGCGATTGCCTGGATCACGATGCAGCAGACAGTGGCACCCGACAAACCCTTCTTTGCCTATATCGCCCCAGGCGCCATTCATGCCCCGCAACACGCAAAACCCGAATGGATAGCCAGGTACAAAGGCAAGTTCGACATGGGCTGGGACGAGATGCGGGAACAGATCTTTGCCCGGCAGAAGGAAATGGGCATCATCCCCGCCGATGCCGAACTGACACCGCGCCCGGAAGAATTGCCAGGGTGGGAGTCGATGGACGCGCGGCAGAAAAAGGTGATGGCCCGTATGATGGAGGTTGCCGCCGGGCAATTGTCGCAGGCGGATTACAACTTTGGCCGGGTCATGGATGCCATCGACGCGCTGGGCGAAGCCGGCAACACCCTGGTGATATTCGTCATCGGTGACAACGGCGGCAGTGGCGAAGGCACCTTGCAGGGCGTGTTCAATGACATGAACATCGTCTCGCAAAGCACAGAGACGCTTGACTATCTGGAAGCCAATATGAATGACATGGGCAGCTGGAAGTCATCCAACCTTTATGGCGTGCCCTGGGCCTGGGCGACCAACACCCCCTTCAAATGGACCAAGCAGGTGGCCAGCCACTTTGGCGGCACCCGCAATGGACTGATCGTTTCCTGGCCCGAAAGAATAAAGGCGCACGGGGAAATCCGGACGCAGTTCACCCATGTGATCGACATTGTGCCAACCATCCTGGAAGCCGCATATCTGCCCGAACCGGTCTCGGTCAACGGGGTGGACCAGTCCCCGATCCAGGGCATCAGCATGGTCTACAGCTTTGACGATGCTGCGGCCGAAAGCCGCCGCAAGACCCAGTATTTCGAGATTTTCGGGAACTCGGGCATTTACCATGACGGCTGGTTCGCCGGCACCAGACCGTTCCGCCTGCCGTGGAGCGGCGTGGGGACCGATGTGGATGTGCTGACCACCGAGTGGGAGCTTTACAACATCAGCCAGGACTTCTCGCAGGCCCATAACCTTGCCGCCGAGATGCCCGAAAAGCTGCGCGAAATGCAGGTGCGCTTCTATGCCGAGGCTGCGAAGAACAATGTGCTGCCGATTCAGACCTCTGCCGCCGAGCGGTTCGGCGAAGGCATCCGGCCCAGCCTTGTGGGGGATCGCACATCGTTCACCTATACAGCGGGCCTGAAGCGCATTCCCGAAGGCGCCGCCCCCCCGATCAAGAACCGGACGTGGAGCCTGACTGCCGATGTCACGCTGACCGGGGGCGATTCTGGCGTGATTGCTACGGAAGGGGGAATCCTCGCCGGCTGGGCGCTGTATTTCGACGCCGGCAAACCTGTGTTCAGCTACAGTTTCACCAATGGCGAAAGGTGGCGCATCGCCGCCGAAGAACCACTGCCGGCGGGGACACACAAGATCGTCATGACCTTCACCTACGACGGCGACGGCGTGGGCAAGGGCGGTGACGTGACCCTTGCCGCGGGTGACAGGGTAGTGGCCGAAGGGCGCGTGGAACGGACCGTTCCCTTCCGCTTCTCGACCGAAGAAACCTTTGACGTCGGTCAAGATACCGGCACACCGGTGGACCTGTCTTACGACGTGCCTGCCGTTTTCAGCGGGGAATTGGGCAAGGTCGTGATCGATCTGAAATAGCAGACTGCGGCGGTTGACCCGGTGAAGAAGCCCGGTTTCCGGCAAAGGTCAGGCACTGGAACCTGCGGCCAGGCAACCTGACCAGCGGCGTAGCCTGGTCACCAACGATCCGGCAACACTGGTACCGACGCCCCGGCTCGAACGGGGGACCCCCAGATCCACAATCTGGTGCTCTAACCAACTGAGCTACGTCGGCACGTGACCGCGATGTACCGTTGCGACCCGGTGATTGCAAGCGGAAGTCTGCGCCCCGCTGCCCGCCTGTCTTCACGCGCTGCGCCGTGGGGGCCGCGCCACCCCCGGCGGGTTTTCCTTGCGAAAGCCGGGCCAAAGCGCTACGCCGCATACCTTGACGCAGCGGAGCCGACATGGGCATTGACAAGCAAAGCGACATCGCCGCCAACCTGCAGATCGGCCCGACCAGCCTTGGCATGGTCCGGATCTATGTCGAGGCAGAGGGCGTGGATCTGCCCCTGGATTTCGAACCCGAAGAGGCCGAGGAAATTGCCGAAGAACTGCGCGCCGCCGCCGAACGCGCCCGCGCCATGGCCAGGTCCGATGCCCCGAAAGCGCCGGGACCCGCATCGCGCGGGTAGCTCTGCGGTCCCGCTGTTCCGCCTTCGGCATTAACTTCATGATTCATGGGGGTGACGGGACCGGGGCGCGTTTTGCCGCCCCCCGGCAGGGCGCTTGGTCCGACCGGGCTGATCGGGATGCCAGCTTTGGTCATGGAGTTTCCCTTCCATCGCGGTGCTTCACCGCCCGCCACCTGGCACATCAAGGCCGCCGGGGGGCCACCCCATAGGTGACAGACAGCTTCCGGGGGCTGCGCGGGTGATGGACGGACAATTGCGTGCCTTGACGCGCGGGCAACGCTGAAGTCCGGGTTTGCCGGTTGACAGGCTGGCGACGCAGATGGTACCCGATGAGCCGTGTCGGGAAACGCAGAGACATCAATCGTTTGCCCGGCGGGTTGTTAGCTCAGCCGGTAGAGCGCTTCGTTTACACCGAAGATGTCGGGGGTTCGAATCCCTCACAACCCACCAACATATTTAAAGAGAACGGCTTTATCGCTCCTGTTTCAACAGGGGTACCCTTGGGATGCCCCGGCAACCGGCGAGGGGAAGGCGCGTCAGCCTGCCGCCGGAGTTGTCCAGAAGGGGACAGGGATACGCGCCAGGGCACGCGACCCCAAAGGCACTCCGGACTGTTGTTTGCACTGGCGCAAAGATCGTACTTGCAGGGCAAACCGGTGCAGATGCCGCCGGAGCGGGCCGTTGACAGGCTGCCGTCAGGGCCCGCCAAGGCCGGCGCGGCAGTGACGCCCGAAGCACCGGCCAGGGCGGTCCACTTCCGATAAGGGAACGGCTGCGGGAAGGCACGGGCGGGATTGCGCTTTTCTGGTTCGGCAAGACGCTTTGCAGGTTCACGCCGCATCACGCGGAACCGGTGTTTCCGGCGATCTGCCTGCGCGTGACCGGGCTGGTCGAACCCTTCATCCTTCGGGTCAACACCGGCCGGATTCTGCCGTTCCAGCGCGCGGCATCCCTGATTGTCGTCATGTACCCTGCCCCGGCCGCATGGCCCCGACACAATCTGCGCATGTGAAACGGAACCGGGAACAGACGAACCGCGCGGGGCATGGTCTGAACCTTGTCATAGTCGCAGCCTTCGATTTGCCTGCTGCGGCCGCGCGCGACGATACGCGGGGCGGTTATGGCAAGCGGCGCGTCCCTGTGCCGGTTCGGACCTGCGGCAGGCGTCACGTCTGCCTCTGGACAATCCGGGCGGGCCGGATGCGGCCGATCAGCCTGCGACGGGCGGGCGCGCGGCAATCCCGCAGGCAAAAGTCACATTGACCAAAGCGGCAAGGCGCTGGAACCGGCCAAGGTCTGGCCGCCAAACGCCAGGTCCGCCGCCAGCATCCCCGACCTGGCCGCATCTTTCCGCCGCCGGGGCCTGGCCGCCCCGCCCAAGGCGGACCGCAGAACGCGCGTGATCCCGCAGCATGACCGCGATGTTCCGGCGCGGCTCAAGGCCGAAAGGCGGCCGGCAGACAGGGGCGAATGCCGCCCTGCGCCGGGCACCAGGGTGCAGGCGCTTTTCCGGCCCGCCCGCAGCGGCCCCCCCGAACGGCGGCATCCCGCAAACGGTGCCGCCGCCCGGCACGGACCGGCGGCGGGGGATGCCCCCGTGCTTCAGTTCTTGGGAACCTGCAGGCCTTGCACATACTGGCCCAGTTGCACCAGCCGGACCGGTGTTGGCGTGGCGATGCCATCGCCGCTGTCGAACAGAACAAGGTTGCCGTCCAGCAGCGGGGCAAACCTTGGCATCACCCGGCCATCCTCTTGCGCATAGCCCCAGATATGGGCCATCACGCGCGTCATCGGGAAAGTGCCGCCGTTGCGCGCCGAGATCGTGGTCAGGTTCGCCGGGGCCTTGGACAGCGAGGCAGCCGTTTCCCCGTCTCCGGTGCCGCCCGAGCCGTGGCAGGTGGCGCAATAGCTTTGGAAATCCTGCGCCCCCGTCGGGACCGCCCCGGCGGTTTCGGTTTTTCCGCCGGGAACACAGGCCGCAAGTCCGGTCATCAGGGCCAGCGGCACGATCAGGGCAAAGGGCTTTACAGGCTGCATCGACACCTCCTTGTTCTGTTTTGCCGGATCAAACCATGTCGGCCCGCGTCGCGCAATCGCGTTGCGCGGATGCGGTGCCCGGAGCTGGGTGTTCGCAGGGCCGGAAATGGCCCTGGCCCCCGTTCGGCTTCGCCCGCCGTCCTTCGGACTCAAGCCCCGGCCAGGCTCAAGCCTGGCGCGGGAACGGCGTGCCCGCGCGCCCGTTCGGGTCCGGCGGGCGTGGTCAGACCGCCACGCGCCCCGCCTCCAGCCGCACGATCCGGTCCATCCGCGCGGCCAGCGCCGGATTATGCGTGGCGATCAGCGCCGAAAGACCGGTTTCACGCACCACCTCCATCAGGGTGGCAAAGACCTGATCGGATGTGGCGGGGTCCAGATTGCCGGTAGGCTCATCGGCCAGCAGCAGCTTTGGCCGGTTCGCCAGCGCCCGGCAAAAGGCCACACGCTGCTGCTCGCCGCCCGACAGCGCCGCCGGGCGGTGACCGGCCCGCGCGGCGATGCTGACGCGGGACAGAAGGCTCATCGCCCGCGCTTCGGCCACCCCGCGCGCCTCTCCATTGGCAAGCTGCGGTAGGACGATGTTTTCCAGCGCCGAGAATTCCGGCAGCAGGTGATGGAACTGGTAGATGAAGCCGACCTCTGCGCGCCGCGCGGCAGTGCGGGCGCGGTCGCCCAGCCCCTCCATCGCCCGGCCCGCCAGCCGCACCTGGCCCGCATCCGCCGTGTCGAGCAGCCCGGCAATGTGCAGCAGCGTCGATTTGCCGGCCCCCGACGGGGCCACCAGCGCCACAACCTCGCCCGCCGCCACCGACAGCATGGCACCGCGCAGCACCTGCACCTCGCCGGGAGTGCCCGCGTTGTAGGTCTTGGTGATGCCGTCCAGCACCAGCATCGGCTCATTCATAGCGCAGCGCCTCGACCGGGTTCATCCGGGCGGCGCGCCGCGCCGGAAAGATGGTGACGATGAACGACAGGCCCAAAGACAGGGCGACGGCAGACAGAACGTCGGCCACTTGCAGCTTTGCCGGCAGCGCATAGATGCCCCGTATCGACGGGTCCCAGACCCCGCCGCCAGAGACATAGTTCACCAGCGAAAAGACCGGGTCGATGTAGATTGCAAACAGGCAGCCCAGGATCACGCCCAATGCGGTACCGGTCAGCCCGGTGAAGGCCCCGCAGATGAAGAAGATGCGCAGGACCGACCCTTCGCTCAGCCCCATGGTGCGCAGGATGCCGATGTCGCGCCCCTTGTTCTTCACCAGCATGATCAGCCCCGAGATGATGTTCATCGCCGCAATCAGCACCAGGATCGACAGGATGATGAACATCACATTGTCCTCGATATCGAGGGCGCGCAGGAAACTGCCTGCGGAATCGCGCCAGGACCACAGCAGGGTGCGCCCGTCCCCTGCCGCCAGCAGCGCCGGGGTCAGGTCATCAACCCGGTCGGGATCCGTGACCATCACCTCGATCTCATCGGCCATGCCTTCACGGTTGAAATAGGCCTGGGCCTCGGCAAAGGGCATGTAGACGCGGGTCTGGTCAATGTCCCAGCGGCCGGCGGTGAAGATATAGACCACCTCATAGGCATTGACGCGCGGGCTGGTGCCGAAGGCGGTCTTCACCCCGTCCGGCGCAATCAGCCGGATGCGGTCGCCCACCGTCACCCCCAGCTCGCGCGCCACACCCGAGCCGATGGCAATCCCCTCGTCAAAGCGGGCGATATCGCCTGCGCTGAGCGCCGAGGGCGCTATGCGCGGCAGGGTGCGCAGGTCTTCGCTGCGGATGCCAAGAACCTGCACCCCGGCGTTGCGCCCGGCTTGCGTGGCCATGGCCTGGCCCCTGATCAGCGGGGCCGCGCGGGTAACCCCCGCCACGCCGCGCAGGCGCGCCGCCAGCGCGTCGTAATCCTGAATGGTCCGCAGTGTCTGGCCGGTTTCCGCCACCCAGGGGGCGGAATAGACGGTGACATGGGCATTGGCCCCCAGGATCGTATCGACAAACTCTGCCCGGAAGCCCGCCCGCACCGCCAGCGTCGCGATCAGGGCAAAGACGGCCAGGGTGATGCCGATCAGGCTGATCCAGGTCATGACAGACACGCCGCCCTCGGCCCGCCGCGCCCGCAGATAGCGCCAGGCGATCATCCATTCGAAACCGGCAAAGGGGGGGGTGGCCATCTGGGTCCTTCCGGAATCACAGGCTTTGGCCGTGTTTCTTTTCGGCTCAAATACCCTCGGGGGGTCCGGGGGGCAGATAGCCCCCCGGACGGTCGGCAGGGCGCGCGGTCAGACGCCCTGGTAAATCGCGGCCACGCGGGCCACGGCCTCTTCCGCCGTCATCTCTTCGCTCACCCCCGTCCGCCGCGAGGTCAGTTCCACCTTGCCGGCGGCCAGGCCGCGCGGGCCGACGGTGATCCGCCACGGCAGGCCGATCAGGTCCATCGTGGCGAATTTCGCCCCCGCCCGCTCGTCGCGGTCGTCATAAAGCGGCTCAAGCCCCCGCGCGACCAGCGCCGTGTAAAGGCCGGCACAGGCGGCGTCCGTGGCGCTGTCGCCCTGCTTGAGGTTGACGAGGCCGACATGGAACGGCGTCACGCCTTCGGGCCAGATGATGCCCCGGTCATCATGGCTGGCCTCGATGATCGCGCCCAGCAGCCGCGACACACCGATGCCATGGCTGCCCATCTGCACCGGCACGCGTTCGCCCTTGTCGTTCACCACGACAGCACCCATCGGTTCGGAATACTTCGTGCCGAAGAAGAAGATCTGCCCCACCTCGATTGCGCGCGAGGATTTGCGGCGCGCCTCGGGGATGGCGGCATAGATCGCGGCCTCATGCGTTTCATCGGTACGGGCATAGGGGGTGGTCCATTCCCTGACGATGGCCGCGCATTCGGCGCGGTTGTCATAGTTCACCACGCGGTCGCCAAAGGTCAGGTCGGTGATCGCAGAATCATAGAAAACCTCGCTTTCGCCGGTGGCGGCCAGCACCAGGAATTCATGGGTATTGTCGCCGCCGATGGGGCCGGATGCGGCGCGCATCGGAATGGCTTTCAGCCCCATGCGTTCATAAGTGCGCAGGTAGCTGACCATGTGGCGGTTGTAGGCGTGCAGGGCAGCGTCAACATCGATGTCGAAGGTGTATCCATCCTTCATCAGAAACTCGCGGCCCCGCATCACGCCAAAGCGCGGGCGGATCTCGTCGCGGAATTTCCACTGGATGTGATACAGGGTCAGCGGCAGGTCCTTGTAGCTGGTCACATGGGCGCGGAAGATGTCGGTGATCATCTCTTCGTTCGTCGGCCCGTACAGCATGTCGCGCTTGTGCCGGTCGGTGATGCGCAGCATTTCCTCGCCATAGTCGTCATAGCGCCCGCTTTCGCGCCACAGGTCGGCGGGCTGCAGGGTGGGCATCAGAAGCGGGATGTGACCGGCCCTGATCTGTTCCTCATGCACGATCTGTTCGATCCGGCGCAGCACCTTGAAGCCCAGCGGCAGCCAGGAATAGATGCCTGCCGCCTGCTGCTTGATCATGCCCGCGCGCAGCATGTAGCGGTGGCTGACGATCTGCGCCTCGGACGGGTTTTCCTTGAGCACGGGCAGGAAATAACGGGACAGACGCATCGGGCACCCTTTCGGCCTGGTTTGCCCGTTCCTAGCGGGAAGCCATGGGGCAGGCAAGCGGGCTGACCGGCGGGGGCGGCGGGTGGGGACTGTCCCACGGCGGGCGGGTTGGCCGGTGCAATGGGGTCAAGGGGTTGGCAGGCGCGGTTCACTTTTCCTCAAGACCCGGGTGCAGACGGCCCTTTTCCGGGGGCCTGCAGGGTGGCAGATTTTCGCGGTACAGGTGATAGGTGACGCGATGGACCAGACAGTAATCATCCTGCCGATTGCCCCGGAATACCTTTGGCCCGGCATGGCCCTGCTTGGGCTGCTGCTGGCGACAGGGCTGGTCTACGGGGTGCTGGCGCTGACGGGCAGGCCCCCGGCCCGCCCTGTCTGGCAAAACATTCCCGAAAAGGGACGGGTCCTGACAATTCTGCTTGGGCTGCTGTGGCTGGGCCTGTTCCTTCTGACGATCTGGGCGGCTTACCTCGGCCTGTTGCAGGCGATTCAAGCGAAACCGGGCGCAACATCTGCGGGCCAATCCAGCCTTGGCTTTGGTGCCCTGCTGGCGACCCTGCTGGGCGCGCCGTTTGTGATCTGGGGCACATGGCTGAAGTATCAGACGGTGCGCTACCAGAAGGAAGGCCATTTCACCGACCGGATCAACACCGCCGTCGAGATGCTGGGGGCGGAAAAGACGGTGAAGCACCGCAGCAAGGACGACAAAGGCAATGAGGTGACCACCGAAGAAACCGCACCCAATATTGAAGTGCGCATCGGCGCGATCCTGTCGCTGGAACGCATCGCGCAGGATTCCACGACGCATGACCGGGGCCGCGATCATGTGCGGGTGATGGAGATTCTCTGCGCCTATGGGCGTTGTTGCACAACTCTGTTTGCCTAGGATTCACAACGTGAATCCATGTGGTTAGACAGGCCGTATGAGTAAGCCATCACCCGCCCGCTACCGCACGACGAACTGGTCCAGCTACAGCGCCTCA
>Ga0315907_10005142_pt1 | contig 14382 bp, 14 predicted proteins | sample LakEriMetagenome_3_FD_203525 | JGI IMG/M metagenome (GOLD analysis project Ga0315907, IMG submission 203525) | Freshwater fungal communities from buoy surface, Lake Erie, Ohio, United States - Buoy 12 MA123 | ecosystem: Environmental > Aquatic > Freshwater > Lake > Lake biofilm | place: USA...
AGAGACCGATTTTGAGCCTTTCCCCGGTCTCCGAGGTTCGGTCGCCTTCGCAAATTCCTTTGAAATCCTCAAAGAAACGCGGGCCATTTTCAGGCCTGGGACCGGTTCGCGACGAAAATCTGGCGGAGGAGGTGCGACCGGATACGAACGGTCTCTAGGCTGGAGCCTGGGAGAACGCGGCGCTCACTCAGCACTTGCGCCGAATGGACCTTTCAGGCGGCGGAACGGTCTTTCGCCCACGTGTAGGACACCTTGAGCCCATTGAGGTGCGTCCAAGGGAGCCACTTCTCTTTCTGCATCCGCCCCACAACAATCCCCGGCGCGACACCGATTTCCTTGGCAAGCGCCGTCACTCGTGTAGCCGATACAGCACCCTCTTTTGCCAGCGCCTGAAGCTTGCGAGCCTGAGCCGGCGGCACGAGCCAATCTCTGGCAAAGGCATCTGCTTCGACTTCACTATTCGGATCTAGCGGCTCGACACCCTCGATGAACTGCATCCGCTTGCCGTGCAGCAGGATGTGAGCCGCCTCGTGAAAAAACGTGAACCAGAGATGGTCATTTGTGCGATAGCGGAGGCTCAGCATCAGCAAAGCCCTATTGGGCGCCAGCCAACGCGTCGCGCCACTCGCGGGACAGCCCTTTGGTGCTGGCGCGAAGACCACCGCGACACCGCAGGCAGCAGAGCGGCTGACCAAGGCATCAACGAAACATTCGGGCCGTTCGGTCGTCAATGCGCGAAACTCAGCAAGGATAGCTCGAAAGCCCGCTTCGTTGAATGGCCTGCAGGCCAGAGCCTCTGCTGACCGCTCCCCCTGCCGCAGCCATGCGGCCACAGCCCCGACTGTCATGGATTGCGATTTGGCCGCACGAAACGCTGCGGCCGGCGTTGCGTAATGCTGCCGCCACGCATCGACAGACGCGACCCCAAAGAAGCGCAAGCACTCGGCCAACTGGTCGGCCCGATCCTTGACCTTCGGCACCCAACCGAAGCCAACCATGTCTCGGAGCGGCAACTCATTGAGCCACTCCGTTTGCGCCTTCCGCTCTTCACGGGCCCGAAGCGCTTCCTGCGCCGCGCGATACTGCGCCTCCCTCCGGAGCCAGAACCCTGTGGTCGAACCGAGCACAGTAGCCAGACGCTCTGCTGCGTCCGGCGTCATGGTCGAACGGCCCTGGATCAGGTCGTTGACGTGCTTGCGCGTGAAGCCCAGCCGATCTGCCAGCTCCGCCTGCGTCCAACCGCGCTCGTCGAGGACATCGGCGATGGTCTCACCAGGAGGGGAGACCCAATCTGGGGCGAAGGCGGTCTCAGTCATGGTAATCCCCAATAAACACGATCTCGATTGCAGTGACCCGTTTCCAATCAGCGCCGGTTGTCGACGCTTCCTGACGTGCCGCCCGGAAGACCAACCGCTGTCCACCAGCCAGGTCCAGCGCGAACTGACCCGCGCGGGACCCGCTCAGTGGATGCGGCCGGCCCGCGACCAACTCAGCCACCGTATCGGCGGCCTGGAGATCCGCGAGGCGGGACCGAAGCTTCCGAGCGCTGTCGGCCCCGAGCGCCTTGGTGCCCTCACGGGGGTCCGCGCAGAGCTTAGCAAGCTTCTTCGAGGCGAAAGATATATCCACGAATCAGGAAATTCAAGATTGATGAACCCATGGAGTGCATCATTTGATCCCAGTTGGTCAAGATGTCGGTTCGCGCGCCGCGCCCCTGGCCCGCCTCACTGGTCTACCTCATCCAGCGCTTCCGCGGCCTCGCGGAGAAGGCGCCTGACCTCGGCAACCTGCCCCCCGCACGATGACCGCTCCCGCCCCGTCACCCTGAGCACCGCGGCAAATACGGCGTCGGAGCATGCCATTAGGGGAATGAGGTGCTCACCACTCGGCACCCGCTTCCCACTGATCCATCCCTTCACCGCGCGCTCACTCGCCCGCGTCCAGCCCATGATGTTTTTCGCAGACCAGCCAGTGGCCGCGATCTCGCTCCGCAGCGCACTCCCGATCTCGCGCGCATAGCACTCGCGTGCCTCCTTTGCATTCTCGAAAAAGGGCAACTAGTTGCCCTTCGAGTGCAACTGATTGCCCTTTTTCGTCCGCACAGCCCGATTCGCTCCTGATATTGTTGGAGCGAAAGACAAACGCGCTCACCATCCTGCACGAGCGCATGCATCGAATTGAGCGCTTCCGCGATACATTTGGATTGTGACGTGGCTCAGCTGGCCACGGCGGTGATGGCTGAGGCGGCGCTGGCGATGTTTGTTTTGTGATGGCGGTATTGATGCTTGCAATCTTCGTTTTGCAGAAAAGTATGAATCTATAATTCTGATGCAGTTCGAAGTTTCATAAGCACAATACATTTTTCTCAGTTCATGCGTAGAGACTTTCAAAGATAAGACTTGCCATGCCGCGCACCTCTCCTTATGCGTGACGGATACGAAAAACGATTTGGCTCAATCCAAAGATGCAGACAGAAACGCCTCGATTGCCGCTTGCTCGCCGCGCTGCGCAATATGTGCGCATGTCGACGGAGCACCAGCAATACTCGACCGAAAACCAAAGCGACAAAATCAAGGAATATGCCGCACGCAATGACATCGAAATTGTCCGCACCTATGCCGATGAAGGCAAAAGCGGCCTCAATATCGGCGGCCGGGAGGGGCTGCAAAAGCTTCTCGCCGATGTGCGCACGGGCAAAACCGATTTCGGCCTGATCCTTGTCTATGACGTCAGCCGTTGGGGCCGCTTTCAGGATGCTGACGAAAGCGCGCATTATGAATTCATCTGCAAGCAGGCCGGCATTCGCGTGGTTTATTGCGCGGAGCAGTTCGATAATGATGGCTCGCCGGTGTCCACCATCGTCAAGGGCGTCAAACGCGCCATGGCCGGCGAGTATAGCCGCGAATTATCCGCCAAGGTTTTCGCTGGCCAATGCCGCCTGATCGAGCTTGGCTATCGCCAGGGTGGCCCTGCAGGCTTCGGCTTGCGCCGCGTGCTGCTCGACCAATCCGGCGCGCTCAAGGCGGAACTCAAGCGCGGGGAGCATAAAAGCCTTCAGACAGATCGCGTCGTGCTTCGCCCTGGCCCTGATGAGGAGATTGAGGTGGTCCGCAGGATCTACCGATGCTTCCTCGAGGAAAGCCTGAATGAAGGGGAGATTGCGCGCCAACTCAATGCCGATGGTCTGCGCACTGATTTGGGTCGTCTTTGGACCAGCGGAACGGTGCACCAGATCCTTACCAACGAAAAATACATCGGCAATAATGTCTACAACCGAAAGTCCTTCAAGCTTAAGCAGCGCCGCGTGATAAACCCGCCCGATGCCTGGATACGCAAGCCGGGTGCCTTTGAACCGGTGGTGCCGGTGGAATGGTTCTTTACCGCCCAGGGCATCATTCAGGCGCGATCGCGCCGACAGAGCGACGCGGAATTGCTGGACCGGCTCAAGCAGCTCTATCAGGACCGCGGCTACCTCTCTGGCATATTGATTGACGAGACAGAGGGCATGGCCTCCTCCAGCGTCTATGCCAGCCGCTTTGGTGGGCTGGTGCGCGCCTATGCGCTGATCGGCTTTTCGCCGGATCGCGATTACGCCTTTCTTGAGGTCAATAAGTTCCTGCGTCGCATGCACCCTGAATTGGTGCAGCGAGTGGAATCCGAAATCATGGCGCTTGGTGCGGAGATTGAACGCGACAGTGCCACCGATCTGCTCCGGATCAATGATGAGTTTTCTGCCTCTTTGATCCTCGCGCGCTGCAATACCACCGATACAGGAAAGCAGCGCTGGAAGCTCCGTTTGGACACCAGCTTGCGGCCCGATATCACCATCGCCGTGCGGCTCAATCAGGAGAATACAGCACCACTCGATTATTATCTGCTGCCCTGGATTGATCTTGGCCCAAGCCGGCTGACGCTTGGTGAGGTGAATGCCTCGCTGCTGGATGGCTACCGTTTTGACGATCTTTCCATGCTCTACAGCATGTCGCAACGCGCCAGCATAAGGAGGGCCGCATGAGCCGTATCACGCGCGAGGGCGAGGATATTCGGTTGATTCCGATTGACCGGATCGAAATCCTGAACCCGCGCGAACGCAACCAGAAAGCCTTTCGGGAGATTGTTGCCTCGATCAAGGCGCTCGGTCTCAAAAAGCCGATTACTGTCACGAGACGCGGCCAGGGGGATAAGGAACGCTTCATATTGGTCTGCGGCCAGGGACGTGTGGAAGCCTTCCAGGCACTGGGTGAAACTGAGATTTCAGCGCAGGTGATCGCCGCCTCTGATGAGGAGGCGTTTGTGATGAGCCTGGTTGAGAATGTCGCGCGCCGCCAGACGCCCGCGCTGGAGCAAATAGAAACGATCCGCAATTTAAGGCAGCGCGGCTATGATGTGGCGACCATCGCGCGCAAGACTGCGCAGGAATTGGTCTGGGTTCGGGGTATCCTGACCTTGCTGGATCAGGGTGAAGGAAGGTTGATTGCTGCGGTTGAAGCCGGGCGGGTGCCGCTGAATGTGGCGATCAAGATTGCCGGCGCGGTTGATGGCCAGGTGCAGGAAGTTCTGCAGGCCAGCTATGAAAGCGGTCAGTTGCGCGGCCAGAGGCTGCTGACGGCACGACGCATTATCGAAAAGCGCCAGCTTTTGGGGAAAAACAACGCGCGGAAGACCGCACGCCCAGGTACGCGGCTTTCCTCCTCGGCGCTGGTGCGTGCCTATAATCAGGAGGTACAGCGACAGAAAATGCTGATCCGAAAATCCGACCTGGTGCAGCAACGCATGGCTTTCATTGTGGCTGCCATGACGAACCTGCTGGGCGATGAGAATTTTGTGAACCTGCTGCGGGCAGAGGGGCTTTCCAGTCAGCCGCGACAGCTTGAGGACCGCATTCGCGGCATGGGGCGCGCATGAACCTGCCGGCAGCTTTCGATGGCAGGGTCTTGGATTTGGCCCTGGAGCGCTTATTGCCAACGCGCAGCCTGCCCAAAGAAATCACCCGCTTGCGCAAATATACGCAGATCATGGCCTCCATGAAGGAGGTTGGGCTGATTGAACCGCTTTCCATCATGCCCGGTGATCCCAAGACAGGCATGCACATGATACTGGATGGGCATGTGCGGCTGCGAATAGCGCGTGATCTTGGGTGGGAAAGGATCGCCTGCATTGTGGCGCGCGATGACGAGGGCTTTACCTATAATCGCCGCGTCAATCGGCTGGCGACCATCCAGGAGCATTTCATGATCCTGCGCGCCCTGGAACGCGGTGTTCAGGAAGCGCATCTGGCGCGCGCCTTGGATGTGAATATCGGAACCATTCGGTACAAGCGCAATTTGTTGGATGGCATCTGCCCAGAGGTGGTGGAATTGCTGAAGGAACAGCAATTTTCTACCAAGGTGGCGCAGCTATTGCGGAAAATGAAACCGGCGCGACAGATAGAATGTGCGGAGCTTATGTGCAGCCTGCGTAATTTCTCCATCAGCTATGCGCAGGCCCTCTTGGCGGCAACACCGCAGGTGCAATTGGTCGAAGCCGAGCGTCCCAAGAAAATCAGCGGCCTCTCAGCGGAGCAGATGGCGCGGATGGAACAGGAAATGTCGCAGGTGCAAAGCCGGTTCAGGGCGATTGAGGCCACTTACAATACGGATGTGCTGAGCCTTGTCGTTGCGCGCGGCTATGTTGCCAAGCTGATGGGCAATAAGGCGGTGGCGAGTTATCTGCGCCGCCATCATGCGGATTTGGCAGAGGAATTCCAAACCATCGTCGCCAGTACGTCGCTTGATGAGGGAATGGCGGTCGGTTGAGGTGGTGTGTCTTTTCACCCAACCCTTCGCTTCACCACCTGCACATGCAGCGCCGCTGCTGGCAAATCCACCGTAGACAGGCTCACATTCCGCGCCGTCACGCGCACCTTGTCATTCGACCAGACATGGCAATCCAGCACAAAGGCGATGCTGCTGGTATCCAGCGACGCATCCGCAAAATCCCCCCGCCTTGCGCCAGGCACCGTCACATCCGCATTTGTCGTCGCCCCTGGCGGCATGCTCGGCAGGTCCCAACTGGCGGAGAACATCAGCGTCCTGCCGCCAGCTTGCAAAGCGGGGCAGCCGGAAAGTACCGCCGGCGCATCCTCCGGCAGGCCGTAAAGGCGCAGCGCTTCCAACTCAATCTGCCCGTCAAAGCCGATGATGCCGATTTGCGCAAAGGCAACCTCCGGCCCAAAGCGCACTGTCTGGCGGCGATTGAGGTCGCTCTCCTGCATCACCGCGCCCGCCTGCCAGGTTTTGGAGGTTGGCGCCCATTGCAGCGTCGTGCCGGATGCCAGCGCATCGCCGGCGATGTTCTCCCGCACAATGCCGGCGCCATCAAAACAGCGCAGACAGAGCCGCCCGCCATCCGCACCACCGACCAACCAATGCGCCAGCGCGAATTCCTTGGCATGCGTCGTTTGCACGACAAAGCCAACGCCGCGATTGGAGTTCAGCAGCAGGCCGCGCGCAGTCGGCGTGATGCCATTCAGCCCATTCCAGGAAAGCGCCGCCATGGTGGTCTCGGCAGTGGTGGAGGTCGCCATGATGCAGGCGCCCTCCACACCAATCTCCGTACCGCTCTGCCAGAAAGCGGCAGCGCGGATATTCGGGATATGCGCCAGCAGCCGCGTGAGGCGCGATGTCGGTGCGCGGTGGCGGTTGAATACGGCATTGCCGGCGCGGGTCGCGCTCGGGGTATAGTCCACGCCAATTGCATAGCTTTGCGCCCAGGCCACATCATATTCGCAGTCGGTCGCGGCCGCCGTGTGCCGCGCGGCGAAAGGAGAACACCCCTCCATCCGCATGTTGCGTGCGATGATGGCCGTGCCGTTGGTCTCATTCAAAAAGGGAATGGCGATATTCGGGTCAAGCTGACGCAGCTCGAAATTCGGCGCGTCAAAGACATGGCGGTTGTGGTTGTTATAGGCATCCGCAGCGCCACGCGAGAACCGCACGCCAAAGCGATCGATCGCCGGGTTGATCCCCGTGCCACAGGCGAAATGCCCGCCATAGTATCGGATGGAGGTATTCCAGGCCGTCGCTGTCGCAGCATGCGCATCAAGACCGTAGCGATTGTTGAGGATACGCCCGAGGTTCAGCGTGCTATCCTCAAATCCGCGCCCATCGCCAAGGGTGCGCAGCCCGATGGTGAACCCGGACACCAGGCGGAGATCAAGCAGTGAGGAATCCAGATTGCGCGCCAGGATGCCGATATCATTCTCACTGACCCAATCGGATTGGATCTGCCGCGTCACTTGCAGGCCGAGGTACAGCTTTTCGCCATTGCGCGTCGTGCCACCATCGCCCAGCGTCAGCACCGTGGCGGGCGCATTGGTGGCGCCTGTGTATTGAATGACGCCTTGCATGATCAGCCCGCGCGCGCCGCCGCCAAGCGTGACACCTGCATCCACGCGCCAAGTGCCGGGTGGGATGACGGCGAATTTCTTATCCGCCGCCGCGCGATCAAAACAGGCCTGGATTGCAGCCCGGTCATTCGCCGCACCATCGCCAAGCCCGCCGAAATCAAAAGGCAGCACGGCTTCACGGTCGCGCAGATATTTTGCGAGATCGGTCTTCGAGATATTCTGACCCAGCACCAGCAGATCATCGATGCGTGCGGCCATGGATACGATCCTAGGTTGCGATGGTGCTTAAGTCAGGTTCTCCATCGGTACGCGCAGAGCATTGGCAACAGCGCGTATCGCCGCAGCGCTACCCGGCTTTCGGCCACTTTCAATCTCCGACAGATAGCTTACCGATACGCTCGCCGTCTCTGCCAGCGCGGTCAGCGTCAGTCCGCGATGCTCGCGCCAAATGCGGATCGCGCTCTCACCGGCGAGCAGCCGATCCACCAGCGGGCCCGGCAGATAATCAGCGCGCGCGGCATCTTTGCCGAGTGCTGCTTCCCGTGCTTCCTGTTCATCAATCGCCTGATGATCAATGCGATCTTCCGCAGTAGCAATCAGCGCCTCGTAATCGCGACGCGAAAGCGTCACGGTCTCAGGGGTTTCGGCCAAAGGCCTGAAATGATTCATCGCTCATAGACCTCCCGACGGTGACCAATGCGATCAACGATCACATCCTCTCCATCAATACGATACACCGCACGGTAATCGCCCTGGCGAACCCTGAACCGGCCACGCGGTTCTCCCTGGAGCGCCATGACGCTGGCGTGCTGTTCGCCAGGTGCAGCGGCAATCCCATCAAGCCGTGCCTTGAGTCGTGCGCGCTCCCGCTTTGGCATGCCCATCAGGGCCTTCAACGCGGCGGGGGAGAGCAACAACACCATGGGTGGAATTTTCGCTGATAGCGAAAATGAAAGCAAGTGAAATTTCGCTGATAGCGAAATCTGTTCCCTATGCCACCGTCCTTGTCACAATCCGCGGCGACCTCCGCCCTGCCATGGAGGCCTGTCGGCACACACAAATTGGCCCATGGCAGCGCCCCTAGATTGCGGTAGCGGTGACCGGCCCGATCAGCGCGGAGACATTGCCCTCGGCCGAGACCGACCGCAGCCAATACCAGCGGGCTTGCCCGGCGCTTAACCCGGTGCGATCCCAGGGCAGTGAGGTGGGTTCGCTGGCCAGCTTCACCGCCTGGGCAAGATTGGCGCTGCTCGCCTCAAACACCTGCAAGCGCACAACCTCCGGCGGCAGGATCCCCGAAAGCCGGACACCGCCCGCAATGCCGAGCGCTGCCAGTGCGGTGACGCCGCCCGGAATGGCAGCCTCCTGCCAGCCAGATACCGCGCCACTGCGGGCCACGGCGCGCAGGCGGAACGCCGTCGGCTCACTGGTGGCGATGGAGGCCGCAGTGGCACTCAGCGCCCCGCCATAGCCCTGCCAGGCGGCAACGGAGGCCGGGCGGAATTCCAATTCATAGCCGGACAGATAGGCACTACCGACCGCCGCCCAGGAAATCGCCATTGAGGCAAAGGTGACACCTGCCGGCGTCTCGACACTGATCGTCGCTGGCGCGGCAATCACGCCCGGGTTGGGGAGCACGACCGAGGGGCTATCGCCGGTCGCGCGTTCATCCACGGCAGGGTCCCAATCCCAAATCGCGGGATCCTCCTCGGCCAACGTCAAATCCACCCCACCATCAGGCGCCAGCCGCCAACCCGTTACCCGCGCTGGGAATGGCCCCAGCCGATCAAGCGCCAGCGTCACGCTGTCCCAGGGCCGCAGCCGGAGCGCCGATAGATTGGCCGGAAAGGCCACTTCTCGCTGGCGACGATTGCGTTCCAATTCGGCCTTCATGATGCGCTGCACGGTCGCGACAGAAGTCGTCAGCGGAAATTCCATGCTGCGATAAATCGCCTCGCCGCCATCCTCCGCCACGTAATTCGCGGCGAGCAAGGGCGGCGCATCGGTTGGCTGCCAGTTTTTCGCCGGGTCCACATAAACCGCGCGTACGCCGTTAAAGAGATCACGGCGCGGGCGACTGCCCTGGATGGTGACATCACCGCGTAGCGCATTGGCATTGAGTGTTGTGACAGGCAGCGCGGGTCCACCGGCATGAACAAAGAACCGCCCGCCTGAGACCACCAGCGCGCCCGCCATGGCGGCGACCAGTTTGCGCGTAATCGCGATCTTGCCTTCGCCCAGCGAGACACGACCATTGACCGTGTAGCGCTTTTCATAAACCCCGGCGCGGGTGCCGATCAGCTCATCACAGATATTGGCAGCGGCAATCAATGCGGGGATGTCGATATCATCCCAGGATGACTTCCAGCCAAAGGGCGCGGTGAGATACCAGGCAAGGCAGAGCGCGGGATTGTCTGACCAGCCGGTGGTATTGCTGCGCGGGTCCAGAATGTTATTCGCGCCCTGCACGAGGGCGGCGATATTCGGCGGGCCGGATGGAAAGGCCTGGGCGGTGATCTTTAGCCTCACCGCGACATAGGCACGCCCACGGCCGCGATGATTGGCGGTCCATTTGCCGGCGGTCTCGGCGATCAGATTGGCATTGGCGGCTTGGTCCGCAGCGCCCAGGTGGCGATCAATCCGCACCAAGCCAGAGAATTTCGCGTCCGTCGCTACCGTATCACCCAGCCAGACATCGCCGATCGATTGCACGCGATGCGCGGCGAGCACGACGACGGCGTAGAAATACCCATCAGCGCGGCCCTGATCATCGGTTGCGGAATGAATGAACACGATGGGCCCGCCCACCTTGCAGCGGCCAAAGACGATCTGATGTTCCGTGAGTGGCTGGCGAAAGGATTGCGTGCGCCCCGCGCCCGGGGCGGTGGTATTATCGACCGCGCGGCTGGGAATAGCGGGGGCGGAGGGCGGGCGGGTTGGAAAGACGGAGCCGCCGACGCTGGTAATGGCAAAGGCAGTACCAGCGCCGACCAGCGCACCGATGATACCACCACCGACAGCGGCTGAGGCCACCGCGCCAACGGCGACGGCGATGATCGGGATGGCGACGGGCATATCAACCGATCCTCCAGGCAGTATCGCATTCGGTGATTGCCGCGGTCGTCAGGCCGCGTGGCCCCACAAACGCCGCGCGCCCTGCTTCCACCACCACGCCAAGGCGCGGCGGATCACCGGCCAGGACGATATCGCCCGCCCGTGCAAAGGCCGGTGCAATGCGTGGAAAGCCAGTGCTATCGGCTGAGGCCGCAAGGCACGGCAGCACACGCACGCTGGGCTTGGTGCCCGTCACAGCCTCAACAGCGGCAAGCGCGAAGCTGGCGCAGTTCCAATGCCGCGCATCAAAGGCGCGTGCTTCCGCCGCTGATAGCAGCGCCGCCAGCCGCACCGCCCAATCCGCGCGGCGTTGCGCGGCTGACAGCGGGGCAGGCTCGGCGGTTGGGGCCATGGGGAAAGAGCCTTCTTGAACTGCGCGTCTAGTGTGTATAAATACGCATATGAACAGCCGAGACGTCATTCGGGCGCTCAAAGCCAATGGCTGGGTGCAAGTCGCCCAAAAGGGCAGTCACGTGCAGTTCAAGCACCCGTCCAAGCCGGGGCGGGTGACGGTGCCGCACCCGAAGCGCGATTTGCCTTTGGGAACCTTGCGCAGCATCGCGCGACAAGCCGGCCTCAGGATGGAGTAACCACCATGTCGGAATACATCGCCCTGATCCACAAGGAACCCGGCAGTGACTACGGCGTTTCCTTTCCGGATTTTCCCGGCTGTATTTCTGCCGGGAAAACCCTTGATGAAGCGCGCGCGGCAGCGGTTGAAGCACTCGCTTTGCATATCGAAGGTATGATCGAGGATGGAGAGACCATCCCCGCAGCTTCAACGCTGGAAACGGTAATGGCAGAACGCGCGCATCGCGAGGCGGTGGCCTTTCTGGTCAAAGCACCGGCGCGGCATGCCCGCGCCGTGCGCGTGAATATCACCCTGCCGGAGGACGTGCTGGCCGAGGTGGACAAGGAAGCTGGCCGCCAAGGGCTGAGCCGCAGCGCCTTTCTGGCACGTGCCGCACGACGCGCCATGAATGAAGCTGCCTGATTTGATTTTTATGTGAGGGCGAGGACCAATTCCCCCGCCGCATTACTGCGCCGGCAGCCGGATTTCCACCTCCTGCAAAGCAGGGACATATTCGAAAAAGCGGTCGCCCTGATATTCCGCCTGCTGGTCGGCATCCGTGTAGCGCCGCACCTCGGCGCGTTCGAGATCCACCAGGCGGCTTTCGCAGGTCAGGGCAATGCGTGCCTCTGTGCCATCCGTCACTTCCATCACATCCATCAGCCCCGCCCAAAGCGGGAATGGATCCGCGACAAAGGCGCCCTCGGCATCCAGCAGCACGCCCCAAAGCCGCGCCGGGCGCAGGCGAAAGCTACGCTCTGCCAGCGCGATATCCACCACATCCTGCGGCACCGGCGAGAGCGACAGCGTCAGCCGCACGGCGCGCAATTCCACGGTTTCCTCAATCTCGCTGACGGCACCAATGGCGCCCAGCCCCTCAAACACCTTGCCCGCCCAATGCAATGGCCCAACCCCCGTCCAGGCGCGGAAAAAGCCCGAGGCGAAATCAAGCTCCACCAGCACAACAGGGGCCGCGATGGGCGATGCCGCAGCGGCAATGGCCGCGGGCGTGAGGCGTGGAGATGGATTGCTGCCTGACATTACAGCGCCTCCTCCAGCCGGATGGTGATCGCCGTGAAACGCCCCGGCCGCGTTGGGTTCGCGGCCTCATCATCCGATACCAGGCGCATCGGCACGGTGGGCTTGGTCAAGACCAGCGGTTGGTTCACCAGCAGCGCCTCGCGCAGGGGCGGCGCGATGGGGATGGAGGCAGTGCCAGTGCCGGATGCGGTGATGGCTTCGGTCGCGATGTAAAGCCGCCCGGCAAGGCCGATCATATCGCCGGCTCCAATTGCGATGGCATTCGGATACCAACCCTGCGTCTGGATCGAAAGCGCACCGCGCGGCGCGCCCGTGGCCAGCGCCGGATTGCCCGAGCCCACAACAAAGCCGGTGCCATCGGTAAAGATCGTCGCATCATCAAAGGAGAATGGACCGCTTGGTACCTGGCCCTGGCTGCGCGGATCGCCACTGCGGAATTCCCGCCGCCAATCATAGATCCTGACCGTATTCAGCGAACCGCCCAGCGCCGCCAGCAACCCTTCCAGTATCCCCGCGCGGACGCGGTCCAAAGGATCAAAGCTCGCCTGCGCCACCCAGCGCGCGCCTTCGCGCCGCAGCACCTGCGCCTGGCGCGTGATGGGCGAGACAAAGCGCGTGGTATTGTGCTGCAGATAGAATGTCAGCCGCGTCGGGCGCAGTATCTCGGGCCAGGCATATTCGACCATGGCTGCTATCCCCGCACTGTTTCATAAGCGCTGCCGCCCCGCCGAATGGCATCCAGCGTCATGCTTGATGACTGCCGCGCAATCTGACCGGCCAGCAGGCGCAGCCGCGCCTCCACCCCTGCATCAGCGCCGCGCGCATCAATGGCGATGGATGTATTGATCGTGGTGCCGGCAGGCGCCGTGCCATTGGGCAGCACCGTGCCGGCCTGGTTCGGCACAAACCATTCCGGCCCGCGTTCGCCAACGATATAGGGCTGCCCCGCTGCCACCGGGCCGCCATCGGCGCGGAACAAGCCGCCAATGGCGGTGCCGATATCATTCAGCCAATTCCCCGCGCCAATACTGGAAAGCCCGGCCGAGGCCGCATTGCCCAGCGGTTCTGTGATGGTGCGGCGCGCGATGATGCGCGTCATGTCCTGCAGTAGCCCCTTGAGCACTTCAGACAGCCTGGCGCCGCGCACAATCGCGTCCTCAAAGGCCGAGGAAAACGCAAACCCCAATTCCCGCGCGGCGTCGCGGGTGTTTTCGGTGCTGCGCTTGATGCGCTGCTCGGCTTCCTCCAATTCGCTCAAAGCGCGTTCGCCTTCGCGGGCGATGGTCTCGGTCGGGATGGGGCGGCCTGCACGCTCGGCACGCTCAGCCAGATCTCCAAGCCGTTCCAGGCGGCGCTGATAGCGTTCATAGGCATTCTCATTATCCAGGATCAGCCTTTCGCGTTCGCGCAGCAGATCATTCAACTCGCGTTCCGCCGCGCGATCCGCGGGCGGGATGGCGGCAACGCGCCGCGTGGTGCCCTCAATGCGGCGGAGCGCCTCGTCGCGTTCTTGCAGCGCCAAGGTTTCAAGCCGGCTGCGATCCGCGGCGGTGATGCCACCGGCGGCCTCAGCCTCTCGCAGGCGGCGGACGCGGTCCTCATATTCGCTATTGATGCGAAAGCGGTCATCGAGCGCGCGGCGCAATTCCTCGGCATCCGCGCCGGCGCGGCGGCGGCGTGCATCGGCGGCTTGGGCGGCGGCGCCCTCCGCCTCGCGCTGCTGCCTCTCGCCGGCGGCCTGTTCGCCGCGCGTGATTTCCTCCGCGAGTTCCTGATACTGGCGGCGCAATTCCTCCAGCCGGGCGGCGCGATCCACCCCGGCCTGCTGCTGCGCGGTGCCGACCAGGCCGCTGCGGATGGTGCCGCGCCGTGGTTCGGCCGGCTGGCTTTGGCCTTCGATTTCAGCCTCAAGCCGCGCGATTTGCGCGCGCAGCGCCGCAGCCTCCGCACGGCGCGCGGCCTCCTGCTCGGTTGGCAGCAAAAGGCCGGAGCCACGCCGCACGCCATCCAGCACGCGCGCCGCGCCAGACAGCGCCTGGGCCAGCGTGTTGGAAAGGCCGATGGCTTGATCCAGCCGGGCGAGGAATTGATCAGTCGCGACGGTGAGCTGCCCAAAGGCACGCCCCACCGAAAGCGGCGCGCGTTCAAATTCGCCATTCAGTTTTTCAACGGCGCCCAGCAGCGCGGGGAAAACCGTATCGGCGGTGAGTTTGCCCTCGGAGCCGAGCTTGCGGAGTTCACCGATGGAAACGCCAAGCTCGCGCGCCAG
>Ga0315907_10005144_pt1 | contig 14377 bp, 11 predicted proteins | sample LakEriMetagenome_3_FD_203525 | JGI IMG/M metagenome (GOLD analysis project Ga0315907, IMG submission 203525) | Freshwater fungal communities from buoy surface, Lake Erie, Ohio, United States - Buoy 12 MA123 | ecosystem: Environmental > Aquatic > Freshwater > Lake > Lake biofilm | place: USA...
GACACCTCGTGCGGCACGCCCCAGACGATGTTGAGCACGCCCTTGGGCAGGCCGGCGTCATGGAACAGCTGGGCGATGGCCACCACCGCGCTGGGCGCGTCTTCCGGGCCCTTGAGGATGATGGTGCAGCCCGCGCCCACGGCGGCGGAGATCTTGCGGATGGCCTGGTTGAAGGGGAAGTTCCAGGGCGAGAACGCCGCCACCACGCCCACGGGCTCGCGCAGCACGGTCTGGCGCACGGCGTCGTTGCGTGAGGGGATGACGCGGCCATAGATGCGGCGGCACTCCTCGGCATGCCATTCGGCGTGCTCGGAGCAGGCCACCACTTCGCCCGTGCTCTCTGCCAGGGGCTTGCCTTGGTCCAGGGTGATGCCGCGGCCGATGTCCTTGGCGCGCTCGCGCGACAGCTCGGCCACCTTGCGCAGGACCTTGCTGCGCTCCATGGGTGAGCTCTTCTTCCAGGTCTCGAAGGCGCGGGCTGCGGCGGCCAGGGCGCGGTCCAGATCTTCCTTCGTGGCGTGCGGCAGCTTGCCGATCACCTCGTTGGTGGCCGGGTTCAGGATGTCCTGTTCGCGGCGGCCGCCGCCCTGGATGAATTCACCGTCGATGTAGAGGCTGAGGGTGGGGTAGGTCACGAATGGCGTCCTTCAAGTTGGGGCGTGCAGCGCTGCGTCGCCAGGTTTTCTGTGTTCCATTTTGTCTGCATCGGCCTCAGACCCCCAGGTACGAGGACAGCTGCGGGCTGTCGCGCAGTTCGGCAGAGTGGCCAGCCAGCACCACCTGCCCCTTCTGCAGCACCAGCGCGCGGTCAGACTGGGCCAGCACCTTGCGGTAGTCGCGGTCCACGATCAGGGTGGCGATGCCGTCCTCGCGGATGGTGCCGATCACGCGCCAGATCTCGGCGACGATCAGCGGGGCCAGGCCCTCGGTGGCCTCGTCCAGGATGATGAGCTCGGGCTGCGTCATGAGCGCGCGGCCGATGGACAGCATCTGCTGCTCGCCGCCGGAAAGCTGCGCGCCCAGGTTGCCGATGCGCTCGGCCAGCCGCGGGAAGGTCTGCAGCACGCGCTCCAGGCTCCAGCCGCGCCCCGAGGCCGGCGCCGGGCGCGCCGCCATCACCAGGTTCTCGCGCACGCTGAGGTTGGGGAAGATGCCGCGGCCCTCGGGCACGTAGGCCACCCCGCGGCGCGCCACCTCGTGCGGGCGGGCCTTGGACACGTCCTGCCCGAAGAGCTGGATGCGGCCGTCGCGCTGGGTCACGTGGCCCAGCAGGGTGCGGATGAGCGTGCTCTTGCCCATGCCGTTGCGGCCCAGCAGGCCCAGGGTCTCACCGCGTGTGATCTGCAGATCGACGCCGTGCAGCACGTGGCTGGAGCCGTACCAGGCGTGGATGCCGCGCGCTTCGAGGATGGGGTCTTGCATGGAGGTTGGGGTCATGATCGGCCTTCCGCCGGGCCGTTCCCAAGGAAGGCCGCGGCCCCCTCGGGGGGTAGCGAACGTAGTGAGCTTGGGGGCACGTTCAATGCCCTCCCAGGTAAGCAGCTTGGACCTCGGCGCTGTTGCGCACTTCATCGGGCGAGCCCGAAGCGATGACGGCGCCGTTGACCATCACCGTGATGCGGTCGGCCACGCGGAACACGGCGTCCATGTCGTGCTCCACCAGCAGGATGGCGTGGTCGGCTTTGAGGCTTTGCAGCAGGGCCAGCATGCGCTCGGTTTCCTCGGCGCCCATGCCGGCCAGGGGTTCGTCCAGCAGCAACACCTGCGGCGCGGTGGCCAGACACATCGCGATCTCCAACTGGCGCTTCTGGCCGTGGCTGAGCAGGCCGGCGGGGCGGTCCAGCCTGTCGGTCAGGCCCGCGCTGGCGGCCGCGGCACGCGCCGCGCCCAGGCTGGCCTCGCAGCGGCCGGCGTCCTGCCACCAGTGCCAGGGCTTGGGCGTGCGCGCCTGCGCCGCCAGGCGGCAGTTCTCCAGTACGCTGAAGCTCGGGTAGAGGGTGGTGCGTTGGTAGCTGCGCCCGAGGCCCGCCTGCGAGCGTCGGGGCTGCGACCAGGCCGTCACGTCCTGGCCCATCAGCTCCACCGTGCCGGCCGAGGGCGGGATTTCGCCCGACAGGATGTTGATGAGCGTGGACTTGCCCGCGCCGTTGGTGCCGATGACAGCGTGCAGCTCGCCGCGCTGCAGGTCCAGCGATACCTCGTTGACGGCCACCAGGCCGCCCCAGCGCCGGGTGATACCCCGCCCGCGCAGCAACACGTCGCCCCCCGGAATCGATGCTTCAGGCCTTGTCATCTTGACCCTCCGTGGTCTCGGCGCGGCGCGAGGGGCGCCCGATCAGGCGCTCGCGCAGTTGCTGCGGCACGCCCACCAGCCCGCGCGGCAGCAGGGCCACGCTCGCGATGATGGTCAGCCCCAGGCCCAGGTGCCAGTGCTTGGCGAAGGCGCCAAAGATCGCCTCCGACTTGAAGAACTCCTGCAGCAGCGCGAAGGCGAAGGCACCGATGAGCGCGCCGCGCAGGTGCCCGATGCCGCCCAGGATGATCATGATCAGCACCGAGCCCGACAAGTGCCAGCTCATCATCTCCGGGTTGACGAAGCCGTCCTTCACTGCAAAGAGAAAGCCCGCCAGCCCGGCCAGCGCGCCCGACAGGGTGAAGGCGGCCAGCTTGTAGGGGTAGGTGGCAAATCCCGTGGCGCGCATGCGCTGCTCGTTCACGCGGATGCCGGCCAGGGCCCGGCCGAAGCGCGATCGCGACACCAGCGCCAGCAGACCGAACACGCCCACCAGCAAGGCCAGGGTGAAGAAGTACAGCGTCAGCGGGCCGTCCAGATCGAGCGGGCCGAGCACCGGCTTGACGTTGAGATAGATGCCGTCGGTGCCGCCGCCCAGGGGTGTGTCATGCACCACGTAGTAGGCCATCTGCGCGAAGGCTAGCGTCACCATGATGAAGTACACCCCCTTGGTGCGCAGCGACAGCGCGCCCACGGCCAGGGCGTACACCCCCGCGGCCAGGACCGAGGCCCCGATCAGCAGCAGCACCGAGCCGGGATCGCTCTCGGGGGAGAGCAGTACCGTGGCGTAGGCGCCGATGCCGAAGAAGGCGGCATGTCCGAAGCACACCAGACCGGTACCGCCCACCAGCAGCTCCAGGCTGAGGGCGAAGATGGCGTAGATCATGATCTTGGTGACCAGGTCCACGCCGAAGTTGCCGGCCACCAGCGGGTACAGGGCCAGCGCCAGGAACGCCAGGGCCACGAACAGGGCCTTGGATCGGATGTCGGCTTGCATGTTGCGTACCCTCGCCTCAACCGGCCTTGAACAGGCCGTCCGGCTTCCACAGCAGGATCAGCGCCATCAACACATACACCAGCACGCCTGCGGCCTGCGGCAGCAGCACCTTGCCGAAGGTGTCCACGAAGCCGATCAGCAGGGCGGCCAGCAGCGCGCCCCGAATGGAGCCGATGCCGCCGATCACCACCACCACAAAGCAGATGATCAGCACCTGCCCGCCCATGTTGGGGTACACCGACGAGACGGGTGCGGCCACCATGCCGGCCAGCACGGCAATGGCCACCCCGGCGGCGAACACCACGCGGTACAGGAACTGGATGTCGATGCCCAGGGACTGCACCATCTCGCGGTTGGTGCTGCCCGCGCGGATCATCATGCCCAGCCGGGTGCGGGTGAAGACGATGTACATGCCCAGGGCCAGCAGCAGGCACACGCCGCTGATGAACAGGCGGTAGACCGGGTACGTCATGGTGTCACCCAGGGCGATGGTGCCGGCCAGGATGTCGGGGGCCTTCACGCCGTGCACGTCGTCACCGACGATCAGGCTGCGCAGTTCCTCGAACACCAGGATCAGCCCATAGGTCATCAGCACCTGCTGCAGGTGCTCGCGTTCGTACAGGTAGCTGTAGAAGGCCCACTCCAGAGCGTAGCCCAGCAGCACGGCCAGTACCACGCCGACGAACATCGTGGCGAAGAACCCGCCGCCAAAGGTGGCGCCGACCACCGGCGCCAGGGCAAAGGCCATGTAGGCGCCGATCATGTAGAAGCTGCCGTGCGCCAGGTTGATGACGCCCATGATCCCGAAGATCAGCGTCAGCCCCGAGGCCACTAGGAACAGCAGCAGGCCGTACTGCAGCGAGTTCAGGCACTGGATCAGGAAGATGGCAAGGTCCATGGAGGGGGCTCTCTTCAGGGGTGCGTCGTCGCGGCGTGTGAACGTGGCGCTTTGTGGGGGTGCGTCGGTGGGGGCGTGTCAGGGGGCCGCCAGCGCGTATTGTTCAGGCGGCAGGTGCGCATGGTGCCTCATGCATGGTGCCTCATGAACTGGCAGACCGCGGCGATCAGCGCTGCGGGCTGGTCTTTGTGGGGCGAGTGGCCGCATTCGGGCAGCTCCAGCAGTTCCGTTTGCGGCACCCGCCGTGCAATGCCGCGGATCTGCTCCAGCGTGCCGTACTCGTCGTCCAGGCCCTGCACCGCCAGCAGCGGGCCGGTGATGGCTGCGAGTTCGCGCTCGATGTTCCAGGCGCGGAAGTCCGGGTGCAGCCAGATGTCGTTCCAACCCCGAAAGGCGGAGTCCGGGTCGTCGTGGTGGCGCGCCAGGCGCATGCGCAGGTCGGTGCCGCGGTAGGCCTCGCGGGCCTGGGTGATGCTGGCAATCGATACGTCTTCCACCAGGATGTGCGGGGCCAGCACGATGGCGCCGGCCACGCGGGTGGGCCAGCGCGCGGCGTGCAGCAGCGCGATGGAGCCGCCGTCGCTGTGGCCGAAGAGCCAGGGCGGGTTCTCCGTGCTGTCCACGCCCAGGGCCTCCAGCAGGGCGGGCAGCACCTCGTGCGCCTGGCGGTGCATGAAGTCCGGTGCCCAGTGTTCGTCGGCCGCGCGTGGCGTGGAGCGCCCGTAGCCCGGGCGTGAGTACACCAGCCCGCGCAGGTTCGCCGCCTCGCACAGGCGTTGCGGGAAGTCGCGCCACATCGACACCGAGCCCAGGCCCTCGTGCAGGAACACCATCAGCGGGCGGTCCTGGCGCTCGGGCGCGATCCAGCCGTGCTCGATCCGCACGGTGCAGTCGCGCCAGCGAATGTCGGCGAAGCTGGCTGGGGCAGCGTGCGGGGCGGCTTGCAAGGTCAGCCCCGTTCCTGCTCCAGCGCGCGCAGCTTGAAGCGCTGGATCTTGCCGGTGGCGGTCTTGGGCAGATCGGGCACGAACTCGATGTAGCGGGGGTACTTGAAGGGAGCCAGCCGGTCCTTCACGAAGGCCTTGAGTTCTGCTTCGTCAGCGTGGGCGCCGGACTTGAGCACGACGAAGGCCTTGGTCTTGGTCAGGCCGTCGGCGTCCTCCTTGCCGATCACGGCGGCTTCCAGCACCGCCGCATGCTGCACCAGCGTGGCCTCCACCTCGAAGGGGCTGACGTAGACGCCGCTGACCTTGAGCATGTCGTCGCTGCGGCCCGCGTAGGTGTAGGTGCCGTCGGCATTGCGGATGTACTTGTCGCCGCTCTTGGTCCAGGCGCCCTGGAAGGTCTCGCGCGACTTCACCCGGTTGCCCCAGTACATCATGGCGGCCGAGGGGCCGTGGATGTAGAGGTCGCCGGGCTCGCCATCGGGCACGGGTTCGCCGTTCTCGCCGCGCAGTTCCACGGCGTAGCCGGGCACGGGCCAGCCGGTGGTGCCGTAGCGCACCTGCTCGGGCGTGTTGCTCAGGAAGATGTGCAGCATCTCCGTGGAGCCGATGCCGTCCACGATGTCCACGCCGAAGTGCGCCTTGAAGCGTTCGCCCAGTTCGGCGGGCAGGGCTTCGCCGGCCGAGGACACCAGGCGCAGGGACAGCGCCGCGCGCGCGGGCAGTTGCGGGTGGGCCAGCATGCCGGCAAAGCCCGTGGGGGCGCCGTAGAACACCGTGGGCTTGGCGCTGTCGACCTCTCCGCGCAGGCGCTTGAAGGTGGCCTCGGGTGTGGGCCGCTCGCCCATCAGCAAGGTGGTGGCGCCCACGCTCATGGGAAAGCTCAGGGCGTTGCCCAGGCCATAGGCGAAGAACAGCTTGGCGGCGGAAAAGCACACATCGTCCTCGCGCAGCTTCAGCACGCGCTTGCCGTAGAGCTCCGCCGTCCAGTACGGGTTGGCATGCGAATGCACGGTGCCCTTGGGGCGGCCCGTGGAGCCGGAGGAATACAGCCAGAAGGCGGGATCGTCCGCACCGGTGGCGGCGGGGCGCGGCGCCGGGTCGTGGGCGGCCAGGAAGGCTTCGAACTCCACCTCGGCCGGGTGCAGCGGCGCCACCGGGCGCGACACGATCACCTTGCGCACTTCGTGGTCGCTGCGCGTCATGGCGGCCGTCAGCGTGGGCAGCAACGCGCCAGACACCAGCACCGCCTGGGCGCGCGAGTTCTCCAGCATGTAGGCGTAGTCGTCGGCGGTCAGCAGCGTGTTCACGGCCACCGGCACCAGGCCGGCGTACAGGCCGCCCAGGAAGCTCACCGGCCAGTCGCAGCCGTCCTGCATCAGCAGCAGCACGCGCTCCTCGCGGCGCATGCCCAGGCCGCGCAGCCCGGCGGCCAGGCGGCGCACCCGGTGGGCCAGGTCATCGTAGCGCAGCGTGCCGGCGTCGTCGATGAAGGCGACCTTGTCCGCACGGGCTGCGTTGGTCTCGATCAGGTGCTGCGCGAAATTGAAGCGGGTCGGTGGCGCTTCGACCACAGGCGTGGGGTGGTTCATGGGTTGGTCTCCTGGTTCTTGTGGTGCGGCCGGTGATCGCTAGGGCTGCCCTGATCGAAGCTCGTGGCAACGGAACCTTGATCTGTGTCAGGCTTGCGCCTGGCGGGAAGATGCAGTATTGTGCTTGAATGAACTTTAGAGCCGCAATCATCCCATGTCAAGCACTATATTGCCTGTGTTAGGCGGGGCTTGGAACTCCCCATCGTCGACCGATCGTCAGGCCGTGCAGGCCGATGCCCAGGAGCCACAGCAGCCTGCAGCGCTTGAAGAAGCCGGCAAGAACCCCTTCCTCGTGGCCCTGGGAGAGCGGGTGCGCCAACTGCGTGCGCGTCGCGGCATGACGCGCAAGGCCTGTGCCTTGGCGGCTGACGTCTCGGAGCGGCACCTGGCCAACCTGGAGTACGGCGTGGGCAACGCCTCCATCCTGGTATTGCTGCAGGTGGCACAGGCGCTGCAGTGTTCGTTGGCGGAACTCACCGGGGACGTCACCACCTCGTCGCCCGAGTGGCTGATGCTGCGTGAACTGCTGGAAGGCCGCGACGAGGCCACGCTGCGCAGGGCGCGGGTGGCCGTGGGCGAGATCCTGCACGGCGCCGCCGCTGGCAGCGGGCCGGCCGGGCGCAGCACGCGCATCGCCCTGGTGGGCCTGCGAGGCGCAGGCAAGTCCACACTCGGGCGCCTGCTGGCCGAAGACCTGGACTTCCCGTTCATCGAACTCAGCGGCGAGATCGAGAAATTCGCAGGCTGCCGCGCCGCAGAGATCCAGGCCTTGTATGGCCAGAACGCCTACCGCCGCTACGAGCGCAGGGCCCTGGAGGAGGCCATCCAGATCTACCCGGAGGCCGTGATCGCCACCCCCGGCGGCCTGGTGTCGGACCCGGCCACCTTCAACGAACTGCTGACCCACTGCACCTCGGTGTGGTTGCAGGCGGCCCCCGAAGACCACATGAAGCGCGTCATCGCCCAAGGCGACATGCGGCCCATGGCGGCCAGCAAGGAGGCCATGGAGGACCTCAAGGGCATCCTGGCAGGGCGTGCCGCGTTCTATTCCAAGGCGGACTTCCACGTGGACACCAGCGCCCAATCGCTGGACGAAACCTTCCAGATCCTGCGCCGCACGGTCCGTGAAGCCCTGCAGATCTCCAACTGACTGCGCAAACAAAAAGATGCAAGATAGTGCTTGACGCCGAATTGTTGTAGGCACTATGATGCGTCATCGCGGGCTGTACCGCACGCATTCGACTTCATCAGCCGCCTGAACACCCTGGAGACCAGCATGAGCACCACCCCCCGCGTCGACTACCAGACCCACCCCTCGCAGTACAAGCACTGGAAGCTGAGCTTCGAAGGCCCGGTGGCCACGCTGAAGGCGGACTTTGACGAGAACGGCGGCCTGCGCCCCGGCTACAAGCTCAAGCTCAACAGCTACGACCTGGGCGTGGACATCGAACTGCACGACGCCATCAACCGCATCCGCTTCGAGCACCCGGAAGTGCGCACGGTGGTGCTGACCAGCGCCAAGGACAAGGTGTTCTGCTCCGGCGCCAACATCTTCATGCTGGGCGTCTCCAGCCACGCCTGGAAAGTGAACTTCTGCAAGTTCACCAACGAAACCCGCAACGGCCTGGAAGACTCCTCCAAGTACAGCGGGCTGAAGTTCCTGGCCGCCGTGAACGGCGCCTGCGCCGGTGGCGGCTACGAAGTGGCCCTGGCCTGCGACGAGATCCTGCTCGTGGACGACCGCTCCAGCGCCGTCAGCCTGCCCGAGGTGCCGCTGCTGGGCGTGTTGCCCGGCACCGGTGGCCTCACCCGCGTGACCGACAAGCGCAAGGTGCGTCATGACCTGGCCGACCTGTTCTGCACCAGCGTGGAAGGCGTGCGCGGCCAGCGGGCCAAGGACTGGCGCCTGGTGGACGACATCGCCAAGCCGGCCGTCTTCGCCCAGAAGGTGCGCGAGCGCGCCCTGGCCCTGGCGGCGGGCAGTGACCGCCCGGCTGACGCCCAAGGCGTCGAGCTGACCCCGATCCAGCGCAGCATCGAGGCCGACCGTCTGGTCTACCCGAACGTGGTCGTGGCGATCGACCGCGCCAAGCGCACGGCCACCTTCACGGTCAAGGCGCCCACGGGTGCCCAGCCATCGGACATCGCCGGCATCCAGGCTGCGGGCGCCTCGTGGTACGCCCTGGCCCTGGCGCGTGAGCTGGACGATGCCATCCTCTCCATGCGCACCAATGAACTGGACATCGGCACCTGGCTCATCAAGACCGAAGGCGACGCCGCCGCCGTGCTGGCCCTGGACGCCGTGCTGATGGCCCACCGGGAGCACTGGTTCGTGCGCGAGACCATCGGCCTGCTGCGCCGCGCCTTCAGCCGCCTGGACGTGTCCTCGCGCAGCCTGTTCGCGCTGGTGGAGGAGGGCACCTGCTTCGCCGGCACCTTCCTGGAACTGGCCCTGGCCTGCGACCGCATCTACCACCTCGCCCTGCCCGACAGCGACACGCCGCCCACCATCACCGTGGGTGAGGTGAACTTCGGTCTGTACCCCATGGCCACCGGCCAGAGCCGCCTGCAGCGCCGCTTCTACGAGGAAGTGCCTGCGCTGGAGGCCGTGCGTTCCAAGGTCGGCCACGCGCTGGACGCCGATGCCGCCTTTGCCATCGGGCTGGCGACCAGCAACCCGGACGACATCGACTGGGCCGACGAGACCCGCATCGCCATCGAGGAGCGCGTGGCCATGAGTCCGGATGCCCTGACCGGCCTGGAAGCCAACCTGCGCTTCAACGGCCCGGAAAACATGGTCACCCGCATCTTCGGCCGCCTCACGGCCTGGCAGAACTGGATCTTCCAGCGCCCCAACGCCGTGGGCGAGAAGGGCGCCCTCAAGGTCTACGGCAAGGGCGACAAGGCCGCGTTTGATTGGAACCGTGTTTAAGCGCAAGACGTTTCATCTCTGAATTCACTCCGGAGCACCTCATGTCCAGCATCAACTACAGCGAGAAGATCCCCAACAACGTCAACCTGGGCGAAGACCGCACGCTGCAGCGCGCGCTCGAGAGCTGGCAGCCCGACTTCATCAACTGGTGGGACGACATGGGCCCCGAGGGCACCACGGACGCCAGCGTCTACCTGCGCACCGCCGTCAGCGTGGACCCGCAGGGCTGGGCCCAGTTCGGCCACGTGAAGATGCGCGACTACCGCTGGGGCATCTTCCTGAACCCCGGCGATGCCGAACGCAAGATCCACTTCGGCGACCACCTGGGCGAGAAGGCCTGGAACGACGTGCCCGGCGAGTACCGCGCCAACCTGCGCCGCATCATCGTGACGCAAGGCGACACCGAGCCGGCCTCGGTGGAGCAGCAGCGCCACCTGGGCCTGACGGCGCCCAGCATGTACGACCTGCGCAACCTGTTCCAGATCAACGTGGAAGAAGGCCGCCACCTGTGGGCCATGGTGTACCTGCTGCACAAGCACTTCGGCCGTGACGGCCGCGAGGAGGCCGACGCGCTGCTGCAGCGCCGCAGCGGCCAGGAGGACAACCCCCGCATCCTGCAGGCCTTCAACGAGCAGACGCCCGACTGGCTGAGCTTCTTTATGTTCACCTACTTCACCGACCGTGACGGCAAGTTCCAGTTGTGCGCCCTGGCCGAGTCGGCGTTCGACCCGCTGGCCCGCACCACCAAGTTCATGCTGACCGAGGAAGCGCACCACATGTTCGTGGGCGAGTCCGGCATCAGCCGCGTCATCCAACGCACCTGCCAGAAGATGAATGAGCTGAAGACCGACGATGTCAAGAAGCTGCGCGAGGCCGGCGTCATCGACCTGCCCACCATCCAGCGCTATCTGAACTTCCACTTCAGCGTGACCATCGACCTGTTCGGCGCCGATGAGTCGTCCAATGCCGCCACCTTCTATTCCACCGGCCTGAAGGGCCGCTACGAGGAAGGCAAGAGAGTCGACGACCACCAACTGCGCGGGCAGAGCTACAAGGTGCTGGCGGTGCAGAACGGCCAGTTGGTGGACAGGGAAGTGCCGATGCTCAACGCGCTGAACGAAGTGCTGCGCGACGACTACATCAAGGACAGCATCGCCGGCGTGGAGCGCTGGAACAAGGTCATCGAGAAGGCCGGCATCCCGTTCCGCCTGAAGACGCCGCACAAGGCCTTCCACCGCAACATCGGCGCCCTGGCCGGCGTGAAGGTGTCGCCGGACGGCCGGGTGGTGTCCGAGGCCGAATGGAACGCCAACGTCGACCACTGGCTGCCCAGCGGTAACGACCGTGCCTTCGTCGCCAGTCTGATGGGCCGCGTGGTGGAGCCCGGCAAGTTCGCCAACTGGATCGCCCCCCCGGCCATGGGCATCAACCGCCAGCCGGTGGACTTCGAGTACGTGCGCTTCAACTGAACAAGTCGCGCATCCGTCGTGACAAGATCGGGGCCCCTCGCGGGCCCCTTCTTCCAAGGACTCAAGGACCCAAGGAGACAACGCACATGGACATGGCAGAAGGCGCCGTCATCCGCCAGCACCTGATCGACCCCGAGATCTGCATCCGCTGCAACACCTGCGAGGCCACCTGCCCCGTAGGTGCGATCACGCACGATTCGCGCAACTACGTGGTGGACGCCGACAAGTGCAACTTCTGCATGGCCTGCGTGCCCCCTTGCCCCACGGGCTCCATCGACAACTGGCGCCACATGCCCAAGGTGCGCGCCTACAGCGTGGCCGACCAGCTCACCTGGGACGAACTGCCGCAGGAGCTGAGCGCCGACCAACTGGCTGAAGCCGGCGTCGCGGCGGACGCCGTGCCGGCCACCGAGCCCGTGGCGCCCAGCCTGCCCGCCGCCGCTGACGGCCAGACCGCGTTCAGCAGCGCGCAGTACGGCGCCACGCTGCCGCCCTGGTCGGCTGCCCACGCCTACACCAACCTGTACGGCCCCAAAGCCGCGCAGAAGACCATCACCGCCACCTGCACCGGCAACGTGCGCGTCACCGAGGTGGGCAAGGAGTACGACACCCATCACATCGTGCTGGACTTCGGCAGCATGCCGTTCCCGGTGCTGGAAGGCCAGTCCATCGGCATCGTCCCGCCTGGCGTGGATGCCAACGGCCGGGCCCACCACCCGCGCCAGTACTCCATTGCCAGCCCGCGCAACGGCGAGCGCCCGGGCTACAACAACCTCTCGCTGACCGTGAAGCGCGTGCTGGAAGACCACCAGGGCAAGCCTGTGCGCGGCGTGGCCAGCAACTACATGTGCGACCTGCAGGTGGGCGACAAGGTGGAGGTCATCGGGCCCTTTGGCACGAGCTTCCTCATGCCCAACCACCCGCGCTCCCATATCGTGATGATCTGCACCGGCACCGGCTCGGCACCCATGCGTGCCATGACCGAGTGGCGCCGGCGCCTGAGGAGCTCGGGCAAGTTCGAGGGCGGCAAGCTCATGCTCTTCTTCGGCGCCCGTACCAAGGAGGAGCTGCCTTACTTCGGCCCGCTGCAAAGCCTGCCCAAGGACTTCATCGATACCCAGTTCGCCTTCTCGCGCGCACCGGGCCAGCCCAAGACCTATGTACAAGACCTGCTGCGCCAGCGCGCCGCCGACCTGGCCCCGCTGCTGGCGGATGCCAACGCCTTCTTCTACGTCTGCGGCCTGAAGGCCATGGAAGAAGGCGTGGTGCTGGCCCTGCGCGACGTGGCCACGCAGGCCGGGCTGGACTGGGACACGGTGGGCGCGGCGCTCAAGCGCGAAGGGCGCCTGCACCTGGAAACCTATTGAGGAACGTCGCGGGATGAGCGCCTACCAGACCCTGAACCTCACCGCCCGCGCCCCGGGCGTGGCGCAGATCACCATGTCGCGCCCGGCCGTCTTCAATGCCTTTGACGAGGCCATGATCGGCGAGCTGGACGCGGCCTTTGCGCAGGTGATCGCCGATGACAGCGTGCGCGTCGTCGTGCTGGCCGGCGAGGGCCGGCACTTCAGCGCCGGCGCAGACCTGCAATGGATGCAGCGCGCCAGCCAGGCCTCGCAGGAATGGAACCTGCAGGATGCGCGGCGCTTCGCGGCCATGCTGTGGCGCATCGCCTCCAGCCCCAAGCCGGTGGTGGCGCGCATCCAGGGTGCGGCACTGGGCGGCGGCGTCGGCCTGGCCTGCACCTGCGATGTGGCAGTGGCGGCCGACAACGCCAGCTTCTCGGTCAGCGAGGCCAGGTTCGGCATCCTGCCCGCCGTCATCGGCCCTTACGTCACCAACGCCGTGGGCAAGCGCCAGGCGCTGCGCCTGGCCCTGACCACCAGCCGCATCGCCGCGGCCGAGGCCCTGGCCATGGGCCTGGTGCACCAGGTGACGCCGCTGGACGGCCTGGACGCTGCGGTGGACGCCGCCGTGAAGGACCTGCTGGCCGGCGGGCCGAGCGCCCAGCGCGAGATCAAGGCGCTGTTCGCCCAACTGGAGGTGGGGCCCGTCACCGAAGAGGTGCGCGAACTCACGGCCCAGACCATCAGCCGCGTGCGCGGCACCGACGAGGCGCGCGAAGGCTTCGACGCCTTTCTCTCCAAGCGCCCGGCGAACTGGATTCCGCAGTAACGGTGCCGCATTCACGATTCCGCCATCACGACTCCTCCATGACCACACTGCAACTTCAAGGCGCGCCCGTTCTCGTGGTGGGCGCCGGCATCATGGGCGCGGGCATCGCGCAGGTGGCGGCCCAGGCCGGCCACGCCGTGCAACTGTTCGATGCCCGCGAGGGCGCGGCCGAGCAGGCCAAGACCAAGCTCGCCGCCACCCTGGACGGGCTGGTGGCCAAGGGCAAGCTGGCGGCCGACGCGGCAGCGGCCACGCTGGCGCGCATCAGCCCCATCGCCACGCTGGAGCAGGCTGCCGGCGCTGCGCTGGTGGTGGAAGCCATCGTCGAGAACCTGGAGGTCAAGCGCGGCCTGCTGCGCGAGTTGGAAGGTCTGATCAGTGAGCGCTGCGTACTGGCTTCCAACACCTCGTCCATCTCCGTCACGGCGCTGTCCAACGGCCTGCAACACCCGCAGCGTCTGGTGGGCATGCACTTCTTCAACCCCGTGCCGCTGATGAAGCTGGTGGAGGTGGTGTCGGGCCTGCACACCGCGCCTGAGGTGGCTGAAGCCATCTTCGATCTCTCCAAGGCCTGGGGCAAGGTGCCGGTGCACGCCAAGTCCACGCCCGGCTTCATCGTCAACCGCATTGCGCGCCCCTACTACGCCGAGACCCTGGCCCTGCTGCTGGAGCAGGCCGCTCCGCCCCAGGTGCTGGATGCCTGCCTCAAGGCGGCGGGCTTTCGCATGGGCCCGTGCGAGCTGATGGACCTGATCGGCCACGACACCAACTTCGCGGTGACGAACTCGGTGTACCAGGCCAACTTCCAGGACAAGCGCTTCGTGCCCTCGCTGGTGCAGCGCGACATGGTGGAAGGTGGGCTGCTCGGCCGCAAGAGCGGCCGCGGCTTCTACCGCTACCCCGAAGGCGTGCCCGCGCTACCCGTGGCCGTGCACGAGGCACCGGCCACCGCCCGCACCGTCACCGTGCACGGCAGCGGCCCCGTGGCCGACTGGCTGGAAGCCGCCACCACCCAGGCGCTGGCCGCCCAGGGCTGGGGCCCGGCGCGTGCAGCCGGCAGCGACTGGACGGGCTTGG
>Ga0315907_10005146_pt1 | contig 14374 bp, 4 predicted proteins | sample LakEriMetagenome_3_FD_203525 | JGI IMG/M metagenome (GOLD analysis project Ga0315907, IMG submission 203525) | Freshwater fungal communities from buoy surface, Lake Erie, Ohio, United States - Buoy 12 MA123 | ecosystem: Environmental > Aquatic > Freshwater > Lake > Lake biofilm | place: USA...
TGGGTCGGCGTCACCGACCGGTCGTGGTTCGAGTTCCATTCGGCCTATGCTACCCAGGAGGTGAACTTCTGGGCGCCCGGGGGTGAGCGTAGCTTCGGCGCTATCCCCGAAGGGGCCCTGTTCCTCTTCAAGTTGAAGGCGCCGGTGAACAAGATCGTCGGCGGGGGTTGGTTCCTGAAGAGCACGACCTTGCCCCTGGAGCTAGCCTGGAAGGTCTACGGCCCAGGTAACGGGTCCGACGCCCTTAAGGGCTTCCGCGACTCGATCACCCGCATGCGCGCCCGGATGGACAAGCCGACTGCCCATAACGAGGTCATCGGCTGCACCCTCCTTACGGAGTGTTTCTGGCTACCCGAGGACCAGTGGGTCGACCAACCAGCCGATTGGTCCCCTAACATCGTCCAGGGTAAGCGCTACACGGCCACCGAGGGGCCAGGCTGGGACCTCTGGCAGGCCATCCAATCCAAGCTCAAGGCCCGTCCGGCCACCGGGGAGGTGAACCAAGAGCAGGAGCGGTATGGCACCCCCTATATGGCAAAGCCCCGCCTCGGGCAGGCCGGCTTCCGGGTCGCCGTCATCGACGCCTACGACCGGCGCTGCGCCGTCACCCAGGAGAAGACCCTCCCGGTACTGGAAGCCGCCCATATCAGACCCTATGCGGAGGGCGGTACCCATGAAGTCGGCAACGGCCTCCTCCTCCGGTCCGACTTCCATACCCTCTTCGATGCCGGGTACCTCACCATCGATACCGATTACCGCCTCCTCGTCAGCAAGCGCCTCAAGGAAGAGTTCTCCAACGGCCGCCACTACTACGAACACCACGGCGCCCGGGTCCCCAATCTCCCGACCCATACCGACCTCCTCCCGTCCCGCCCCGCGATCGAGTGGCGGAACACTGGGTGGGTGGGATAGCAAGGCAGCCGCCCTCCGAAGGCTGAGTCGAAAGACAGTGGTCTGGCAAATTCCGGCGATGGTATAACAAACGCAGAAAACATAGACAGAACTGTCGGAAGTGGTTGCTACGCAGAGGGGTGAAGCATACCAAGAGGATGCCACCATTTACGTGGGCAAGACATCCTTACTCATTCATGAGCAACATCTTTGAATTTCGTGACGGGCTGATTTCAGATTACAGCCGCTTCTCCGCCAGCTTCGCGAATATCGCGGCTCCCGACATTAAGGACTTCGTCAAGAAGGAGAGCGACGAGGGCCGATTCTGGCCTGATCCCATCCTTCAGCTCAACGCGAACTATCTACGGGATAAGGATGTCAACGAGCTCTCCGGTCCCGGCGGGCTTCTCCATCCGCAGACGGCCCAATTTTTCTCCATCAAGCGTGCGGGCGAGCCCGCGATCCCGTTCCGCCTGTTCAAGCACCAGGTCTTCGCTATCCAGCAGGCGCAGGCCAAGAAAAGCTACGTGGTGACGACGGGCACTGGCTCAGGCAAGTCGCTCACCTACTTCATTCCGATCGTGGACGCAGTACTGCGCGCTCGTGCCTCAGGCGATGCGAAGAAGCGAACCAGGGCTATCATCGTCTACCCGATGAACGCACTCGCGAACAGTCAGCTCGAGGAGGTCAAGAAGTTCACCGACAACCTGACCGGTAACACGGTGACTGTTGAGCGTTACACGGGTCAGGAAGACAAGGCCCAGCGCGCACATATCGCGGCCAATCCTCCGGATATCCTGCTCACCAACTTCCAGATGCTGGAATACCTCCTCACTCGATTCGGCGAGGACGACAAGCGTGTATTGGCCAACTGCACGGGGTTGGAGTATCTGGTACTCGACGAACTTCACACCTACCGTGGGCGCCAAGGTGCCGACGTGGCTCTTCTGGTTCGCCGTGTTCGTTCCCGTCTCAAGGCCGACGGGCTGCTCTGCATCGGCACGTCCGCTACGATGTCCTCCTCGGGTGATGAAGAAGAACGACGTCGTGCCGTGTCGCGCGTCGCGACCAAGCTTTTCGGAGCAGAGATCGCCTCTGGCTCCATCATCGGCGAGACTCTGGAGCGCGTGACGGATCCATCGCTGTCACTCGACGACGTGAATCCGCTGTTGGCCAAATGCCTTAAACAGCCCCTGCCAGCCCAAGACTACGCCATCTACCGAAAGCACCCAGTGTCGGTCTGGGTAGAGCTCAACATGGGCATCGAAGTGCTCCCCGGGAAGCCAGCACGCCGCGCCAAGCCGATCTCTCTTAAGGCCGCCTCAGAACAGTTCGCCAAGGACGCTGGCAATGGTGTCACGAAAGAGCAGGCCGCTGCCTACCTGAAGCAGTTCCTGCTGTCCGCTTACGAAGTGAAGGAGCCGGCTGATTCGCGACGTCGTTTCTTCGCCTTCCGACTTCACCAGTTCATCAAGGGCGCCGGAACGCTGCGCACTACGCTTGAGCCCGCAGGCAGCCGTCTCTTCAGCCTCGACGGACAGGTCTACGCTCCCGAGCGCCCAGCTGGCACCCGATTCTATACCTGCCACTTCTGCCGTAATTGCGGACAGGAATACCTACCGGTCGTGAAGACCGCCACGGGCTTCGATCCTCGCGATATCGACGACGTGCCCAAGGCGGACGGCGAAGCTATCTTGGGTACCGGTTACCTGGCGCCCCTCGACTCTGGCGCGAAGTTCCCCGATCCCTTCGACGGAAGCGAAGAAAACCTTCCTGACGACTGGCTTGAGCCCGAAGAAGACGAGGTGAAGGTGAAAAACTCTTTCAAGGCCCGTATCCCGGTGCGAGTACAGGTCGCGTCAACTGGCGTCTCCACTGGCGGGCAAGCCGATGGCGCGACCAAGGCATGGTTCCTGCCAGGCAAGTTCAGCTTCTGCGTAAGCTGTAAGGTCGCCCATGACGTCAAGGGCCGCGACTTCAATCGCCTGGCAGGCCTCTCGGGCGAAGGTCGTTCATCGGCTACGACGGCGATCGTCTATTCTTCTCTGCGTCGTCTGTTCGAAGGCGAAGCGCCGAAGAAGGGCGACCCGGACTTCCGCAAGCTGCTCGCATTCTCGGATAACCGACAGGACGCAGCGCTACAGGCGGGCCACTTCAACGACTTCATCTTCCTGCTCACGCTGCGCGGTGCGTTGATGTCGGCGCTCAAGGCCTTCCCAGCGGGCGCTACCATCGCCGAGCTAGCCGACCATGTTGTCCAAGCCTTGGGCTTCGGTCCGGGTAACGAGGCCGCTCTCAATGAGTTCCTGACGAATCCGAACCTGAAGGGCGGGGCGCTCAATGAGGCCTCGGCGACGCTGCAGTTCGTCGTAGGTTACCGCCTTCTGTTCGATCTGCGTAAGGGCTGGAGATTCAATCACCCCAACTTGGAGCAACTCGAGCTCCTTGATGTCCGCCTGAAGCAGCTCGAGCCTTTCGCCACAGATATCGAATCTAAGAAAGACGCCCCCGAACTCTTCGCTAAGCTCAAAAAAGAGGGACGCCGCACGCTCATCCAGGAGATCGTGGTGCAGATGCGCCGCCAACTCTGCATCGCTGCCGACCAGCTCGCATCCAACCGACAGGAGACCGTCAAGGGCGCCGCCCGCCGAGTCCTCCGTGCGCCCTGGTGCTTCAATGACGATGAGCGTCTGAGCAACGGCTCCTACTTGGTGATGAACGCCGTCCGGAACCGTAAGGTCTCACTTGTTTCGGCCGGACCCAAGTCGGGCATCATTCGTCACCTGTCTCGGCTGAACATCTGGGAAGGCGAGCACGCTTCTTTCGTCAAGAAGACCGATGGCAAGCTGGCGCTGACCAAGCTCGTCGAGTGGGTACTTCAGCAGGGCGTCGACTGGGGTATCACGGCCTCAGACGATCTCGATAACGGCAAGAAGGGCTGGAAGCTGATGAGCCAGGAACTCCTCTGGGTTCCTTCGGAGCCCCTCGAGAAGACCCGTGCTAATCCTTACTTCCTCGAGCTATACCGTTCGGTCAGCGAGCTGTTCGCGAACAAGTCTTCTCTTCTCTTCGACTTCGAGGCGCAGGAGCACACCGCTCAGGTGGAACACGAGCGCCGCGAGCTGCTAGAGCACCGCTTCCGATTCGGAGAGAGCGACATCAAGCGCTGGAAGGAGATACATAATCAGGATATTCAGCGTCTGCCGGTGATGGTCTGTTCTCCCACCATGGAGCTGGGTGTCGATATCTCCGCCCTGAACTTTGTCCTCCTGCGTAACGTGCCGCCGACTCCTGCGAACTACGCGCAGCGCAGCGGTCGCGCCGGTCGCTCGGGCCAGCCAGCCCTTGTCATCACGTATTGTGCGGCGATGAGTCCGCACGACCAGTGGTTCGGTGCCAATCCGAACGAGATGGTCTCCGGCGAGGTGCGCGAGCCTGCGCTTGACCTATCCAACCGAGAACTTGTCCAAAGCCACGTCCAGGCGGTATGGCTCGCGGCGACGGAGCGCGATCTCGGCTCTTCTGTTAAGGGCCTGGTGGATCCCGCGCAGCCTGGAATCCCGATGCTGCCTCCGCTCGTCGCTGATTTCTCGAAGGATGGCCTTGCCGAAAAAGCTCTCGCCGAAGTCCAGGCCGTGGTCGCTCAAATTAAGGTAGACCTCGAGCCGGTTCGCGCGCCTTGGTTCTCCGCCGACTGGCCTAAGTCGGTAGTGACGAAGGCCCCCGACGCTTTCAATAAGGCCTTGGATCGCTGGCGCGAGCTGGTGACGAACGCCAAGGAGCAGATGGATAGCGCCAGCAAGGTGACACAGGACTCCACGGTGTCGGAGCGTGACCGCGACATCGCCCGCCGCCGATTCAATGACGCCTCCCGCCAGTATAACTCGCTCATCGGTGAAAAGGTCAGCAGCCAGAACGACTTCTACGTCTATCGCTACCTAGCCAGTCAGGGTTTCCTTCCGGGTTATAACTTCCCGCGTCTCCCGCTCATGGCGTGGATTCCGATCGGTACGGGCGAGCAACGCGAGCAGGACGACACGATGGTGTCGATCTCTCGTCCGCGTTTCCTCGCGATCTCCGAATTCGGCCCGCGCAGCATCATCTATCACCTAGGTCGTACCTTCCAGGTCACCAAGGCGATCTTGGGCAAGACGGCCAACGGAGACAGGCTCCCTACGACCGTGGCTTCGATCTGCACGAAATGCGGCCATGGTCACTTCGGTATGACCTCCGGGCAGGGTCCTTCGCAGGATGTCTGCGTGGGTTGCGGCACGCCTCTGGCGGAAGCCGCCCGTCTGGACGAGCTATATCGCATTGAGCAGGTCAGCACGCAGGTGAAGGAACGTATCACGGTCAACGACGAGGAGCGTCAGCGTCAAGGTTACGACCTGCAGACGACCTTCGAGTTCATGCCGGGAGCCAATGATAAGCTCGAGAAGACCGAAGCGAACTTGGTGACGGCCGCGGGCTCTCCGCTGCTTGACCTGAAATATGGCCCTACGGCTCGTATTTATCGTATTAACAAGGGTTGGCGCCGTCGCAAGGACCGCAACGTCTTCGGGTTCTACATCAATCCTGTCACGGGACAGTGGAGCAAGGAAGAGGACCCGACCGCTGATGCCGATGACAAGGACGATCCGACGAAGATCCGTCCGCAGAAGATCATCCCCTACGTCGAAGACTTCCGAAACATCCTCCTGGTTTCCCCGCATGAAAAGCTGGAGCCGCAGGAGCTTTCGACTTTCGGGGCCGCGCTCAAGCGGGGTATCGAGATGTACTTCCAGATCGAGGCTTCCGAGCTGGCAGCCGAGGCGTTGCCGGATCCGGATCGCCGCACGTCCATCCTGCTCTACGAGTCCGCTGAAGGCGGCGCCGGTGTGCTGACACGCCTCGCCAATGAGCCGGATGAGTTCGCCAAGGTGGCACGAAGGGCGCTCGAGCTCATGCACTTCGAGGTGCCGTCCAACGCGGCATCTTTCTCTGAGCTCAAGAACCACGACCCGCGCTGCGAGCGAGGCTGTTACCGCTGCCTGCTGAGTTACTACAACCAGACCGAGCACGAGTTCATCAATCGACAGGACAGGAAGGTCGTCGAGCTGCTGCTGGCTTGTGCGACCGGTCAGGTGAAGCTGGCCAAGCCTTCCGACGCCGTCGAATCGACCGGCGTACTTGGCGTATGGATGTCCAAGCTCACCGAGCTCGGCCTTCGTCATCCTGAAAGCCGCGAGGTCGTGCTTGCCGGCTTCGACCGTAAGGTCGATGCCCTGTATGCGACACAGCGCCTAGCCGTGTTGATCGGAGAGGCGCCAGCCGAAGTAGTGAGCTACTTGGAGGCGAAGAGCCTCACGGTCATCCGGTTCCCCGTAGACCCCGCCACCTGGCCGGCAATCTTCTCTGCCAACGCCCAATACTTCAAAATCACCCGCTGAACATGTCTGAGATTTTCAGTCCCGGTACGATCATCACCGCGCGCGGACGCGATTGGGTCGTTCAGCCGAAGTCCACGGAGAGCCGCCTGGTCCTTCGCCCTCTCGGAGGGTCCGAAGCCGATCAGGTCGTGCTGTGTCCGGCACTTGAGCTCCCCTTCCGTAAGGTAGGTCCTGCCAACTTCAACCCGCCGGACCCCAAGAAGCCCGGCACCCATGACGGCGCCCGTCTTTTGCGTGACGCCCTGCAGCTGAAGCTCCGCTCCGGCGCGGGTCCGTTCCGTTCTTTCGGTAATATCGCCGTGGAGCCGAAGGTCTACCAGCTGGTCCCTCTGTTGATGGCGATGAAGCAGGACGTCGTCCGTCTGCTCATCGCGGATGACGTGGGCGTCGGTAAGACGATCGAGGCCTGCATGATCGCGAGGGAGCTCATCGACCGCGGCGAGATCAGCCGCTTGGCGGTGCTTTGCCCGCCCCACCTCATCGAGCAGTGGTACCGAGAGTTGCTCAACAAGTTCAACATCCGCGCGGAGTGCATCACGGCTGCCCGTGCCGCTCAGATCGAACGTAATCTCCCCCCGGGCGAAGACCTTTTCAAGTACTACCCGTTCGTCATCATCAGTCTCGACTACATCAAGAGCGACCGAAACCGAGACTACTTCCTGAGCAAGGCTCCGGAATGCATCATCGTCGACGAAGTCCACTCCTGCGTCTCGGGCTCCGACCGACAGCTCCGCCAGAAGCTCCTTCAGGACCTTGCGGACCAGAAGGAGCGTCACCTGATCTTGCTGTCGGCCACGCCTTACTCGGGCGATAACGAGGCCTATTATAAACTGCTCGGCCTGCTCGATGCCGACTTCAGCGGCCTCGCCGACCTCAATGCGGAAGACCCGAAGGTGAAGCGCCTCCGAGAGAAGCTCCGCGATTTCTTCATCCAGCGTCGTCGTAAGGACATCGAAGAAGACTGGAAAGGTACCGCGCTTGGCTTTCCGACCCGGGAAGACGCCGGGGCCTCCTATCTTCAGGGGCCTAAGTGGGAGACCCTCTATGCCGAGGTCATCGCTAAGCTCCGCGATGAATACACCACCGGCGAACGTAAGTCCTGGTTCGGGATGCTCGCCTTGCTCCGCTGTCTCGCCTCTTCGCCCGATGCCGCCATCAGCGCGCTTCGCACGCGCGCCTTGGAATCCGAGAAAGCCGCCCGGGAGCACCTGCAGGGTGAGTCCGCCCCCGATCAGCCGACCAGTGAGCTGCAGCCTGCCTTGGCTCCCGAGTCCGGCCCGGAGTCGCCGTTCATCCCCAAGCTGCAGCAGCTTTCCGGCCCCACGCACGATCCGAAGCTCAAGCTTCTGCTCGCCGAGGTAAAGAAGATGACCGACGCCGGATTCAACCCGGTGGTCTTCTGCCGTTACGTCGCGACCACGGAGTATCTGAAGAAGCACCTCAGTGCCGGACTTCCTGGGGTGCGTGTGGAATCTGCCTCAGGAACCCTTAGCCCTGAGGACAGGCTTCTCCTCATCGAGGACATGGGGGATTCCTCTAGCCGACTTCTGGTGGCAACCGACTGCCTTTCCGAGGGGGTAAACCTTCAGAAGGTCTTCTCAGCGGTGATCCACTACGACTTGGCCTGGAACCCCACCCGCCACGAACAGCGTATCGGTCGTGTCGACCGCTTGGGACAGCCTCGGAAGACGATCCGTTCGCTGATGCTGCACGGCGAGGACAACCCGGTAGACGCCCTCGTGATGAAAGTCATCCAGCGTAAGGCCGATAGTATCAAGAAGGAGCTCGGGGTCACGGTTGCCGTGCCTACCGAGGGTGACGCGATGCTCAAGGTGCTGGTCACCGAGCTCATCAAGGCGAACCCAAAGCAGGGGACCTTGGATTTGGGTGATTCCCCTGAAGCGAAGGCACTAGAGGCCAAATGGGTAGATGCCCGTGAGCATGCCAAGAAGCTCAACACGATTTTTGCCCAGCGTGCGATCAAGCCCGACGAGGTGATCGCCGAGTACGACCGCCAGAAGAAGCTCCTCGGGGATGCTGGCGCCGTCCGTCGATTCATCGAGTCTGCCTGCCGGCGTCTAGGGACTGGTGCGACGGTCATCCCTACGGAATCTACCGACGACGTCCTGGAGGTTAACCTGACCCACCTTCCGGATTCCCTGCGCGAGCGTCTTGCCGATGAGGCCGGACTCTCAGGCACCATCCGCGTCACCTTCGGAGATCGTGGCCCCGCCAGGGTCATCGCGGTCGGCCGGAGTCACCCCTTGGTCTCCCTCTTGGCCGAATACCTCCTAGAAGAGGGGCTCGAGGGAGAAGAGGTATCCAAGTCCCGGATCAGCCGCTGTAGCGCCTGCGAAAGCGCCGATGTCGAAGCGCCGACGGTCGTCCTGGTGCTCCGCCTCAGACACCAGATTCGCCTGACGCATCGCAACAGGGAGATCACCACGCTCATGGCTGAAGAGTCTGTGGCCTATTCCTTCGTCGGCGGACGTATCGACCAGCCAATGGTCGATGACCCGGACAAGAACGACTCTCCCTTGAAGCTTCTGGATAAGGACCCGGTTGGTAACCTTCACAACGATACGAAGACCCGGGAGATCCAGAAGGTCCTCGAGGTGGTAAAAGCCAACGAGCCTGTCTTGGCGGCCTTTGCCCAAGCTCGGGCCGGTGCCCTCGAGGCCGACCACCAGCGCGTGCGCGCTGCCTCCAAGGCATCTGGGCAGGTGACCGTCACGGCCTGCGTGCCAGCAGACATCATAGGCGTATACGTCGTCCTCCCCTCCATCTCTTCCCTCTGATCATGTCCTCCGAAGCACCCAAGAAGCGCGGACGTAAGCCCGGAAGCACCAACAAGCCCACGGGCCCAGTAGGGTCTCGGGCTAGCTCCGTCCGCCGCAACGTCACCCTGGACGATTACCCGGCCATCCAGGTCGAAGGCGGATTATTCACGGTCGAGCACGTACGTAAGGTCGCCAAGACCGAGGCGGACAAACAGTCACCGGCCGACTACGAGTTGCCGGCTGGTATCGACCTGAAGGAAGAAATCGGTCGCAGCTTCCGCATCGCCACGGCCCTTTGGAAAGATTTCGACTCTGCTCGACAGGGCCCGGGCGACAAGACCCAGGCGACTGAGCGCTTCGTCGGCCATTTGCTCAAGGATTGTTTCGGCTTTGCGGATATCCGTACGACGGAGCCCAAGGTCATTGCGGAGATGCCTTATCCGATCGGACGAACGGCTCACGGCAGGGCTGTACCGGTTGTGGTCGTTGGCGCCCATCAGGGTCTTGATGTTGCTGACCTGGCCCTAGGCGATGGCCACCGAAAGCGTACAGCCAGCCAGCTCACCCAGGAGTACCTGAACGCTGAGGATTCATGCCTTTGGGCTGTCTGTACTAATGGGCTCGTCATCCGGCTCTTGCGCGACTCTGACTCGCTTACGCGCCAGTCCTATTTCGAGGCCAATATCGAGCGCATCCTGGGCGAACAGCTGATGGCTGATTTCGCCATGCTCTGGCTTCATGCCCATGCGTCGCGCTTCAAGCCAGACGCCACCGGTCCCGCAGGTTGCCCGCTTGAAATATGGCACTTAGCTGCGCAAGAAGAGGGTTCACGCGTCCGAGACTCGCTCCGAATCGGCGTGGAGAAGGCGATGGTCGAGCTGGGGTCGGGTTTCCTCGAGCACCGTGAAGGAGCCCGACTGCGCGAAGCGCTCCGGGCCGGCACGCTCAAGCTGGAGGAATACCACCAGCAGGTGCTCAGACTCGTATACCGGATGCTCTTCCTCTTCGCCGTCGAGGATCGGAAGCTCCTCCACCCGCGTACGGCTAAGATCGAGCAGATTGAGCTCTATGTCGAAGGCTATTCGCTTTCACGCCTGCGGGAGCGCAGCATCAAGCATTGCCACGATCGCTACGACGACATCTGGGATAGCCTGAAGGTTACCTTCAGGGGTCTTGCCATAGGCCAAGAAGCATTGGGTCTGCCGCCTCTGGGCAGCCTCTTTGCGGAAGAACAGTGTGCTGAGCTGACCCAAAACAACATTTCCAACCGTCGACTCCTTAACGCTATCCGGGACATCGCCTGGTTCCGGGAGAACGACGCGCTCGTCCCCGTTAACTACAAGTCGATGGGCACGGAAGAGCTGGGCTCCGTATACGAGTCCCTTCTCGAACTGACGCCGTATGTCGATGAAAGCGGGAAGGGATTCTGCTTTATTAAGTTACAGGGCGGAGGCGCCAAAGGGACAAAAAAGAAAACATCTGGAAGCTATTACACGCCGGACTCGTTAGTGCAATTATTGCTTAGTACCACTTTAGATCCGGTTATAGAGAAGAAGCTCAAGGGGGCATCGACTTATGCTGAAAGAGAAAACGCACTTTTATCGATAAAGGTTCTAGACCCGGCGTGCGGCAGCGGGCATTTCTTGCTTGGCGCTGCACGTCGACTTGCGGAAGAACTGGTGGTTATTCGTAGCCAATCTGGGCAAGAGCTGGATTATCGTAAGGCTCTCAGGGATGTGATTTCGAACTGTATTCATGGCGTTGACCGCAATCCCATGGCTGTTGAACTTGCTAAGGTTGCGCTTTGGATTGAAGGGCATGTGTCCGAAAAGCCACTAAGTTTTCTAGATGCCAATATCATTGGCGGGGACAGTATATTGAGCGTTATAGATTTGTCGCTCGGATACACCCCGATTTGGCAGAAAGCATTTGAGGCAAATGAAGGTGAAGATGAAGAAAACTGCAGGCAGTTAGCGAAAAGGAATAAATCTGGCTCAGTCGAGCTTTCGGCGGGCGGTCTTAGCCTTTTTAGTAATGGAGGATATCAGTTAGGGCAGGCTTTCGCCGCCGTAAAAAAGGAAGAAGATAACACCCTCAACGGGGTGAAATCGAAGAGGGCGGCATTAACTAATTACCAGAAGGAAGCCGATCGAGATAGCGGCGTAATCCTGGCCAAGATGTATGTGTCGGCGTATATAGGTAAGAGAGATTCCAAAGCCAAGGTGCCGACCTCTAATGAACTTTTCGCATACATAAACGGTGAAGACTGTGCTGAGTATGTCGCATTTGCAAATGAAGTAGCTCAGAAGGCCAAGGTGCTGATCTGGCCTGCCGCTTTCCCGGATGTATTCTTATGCGGTGGCTTTGATGTAATCTTAGCTAATCCGCCTTGGGATAAAATCACGCTGCAGGAGGAAGAATTCTTTTCTACAAAGATCCCTTCAATTGCAGCCGCGGCAAATCAGAGTGAAAGAAAGAAACTCATTAAGGCTCTTGGGACAGCGCAGCCGGGTTCGGTAGAGCGTAGATATTTTATGGAATACGAGGAGGCTAAGCGAATCACGGAAGCGACAAGTGCCTTTGCGCATGACCCGAATAGATATCCGCTTACAGGTCGAGGGATCGTTAACCTTTACGCCCTTTTTGCGGAAAACATTGTAAAGCTCCTGAATTCGGAAGGGAGGGCGGGATTAATTACGCCGACAGGATTAATTACAGACTCAAGTACGGCACATTTCTTTTCGGCTCAAGTAGAGGCAAGCAATATCGCCTCAGTTTATGACTTCGAGAATAAGAAGCCGCTCTTTGTTGCAGTCCATCGGATGTTTAAATTCTCGCTCACGTCTTTCGGGAAATCTAGCAGCATTGATTGCGGTTTCGCTCTGACCGATGTTGAGCAACTTAGTGATAGACGTCGCAGGCTAACAATCGACGCAAGTTTTCTAAGGCTGGTTAATCCGAATACTTCGACTGCGCCTGTTGCACGAAGTGAGCAAGATATGAAGTTACTGGCGAAGATATACTCCAGGTTGGTCCCGTTTATTAGGGTGCAAGAAAAGGCCAACAAAGACGATAACCCTTGGGGGATAGAGCTATTCCAGCTCTTTAATCAATCGACTCACAGCAAGTTTTTCGAGAAAAAGCCAACAGCTGGGTTCGTAAGATTGTATGAACCCAAGATGTTTAACATCTATGACTCACGTTGGTTTGGTTTCCCCGCTGATTACTGGACTGCAGGCGGGCAGAGTGATGATCAAGACGAAGAGGATGTTGGCGAGATTGAGGATATAACTTCAGACATGTATGTATCCGAGAAGCGCGACCCGGGCTTTGAGCAGTCACCAAGATATTGGATCCCGGAGTTAATGCTGCTCCTCAAAACATCGCGCATACCGGATTCTCTACGCCGTTCTCTGTCTAAGGACGACAAGAGGGATGCGGTATTTACGGATCTCATAAAGAGATCTATCGTCTTTTGGCAGGCGAAGATAGGCTATGTATTTAATCCTGCGTTATACCCTTGGGCGGATTTTAGTGATGCAGAAAATGACCTGCTTTTGAACGACGACTTCGTTCTTAGCGTAAAATCACTTGATGCAAGCCAAGGCAAGTCAGGCATAAATGAGGCAATCACCGCTGCGCTTACGGCTTATGCCCCAGGCTACCTTGTTGGCTATCGAGCAATTACAAATCCAAGCAACAGGAGGACGATGATACCGGCAATTTTCCCTCATGCTGCATCTAATAACAACTGTACTCTTATCCGAACAGAAATTGAGGCAGACTTGCTATGTTGTTTGGTGGGATACCTTTCCTCACTTACGTTTGATTATGTCGTGAGAAACAAACTTGGAGGGAGCAATCTAAGCAACCAGTACTTTAATCAACTTCCAACATTACTTCCTTCAGCCATTAGTGCCCGCGACAAACTTTTCATAGTGCCACGCGTACTGGAGCTAACCTGTACTTCTTATGGCCTTAAGGATCTATATCGTGATGTCGTTTGTATTGACCCTAGGTATGACTGTAGGGCGGTAGGCGAGAGGCAGGATTTCTTTGATTATGATATCCAAAGGCGTCCGACTTTAATCGCAGAACTCGATGCTTACTTCGCGCATATGATGGGCTTGGGAAGAGAAGACCTAATGTATATCTTGGATCCATCTTCGAAAGAGCCCGATTATCCATCTGAGACATTCCGCGTACTGCGCGACTCAGAGGTCAAGGAGTTCGGCGAATATCGCACCCAGCGCCTCGTCCTTGAGGCGTGGGACCGGATTGTTGAACCTCTACGTCGCGGACAGGCATGAACGACAACAAGCGAATCAACGCCGAGAAGGCGGCTGAGAATTGTGGCTGGATGGTTCCCGGCGATCTGGGCGCAGACGGCGTCCTTACTTTTGTAAGCGCCACGCATCGAACGGTCATGCGTATCGGCAATGATATAGGGGAAGGCGTTACACCTGAGGCTTATGCGGTGCGTTTTTCAAATGCCTCGGTTGCTGGGGCTTTGGCTAAGTCCTACTACACGGCCTTGGGAATCTTCCGGGTTCAGCCATTTGATCTGCTTCGATTCGTCCAGGATGCGACCCGGGTGTGCCATGAACTGACGCACAAGGGTTTGCCTATGCCGTCGGGCGAATCGACTGGTGCTGGGGTCACGGCTGAGCAGCCGCTCGACGAGGCCTCCCGTATCATAAACGCTCTCCCCCCGGCCTTGCAGGCGGCCGCGGCCGCAGATCCGACGGTGCGCGAGGCCTTGGTCAAGCAGCGCCGTGGCCAGGACAAGTATCGTGACGCCCTGGAAAAGCTCTGGTCAGGGCGCTGCCCCATCACCGGCATTAATCACCCTGCATTCCTCGTTGCCAGCCATGCCAAGCCCTGGGCTGACTCCAGCCCTTCCGAGCGCCTAGACCCATTCAACGGTATCCTGCTCGCCGTACACATCGACCGTCTCTTCGACGGAGGCTGGATTAGTTTCACCGACGCCGGCCAGATTCTGCTTAGCCCACAGCTGCCGTCCTACGTCGCCACGTCCCTCCTCGGCCAGGACTGCCAGGAGCGCAACATCCCCCAGTTCACCCCTGGGCACTCCCCCTACCTTGCCTGGCACCGAGACAAGGTATACCGTAAGGCCTGATGAACGTTGTCATCGAGTTAAAGGCCACCTTGGAGGCTAAGCATGCCGGTCGTCTCATCCGCGACCTCTCAGCCGGGGATGCCACGGGCGTAACCGAGATCACCTTGGATCTTAGGCCTATGTCCTTTTACGAG
>Ga0315907_10005147_pt1 | contig 14374 bp, 13 predicted proteins | sample LakEriMetagenome_3_FD_203525 | JGI IMG/M metagenome (GOLD analysis project Ga0315907, IMG submission 203525) | Freshwater fungal communities from buoy surface, Lake Erie, Ohio, United States - Buoy 12 MA123 | ecosystem: Environmental > Aquatic > Freshwater > Lake > Lake biofilm | place: USA...
CAAGAAATACATGCTGATATGATCGCAGGATATTATATGGCAAAATATCTTATGAATAATGCGGGCACTGATATTACCTTTGATTATGAGGCACAAAAAAAAATATCCAATTATATGTCCGACATGAGTATAAGTTTTGGTTGGATGGGTGATACCCAGTATTGGTCTCAAGAACATCATGGAAATTACTACACTCGCACAGTTGCTTTTCAAGAACCTTGGCGTTGTCTTAGTGGTAGACCAACTCGATTTTCATGCAGAAGTTTTAGTGAATTTTTGAGTACAAGTGTTTCAAACGCTGAATATCACGTAAGCACCTTTGATAAGGACTAGATTCCTCAAGCTGTACTGTTTAGAATTGAGGTTCATTTAAAGGGAAAGAAAGTATAAATAGCTTCTCAATATAATTTTTTATAACATTTTATTAATTAAAGGATATATAAATTTCTATAATCCAATTTTCCTTAGGACGATAAAATTTGGAAAAGGAAAAAATATTTGATTTCTATCATTTGGATTATATCCAGTAACAAAACTACCCACCTTCTGTATACTAAATTCATTTGAATGAAATACAAAATTCGCTCGAGAACCACCTTCAAGGTAAATAGCATTTATTAATTCAAAAGGTAAATTAACTAAATTCTCAATCATTTGGTTCTGAGTGTAAGGAGATCTTGAAAATATCAAATAGATATTATTTGATTTATCTTGAGCTATTACAAGCATGCTGCAAAATTGCGCGCGATTATTCCAAAAAACAGGATTGCCATTGCAATCAATCATTCTTAGTCCTTGTACAATGCATTTATAGGATCTCTCAATTCCTTCCCATTTATCCATTGTAAGATCGAATAACTGAAATTTAGGAATTGTGTCAAATGATGGGTTAAAAGCAATAATTCCATTTGCACTTGGAGATAAAATCGAATTATTTATATGATCATAGTTCTTTAAATAAAATTGATTAGTAATATTATCACTAAGGTTATACATACCCGCATTGAATACAATATTTAGATTCAGCGAATCCATCCATTCAATGGCATTTTTTGTTAGACCAATTTGAGAGGTACAAATTAATCTGAAGTCAAATAGTTGTGGATCAATTTTGAGAATACTCATTTTATTATCGCCTAAAAATGAACTTTTATAAGCAAACATTTCTATGTATTCAACACCATTCGTAGAATAATTAGCGTTAACTACTTTTTTTTCTTTAAGATTTAGACTTCCGTTGGATTGCGAATATACACAAGTACATGGAATTAAAATGAAACATAAAAAAAAACCAACATTAAATTTCCTACTAAAAGTTAGGAAGTAGGTATTCATCATCAATTATGCGTTTACCCTCAGAATTAGGACTCTTAATGTAATGAACTTTGAAGAACTTTAATCCTTCTGAATCTACCCATGAGTTACGAGAATAACCAACAAGAGATTCTACTTTTGAACCATTCAAATCAAAAATATCGAAATTACTTGGCCAATGTATTCCTTCCGGACATTTTCCAAAAACCAAATTGCTATAGGTGCGAATAACATTATCGTACACTAATGGAACCAATACTTTACCATTAATATCAATTAAACCGTACTCCTTCAATTCAACATGATTTTTATATCCAATTGAGTTTGAAACCAAAAGAGTATTATTTAAAATTTTTGCCTCTATAAAATCATACGAGGCGGATAACACCTGCCCCTTCCTGTTTATAATAAATGATTTTAAACTGCCTTTTTCTGAAACAATAAATACATCATCGGATATTCTATTAATAAAAGAATATAAACCACTACATTTTTTTCCAGATGTATCCATTAAAAAATAACCTGCTGAAGAACTCACTACAGAAATTCCATCAATAAAAAGGGTGACTCTATCAAACGAACAATGATTGTTAACTAACACCCCATTTCTATTAATTATTCCAAATCCTGTTTGTTTTTCAATAACTGCAAAATCTTTATTGAAGGAAACTAAATCAAAAGGTTTTAACTGTGATGCACTGAAACCTAATTTAAATTCAACTTCGGGGCTAAGTATTGATTCTGTACGTTGATAATGAGGATTATTAAAATCCGATCCGTAGTAATTAAAATATGTTATAACATCATTGTCCCGAACCGTATATTCATGTATAAAATCATTGCCTTCGAAGTAGTATATAATATCTCTACCATTGACTAAAAAATTGCCTGTTAAATCATATCTCAGATCAAATTCACTAAAATCACTAGCCGAAGGGGGTGGTAATTGTAAAGTTTGATTTTTATCATAATAAACACAAGTGTTTATTATATGCTTTTTCAATTTATCCGAATAATAAAAGCTTATAATATCTTTCGATTCAGATTGATAACCATAATAAGGTATGAAATAAGTAAGATCTTCTGTAATGTCTTTAAGTATTTTAAACGATTGGTCAATCAATAGTACTTCCTGAGCTTTGGTTGAGACTGCAGCGACATTATTTCTAAAGGATGTTGCATTATAATAGGATGTAGGGCTTTTTATTTGCTCATCATTATCAATATATATCCATCCTCCAGTATAGGGTTTTACATTGACCAAACCATTTTCGAATTCTCCGATATACAAATATTGATTTTCACTTACTTTGTATCCATTTTGATCAATAAAAAACCATACGCCTTCTAATTCCACACCGGTAATATTATCATTGAAATTCCTTGCTTCATTATAAATGAATGGAATGATTATTTGACCTTTTTTATTGATAAAACCCCATTTTCCATATAACTTAACCGCAGCGAGACCATTGCAAAATTTATTAACCTCCTCAAAAAAACAATCTACTAGAAAATTTCTCGATGACATATTTAATAGTCCATATTTATTTTGATTGATGCCAGTTTTTTCTTTATAAAATGCAACATTATCGTTTAAAGTTATTATTTTATCTATTTCTTTTATTTTATAAATATTTAAACTGTTCGGGAACTCCTGAAGAAACCAATCTATTTTATTTTTGCTGCTTTCGAGACTTAAACCATTAAAAAATAAACTTTCATATTTCAACTTGATGTTTTCATCACAATTATTTAATTCAAGATAAGTCTTGAATTTCAGATGAAAATCAGTTGTTATGGATTCCCAATTATCAAAAATAATCGCTGAACTAAGCCTCGTTATGCTATCCTCAAAAATCCTTTTAAATAACAATTTGGCATCTTTAATAAAACCAGAACTTTTATACAATGAAAGAAAGGAGTACACAGAATCTAATTTTTTTGAAAAACAATATAAATCAAACAACATACTATCTCTTTCAACTTTAATTTCGTTAATTACTTTTGTTGTAGGAAATTCAGCAATTATTCTATCCAAACACTCAAGTGATTTAATCAACTTACAATTTTCAAATCTGTCCGTTGCAATTTGTTCGGATAATTCACTAATTGTTTCATTAATTATAATCACTTGATTTGACTCTGGAAACTCAATTTTAATGCTATTCAAACAATCCAAAGATTTTTTCTGTTTGCAATCTATTAGTTTTAATGAAACGATTTGCTCATCAATTTCATGAAAAAACTGAGAATTAGGATACTTATACTTAAATAAGTATAGGGAATCAATAGAATTGTGGGTGATGACACGGTCAAACAAAATTTTATCAATTTTTGAATTAACACGATTTGTAAGATGATTGGGTCCATAATAATTTTTGAAATGATAAAAAGATTGGATCGAGCTATCTTTTGAAGCGACTTCGTATGCAATCTCAATAATATTCATTTTTTGTTGTTCTTTCTTATAGTCGGAAAATGAAAAATTTTCATCAAAACTTTCTTTACGTTTAAGGTCAAGATTGACTGAATTATCGTATGCTAAATTGAAATAGTAAAAAGCAGAATCGACGCTGAATTTTTTATTTTCTCTCAATAAATAATACTCATGCCATAGAAAGTAAGTTAGTGCTAACTCATCTTTTTTTGCAGTCAATTGATTTAAAAGAATTTCAGCTTTTTCAAACTCTCTGTTAAAAATTGCTTCATGGCATTTTTTTGATTTATTTGTTTGAGAGAATAGCGAATTGCAAGTTATCAAAATTGTTAAGATACAAAAGATTAATTTTCTATTATTGTATATCATATAAATCTTGAGTTTATAAAAAGAACTAAACTAAAAAAGAGCTAATAAATTCTTTATATCTCATGCAATAAGGGCTATTAATTACGGTAATAATTAAATTTTGTATAAATAAGTTAATACCCTACGATCAAAATGTAATTCCAAAAGATCTTATTGAAAACACGCCCACTTCTTCAATGGTAAGTTTACCGAAATGATTTGGTTTTATTAAAAAAGTATATGGTCTAAAATATTTTAATCGGCCAGAACGTTTTTTTCTTGCCGGTATAACAATATAACTTCCTGGTGTCAAATTATTAAAAACTAAATCATTGCCCGGCATTGCTTCCCCTAATGGCTGTTTATATAAATTACAAAAAACCATGTTTTCAACCGTTGAGCTGAAAATATATCCTCCAGTTGGCAACGTATAATTAGTGTTATTATATTCAGTTTTTGAGTACTCTCTAATTATTGCGAAGGCATCACAAGGATATAATAATTTAATATAATCAATACCCACGTTATATGCTTGATAAATGTTAAAATCATAGTCTACTGCAACTTTATATCCTTCTAAGAAAGCACAAGTTCTTTCTTTTGGGGTACCATGATGATCTGCATCAAAGTAAGAATTGTCACCTAAATCGAAAAACTCATCAGCAAAAGAAGTTAATTTATCTCTAGAAATAAGACCATTTTTACCAATATAAAACCCAGCTAAAAAATCTGCGTGCAACTCTGGTTGCTTTCCTTCACGCCAATAGTCAAACATTCCATTAACATCTTGCAACCCATGTGCAAATTCATGAGCTAATACTGCCTTGTATACTTCATTAACGTACTTTGCATTTTGACGAGCTTTTAAACTAAAATTAATATATTTATTTCCCGTAATTATGGTTTTTGAACCCGGGAAATAAGCCGGTCCCGAGTCACTATGCAACAATGTTAAATCAATACCAAAGAATTTCTCTAATGTTAAAAATTCATTATTTATCATATTCTTCATCAACGTAGAAAGAGAACTTGAAACTGCGTCTAAATTGTACGAGGTTAATGACTTAATACAATAACCACCGCCTTCATTTTTATTTTCGACTACTTCATCTTTGGGAAGAATATTTTGTAGATTGGTCATTAAATCACTAAAAGTTTCATTTTGAAAAACATTTTGTACTGACCATATTCTCTCCTCATCAATTTTTCGTTTATTTTCGGAAAATACAATTTTGGCTTGTTCTATATTATTTGAATTCAATGTGGTTATTCCTGGTTTAAACGACAGATAATAGTTTATATCATAGTTCACACTCGATCTGCTTATATATCCTTCAAACCCATAGACTCTTACGAAAAAATACCCTTTAAAATCATCGATTGGAATATACTTCAAAAACTCCATGTTTTTGTGATTCGGTATTCTAGAAACAATTTTTGATGAATCGGAAGTATTTTCTCTTAAATCCAACTCGGAACAACTAGTTAGTAGTAATTGTGAATCGAACGAAAAACTGATAAAAAGAAAAAATACCGAAACTACACACTTGATTGCAAAAATTCTACTCATAATTAAAAAAAGTTACATAAATGTAATTGATTAGACTGTCTAACTTTAAAGTGAACAGATAAAAATAAGAATTAATTTAAAATCCATACAAATCATCTTAAAAAGTTGGTTGAGGTGTAAATGGGAATTGACTTGGTTTACTAGAAATTTTCACAATGAAAGTGCCCAGTAGCGTAACACTCTACTAACCCTGCCCTATTATGTACAATGACCAACCCTGTGGAGGCCCCTACCGTTAATTGCACTCCTAATTTTATAACGGTTTGCTCTTCGGTATCTTCCTCCAATTGATAGGTATAATTTATCTTTTCTAGGAACAATATTATTTGTTCTCTCATCATGAATGATTCCAATCTCTCAAGTTTTCTCATGGTTATTATTGATTTAAATTTAACACCTTGTGCTTAATTATTCACTACCTCCACCCAAATTTTGTCGGGATAGGCCCCGTCAAAAACATATTCAGTGACAGGACATAACCACATGCGGTGGTTTGATAATTCAGGGATTCTGTAATACATCCCATAGTCTACCTGTGCATGTCCTACCCGGTCTAAAACACCTAAATTCATTCCCAAGCGTTCAGATACCAAGGTATATTGGGCTGTTTCAAATGGCGATGTTTCTAATTTCAAGCTTATCGCATTGCCATGATTACTCAATATATCTAAAAATGCATCGGAACCATCGACCATTAATAGATTGTTGTATGTACCCAAGCCTGCTTCTATGTAATCGGGCAAGTCCACATACTATAAATTGTTTTGTTTGTAAAATCGTTTAGTCATACGTAAAAATTTTGTTCAAATTTAAACGCGACTCCGAGCCAACACCTTTTTCTTGCAAGGTTGTAAGCCGGGGAATTTAGATTGGGGATTGGGGATTTTTTGAGAGATGTGTAAGTCGGATAAAAATATAAATGAGGCAATCACTTTACCACCAAAAGGAACGAATAATTATTATCCTGATCCCGTTTCAAATAAAATCCAAATTTTGTCGCCTTTGCATTCGTCAGACTGTAAAAATTAACATCCATAACCGTTGCCAAATCAATCAAATAATCACAGAATGCCCTTTCCTTATCCTCAAAATTGTTAATAATATTCGCATAATACGCTGGAATATACAAGCTGTATGATGTGGTTTCGGTTGCAGGCAAACTATTTTCATAGGAATTTGCTATTCGCTCACAAATTTTATGGTCATGTTTCAATTTTTTTCTACCGTATTCATTTCTCATTTTATTCAACGCTTCAGGAAAAATGAAGCGCAAGCGATCGTCATTTAAAAAGACCAATTGTTTAGAAAAATCCACTGTTTCATCAATTGGAACAATTTCATAACTAGACGCTGTAATTACATTTTTGCCTTCTCCTGTAGGTTCTAGGTATTTAATAATATCTGTATACCACGGATAATTTGTATCAATTACTTTTTGGTACTGAGCCATTCCAACTGAATTTACACAGGTAAAGTACCAAGAGATAAAAATGACGAGGAATCTATTCATTGCGTACGTTCTTTAATATTATCTATTCACTTACAGTGATAACAGTACTAATTGGAAATTGAATAATGCGATCATTAATATCATCCAGTCCATAACTGTATAAAAAACTATTACTTTCAATACTGATCCGTATTTCTGTATCGATGGAAACATCATCTAGTTTAATGATATATTCCCACACATCAAATTCAGTCCTGTAGGTTGGTTCAACTTGTTGAACAGATATAATAGGAGCTTTTCCGACCAAAGAGTCCTCAAAATACACTGAACATTCGTTCGATTGAAAATCTAACAAATAAGTACAATCTGTAGTTTCATAGCTTTGTACATCTGGAAAATAAAAAGCACTATCCAAGGGTATTTGGGAATCTGTATGCATTTCGATGAAATTTGTAAAATGAACACGGATGGCCTTCGGAAGTTGCTGAGAAAATCCTATGGATACTAACAGCATGAACACAACAATTAGACTGATTCTCATAGTGGGAAATTTAACGTTAGACAATGTTTTAGGGCGCAATCTCAAGCAAACCTTCAATTAGGTTCATGCGGTTGTTTGAGTTATTCCTTACGACCAATTTAACCGAAACCTTTTTACCGGGTTTTAGTTTTGAAATCATATTCGGCGTGATCTTATTCCCACTGAATGGCATGGAATCCTCATCTCCAATCTCACCACTTAGGATCGAGTAAGTACAAGATAAATGTGTATACTCCAATGGAAGGCTTACCTGTAATTGAGCACCTGTTGTTTTTGAAATGCTCTGGTTTAAAATTAAGACATCAGGCAAGGGTTTTATCTTGTAATACGTAGTGTCAACCGAAGCGATTTGGCCATTGGTATACCCACTTACAACAATTTTGACGGGCATAGAAAATGAAGTGTAAACGATATACCCTACCCGATCTACTCCATTGACATTTACCGTGGCTTTTTGAAGAAGCACATCATCCTTCTTGACTTGAATCGAATCGAAACAACCGGGATTAATCAATAATTTATTAGGGTACGCCTGGTATAAAAAATCATGTTCCAGGATGACTGGTGTAAGCTGACTAAAAGAAGTAACAGAGAACAATAAGGTAAAGGCCAACAGTAGTTTTTTCATAAGGAGTGAATTGTTTGTTATTCGATAAAAAGTAATGTGTGAACAAAATGAAATTAACTGAAATTGTTACACCCGATTTCAATTTTTCTTATCGCCGTAACCAAATGCGTTTTTAGGGTTACTTCATTGTACCAAATAACCATTCGAAACATGAAACTACACACGCTGTTCCTTATTTTACTCGTATCTACAGCTGCTTATACCCAGTGCACACAATGCGGTGGTTCTAGGGTAGATATACAATTCTCCACAGCTACGCTCACCGACACGAATGGAATAGATTCTACAATAACTGGTGAATTTATTTACCAGTTAGATTTCAAAAATTCTACATGCAAATACTTTAAGGATGGGGTCTTACAATGGAAACGGACGATGCAATATTATGGCATAATGCGCGAGAATAAATACTTCGTGGTGGGATGGAATAGTGAGAAAAATCCAAGCCTAGGAATGAAAGCAGAATCGATCACGGTAGATATCAGAAATAAATCCCTACGCTTTGAGCACGACATTAAACAAGAACAACCGCTAACCATTGCGGCTCAAAATGCATTATTTACGATTTATAAGCATTGATGGGTAAGCGTTTTATCATTTACCCCTCATATTTAAAAGGTTTTAACTAATGTATGCCCCACAACTATCGCAAATTTCACTTCTAGTATCAAATGTAAATCCACATATGTTACAACGATATTGTGGAGGGGTATTTATTGGGGACTCTAAAATCTCTTCTTTCTTAAATTCAAAAGATACAATAAAGAGTTCATTAGCAAGCCACACGACTTGTTTGTTTTTCAGTAGTTGTTTATTTTCACAACTTATTTTTTCATATCCTAAATAAGTCCCGTTGGTTGAACACTCGTCTTTAAGGTAAACAATATTTCCTAAAAATTGCACAGAACAATGTGTTTTACTTATAATTGGGACATTGTTATGTTTAATATTTCCAAGGAGCTCCGAGCCATTATGCATCCTACCAATAACACACAATTCATTTGAACTTTTCGGAACATTAAAAAAAGAGGAATCTCGTTGCCTAGTCCAAACCAAATTAACTATTTCTTTGTTTATATTATCCTCTGACTTTGATTCTGAATCTGATACTTCCTCCCACAACAAATCTTCGTTGCAATGTTCACAAACCGATGGAATATTTGACAAATCGAGGTATTCATATCTATTATTACAATTTGTACATTTAATTTTCATTACTTAAATTTTTTTATAATCCCAATATCCCTAAGGCTCTGTTCAATTTTTTCAATTTCTTTTGCTTTTGGAATTCCAGCCATGTAAATGGATCCGTCGTTAGTCACCGATAATGACCACCTATTTTTTTTTATAGTTGGTTGAATTTCTTTTGCTTTTCCTCCATCCATAAAATACATTTTTTGATTTGACGAACCAAAAAGGTTGTTATTTGAATGGAGTTCTTTTACATATCTACCATCCACAAGATAATCGATATAATTAAAAAAAAGTTTATCAAGAAATAACGCTTCCAACTCTTCAATTTCATATCCCGTAAAGCAATGAATATTCAGTTTGGTCCTAGTTTTAATTAGATAACAAAAAGCAATAAGTTGTTCATATTGTTGAAATGGCTCGCCTCCCGATATAGTAACACCGTCGTAGCCTTCGCTAATTGACTCAATGAATTGATAAAGATCATAAACTGCAATAGATTTACCTTTTTTCTTAGACCAGATCATTTCATTAATGCATCCATCACATGCGAGCGTGCATCCTTGAACCCAAATACCAATTCGCTTTCCTGGGCCTAAATTATATATTGGATATTGTATTTTATTCAATCGCCAATTCATTCAAAGAAAATTTCATTATTCTTGATACTTATACGTATAGTGCAATTCTCAAGTTTTCCGGATTGGAACATGAAATTTGTTAATCCGTTTTTGATATGCGTTTCAATTCTGTTAATAATACCTCTCCCCCCCATGTCTAAATTATCCATGGCATAAAGAAGAATAAAGTCTTTCACAAAATTCTGTTCATATTCCAATACAATATTTTTCAGATTATGAAGATTTCTTTTAATCACACTCAGATTGTTTTCAAAAATACTTTCTGCTACGTCTGGACGGATAAAATCAAATACTACAAAATTATCCCCAAATCGATTAAAAATTTCAGGGCGGCCCAATTTCAAGGCAAAGAAATTTTTTATTTCTGTCTTGATTTTAATTTCCATTTGTTCATAATTATCTTGACCAATTAAAACATTAGGAATTCTTTTGCCATTTTCTTCCTCTTTAAAAATACCCAAATTACTGGTAAATATAATGAGGGACTGAGTGAAATAAGTGGTCTCACCTTTACCGTCTGTCAAGCGTCCATCATCCAAAATCTGAAGAAATTTATCAAATATTCGTGGATGCGCTTTTTCAATTTCATCAAATAAAATTATACTAAATGGTTTTTTACGCACTGCATCCGTCAACTGACCTCCTTCTTCATAACCTACATAACCTGGAGGGCTGCCAATCATTTTAACATCGGAATTGCTATCATTGTATTCACTCATATCAAACCGAATCATAGCTTCTTCATCACTAAAAATTAACTCAGCAAGTGACTTTGCCAGTTCAGTTTTTCCGGTACCTGTTGGACCAGCCAGGAACAAAACTCCTTTTGGTCGACTTGATGGTTTCGGTTTATCAATCGAATCAAGTCCAAGATTTGATCTTCTAATAATTTCAACCGCTTTTTGGATTGCTTTATCTTGACCTTTTACGCGTTTCCTGAGTTCTTCCGCTGCGTTGTTAATTTTTGAGAAATCAATTTTTTCCCAAGGATTTTCTTTAACACCGTACTTATATAAATCAATAATTTCTTTCATATCATTGATATGCATTTTTTCCTGGACAGAGATGGTGCACAAGTCCTCCAGCTCTCTGTTCGAAAAGTTTTCAGTTAAATCTGGAAAGGATTTCATTAATTCCTCCTCTTTCACCTCCTTGCCTTCAGAATAAAACTGTTTCTTACGTTCTCTAAAAAATACCTGTCTTTCTTCTCGATTTGGCTCTAATATTTCAATTCCTTTGGTCAAAGGATTTTCCAAAAACATCCAGGCAGGAATATCATTCAATTTATCACATAAAAAGATTAATATATTTCTCTTTCTCTCCTTTTCAGGCCAAACTTTTGATTCTTGAGCTGCCTTTATTAACCTTAGAAACAATGGTTTTACGTCATCTTCCAAAGAATTAGGGTTAGATGTAAGTCTAGACGCAAAATTAAATATTCCAGCATATAAGGCAGTCGAATTACGCATCAGTTCACGGTACAAAGAAATTGCACTCTTAGCTGCATCTAAATCAATATCACGATTACCTAAGCGTGCTCGTTCTATATTTTTAGAAAAGTCAGCACTTGGGTTTTCAACTCCTGAATTAGCTAAATTATTCAAGGAATACTTAGGATTTGTTTCATGGGCGTCTCCAACCTCTAGCCCATCGATAATATCGAAGTAAGTAATGATCTCGTATCCTTCTTCTTTCAAGAATTTTTTTAATAACTCTTTGATATCATTGAATTTTGCAAACTTCAATTCATCGCTGTTAATTGCTGTTTTGTAATTAATAGGAAAATAATAGCAATCATATATATTCCCATAAAGGAAGAATTCAGATTTTAATGCTTTAAACCTATTAAATTCTTGAAGCCATGTCGGGAAATAGTTTTTTTTATCCATAAGTTAGTTTTTTAGTCGAGGTACTTTTTATTCTCGTTTTTCCTGGTTACTTTTCGTTTTTGAGGCTTTAGTTTTTTCTTTTGTTTTTCGGTGATCGACAACAACCACTTTTCACTTGTGGGTTTTGCTGATTTAAGTTCCATCTTGAGGCCCATTTTCGCAAGATCAGAAAGTACAAGTTGAAAATCTCCACATGTTTCATTCATTTGTGAAAGTTTGTATTTCAATTCATTCTCATTTAACGATTCTTTATTTTCAGGTATTTGAAAAGAATATTTGATAGACCCATCCTCTTTAAATTTCAAATTCAAATAATTTGTTTTATCCTTACATTTCAGTAACAAATCATCAGCTTTTTCAAAATCAATAACTTCTAGGTCATCCATTACCTCATAACCCATATTTTCCAAGGAATTAACAATCTGACTTTTTAAAAATACGCGTTCCTTTTCCGCTATATCATCTTCACGCTTCAGCTCTTCGTTCCTTAGGATCAGTTCTTTTTCTTTTTCCATGACGCGTGAGACCTCTCTTGAATCTACATTGGGTTTATTTATCAAATCCAAACAATAATTTACGAGTGTACTCTTATCATTCTCCAATTGTAAGTGCCAATCTGTTTTATTTAAATGAATCAAAAATTGTTGAATTTTATTTTTGTTAACCTTAGCCTTTTCCGTCTTTAAAATTCGATCATGTAATTGTTGGTAGTAAAACAGTTCTTTCAAGGAGTCACTTTGCTGAAGACTATCGAGTTCGGAACGATATCTTACCGCGACTTCGTGGTCGACAACCGCGGCAATAATTTTTAAAATTTTGTTGGAAATCTCTTCGAGTTCTTTGGACAACTTTTTAGATTTAGTCTTTAGTTTAGCCGAAGGGTAACGTTCAATGATTTGATTATTAAAATCCATGCGAGCGTCGTTGACACCCTTCTCTTTTTCAAAAATTTCAGATACAACCACATTTGTTAATGTTTCCGATTTGGCATTAAAACCAAATTCAAATGGAGCTTCTCTGAGTTCAAAAACAATTGCATCTAATTTCTTCTTTGTTTCTGAAAAAATTGAATTTGCTTCTAATGGTGTATTATTTTTTAAATAAGTCTCTACTGATTCTTTAAAACTATTAAATGAGTTCTTAGAACGCTCGAAAAACTGATGATACATCAGATAACTGTTGTAATCCGTTTCTTTAATGAGAAAATCTTGCAGTATAGTATTACATTTTTCATTCAACGATTTTAACTCTATAATGCGCGTATTAATTTCATTTAGAATTTTATTGTAAATGTCCTGACCAAAAGAGCCACGGTAATTAAACTGCAAACGCTTCAAAGCATCATTAACTTGCTTTTCAATAGATTTTAACGCCTCTTGACAATCAAACTTTATGTGCATTTCATTGTCCTCAATGTTTGAATTTTTCAATTCTTCAATCAATTGTTTTAATCTACTCTGAAGTTGAAACACTTCATTTAACTTTCCATCAAATACCTGGATAGAGTAGCTAGGCGGTGGTGCATAATCTTTTGGTCCGCTCATGGTTGGTGTGGTTTTATACTAATTTTTCTATCTAATTTTTACTCTTTGCTTACCATTAAACTCCGGACAAATCCAACCTTCAACATTTCCAGAACGACCTTCAAAAGAAACTCTCCTCCAAATTTCTTTAGAATCATCTAAAAATATTATTGTGTCTCCACGATTTAAAGTACAGAGCTTTTTTGAATATTTAGACTCTTTTTCACGTAAAGGTAAATCATCATTAACAATACCAATTTTAATATATAAAGTATCCATAACGGGTGCAGTAGAAATAGATTTGCCTCTTTTAAATTGCCAGTTTTCGTCAATCGATATACGGTCTTTCTTCAACATGTATAGTAAGTAAACTGAAGGAATCAATATACCTAAAGCGAGTGCTTGTCCTGCGTAGATATAAGCGTATCTTTTCATAGATCTGATTGCAAAAGATTTCTTAAACTGACTTTTATTCTCTTCAGTTAAGGTAACAATATTATGTTTTTGACACAATTCTGCTATAATCTCATCATTGTATTTCCAAAAGGATTGAAATATTTTTCGCCTACCTTTATATTCCAAATTATGCTCAGAACGATCGGTGAAATCTTTATCAATGTTCTTGGAAAGTAAAAATGTATTGAGTGACTTATAGAATTTATACTCAAGCTCATTATTTCGGTATTTGTCGAAGGTTAAGGAAATAAACTCAATTTCAGTTTGTGCATTATGTTTAAAAATTTCAAAAATAAACGGTGTATAGTTAAGACTTGATAAGTGTTGGTAGTTATTCTTTTCGAGGAAAACTTCCTTTTCAGCAGTTAGTTTTTTCTCATCAA
>Ga0315907_10005148_pt1 | contig 14372 bp, 18 predicted proteins | sample LakEriMetagenome_3_FD_203525 | JGI IMG/M metagenome (GOLD analysis project Ga0315907, IMG submission 203525) | Freshwater fungal communities from buoy surface, Lake Erie, Ohio, United States - Buoy 12 MA123 | ecosystem: Environmental > Aquatic > Freshwater > Lake > Lake biofilm | place: USA...
CTTCCACGTAGCTTGTCACGTGTGGTGAGGTTTGCTTACTCATCACCATGTGCTCAGCGATCAGCTTACGCATACGATCCATCTCAATGATTTCATCGTTAGCACCGAGGATAATGGGCGATTTTGGTTTAGCAGGAGCAGCAGCGGGAGCCGAACTTACTGCCGCCGCCGCAGGTGCAGCAGAAGCAGAAACTGCAGTTGGATTAGCCTTGCGATTAGCTACAAAAGCCAAAATATCTTCTTTGGTTACACGACCGCCTTGGCCCGAACCAGCAATGGACTCTAACTCTTGGTTGCTTACACCCTCCGTTTTCGCAATGTTGCGAACCAATGGAGAATAGAATTTACCCGAAGGACCATCTTTCATTACTTCCTCAGCAAGCGGTGATGCAACCGAAGCCGCTGTGGTAGCAGCTACCGGAGCTGCGGCCGGTGCGGCAGCAGGTGCAGCTGCACTACTCGGCGCTGGGGCAGTGGCCACAGAGGTGGTAGCTCCTGTGCCAATCAATGCAATAGGCTGACCTACTTGCACTACATCGCCTTCTTTTACGAGGCATTTCAAAAGAACACCATCTTCTGGGGAAGGAACTTCGCTGTCTACTTTGTCAGTAGCAATCTCGATAATCGGCTCATCCGCTTTCACGGCTTCACCTTCTTTTTTTACCCATTTGATGATGGTGGCTTCGGCCACACTTTCGCCCATTTTAGGCAACAGTAGTTCTATCTGTGACATGTTTGGTATCTGCGTATAAACTCGCGCAAATGTAGGCAATGCAAAGGCTTGAGACCTCATTTTTTTCTCGGGAATGTCAACAAAAGCACAAGAAGAAATCCGCTGTGAATCAATCACTTCCGACTATTACTGGGCAGGCTCTGCTTTTTGTGTTAGAAAAACACACGCCCAAAAGCTAAACCAAACGATGCCAGCCTGCGCTTCTAGACAGGATTCGAAGGTAAAATTGAACCACACCAAGGCGCAAAATGAAAGGGCTACTATTTCCTTTTTTCGCACTATCATCCAAGTGAGGGTTCCCAAAATGAACAACAATAAACCTAATCCTAGAAGACCCAATTCGGCTGCTGTTTGCAAAAACTGATTGTGTGCAGGCAAACGTTTTTCTGCGGCTTCTTTTTCACCCATAGCCTCATAACGTGCAGTCATGGCTCCCGCTGTATTGCCCACTCCTACTCCAAAGGGATATTCCTTGATAATATCCAGAGCCACGCCCCAGGTTACTTTGCGCAGTTCTGTGCTGCTTTTACTCTTCGGCTTGGATGCTGCGGTATCCGCTGTTGAGGTAACATCAGAAGCCAATTTAGTAACACGCTGCGATGTGCGGGGTAGCACTACAGATGCACCGGCTAAAATAGACACCAGCGCAAAAGCTGCGACAGCAGTGGATTTTAAGCGCAGCATGTTTTTTCTTTCGTGCCAAACTACGAGTGCAAGTACGAGTATGGCCGAAAGTATGCCCGCACGTGAGGCCAGCATAGCAATATAAAAAACGGTAACCGCCGCTAAGGTCCAATGCACCCATTTTTTTCCAAACCAATAATCTTGATCGACGCCACGGCGAACATACCATACCAGTGCCATACACTGGTACATCGCCATGTATGAAGGATGGAAAATCCACCCTAACTTTTGATAGGCCAAATAACCGATGTTATCAAACACCAACGATCGGTACACACCATACCCAATGCTGATGAGCAAAAACATCAAACACCCCGCTTGAAATGCATCGTAAAGACGCTTCAGGCTTGAGCTCGACGTATTCGGGAGAATAAAAAACAGCAAAGGAAAAACGAAGTAGGAAGCTTTTATTTCCAACTCCATAGATGCTTCGGAGGCATCGAGCGCAAAGGGCAAGGTGATGAGTAAAAGAGCATAAATACCTATCATGCTCATGAGTGCAAGTCCTCCTTTTTTTACTTGAGGACGCGGGCGAACCATCATTCGGTAAAAGGAATACAGCACAACTAAACCGATAACCGGTGGAACGATACGCTTATTGACTGGAATCAAGAAAGCCAGAATCGCCAGGGAATTATAAACCCAATCGTTGTTTGATATGTATGCCCGTAACCTCATATTTAAATAGCCAAAGCTGCTTTGATGCGCTCTAGTTGTGGCTGATGATGCTCGATATGATGTTGAACAAATTCCAAGGTTTGAAATAGATTCAACGGTCCGGCGAGGGGTTGGCGAAACACCAGACGATCAAAAAATTCAGGCGTCAGTTGATTCAAAAATTGTTCAAAATCAACACGCATGGCATCCCACTGTTTTTTCTGGGCGGCCCAATCGGTAGCGCCCACCGGATCTGGAAGCACCGCCGGCGCTTTGTAGCGTTCTCCGCTCGCCAATCGATTATTCAATGCTTGACTCGACTGCGCATTTTCAGCCCCAGCCAGTTCGATCGCTTCAAATCCTGAAGATGTTTTTTTCTTCATGTAACCTAAGGTTCCCCATTCACTGGCTAACAAATGTTCGATCATTTGTGAAGCACTCCAGCCGCCTTCAGGCTGCTTGAGGTGATTTTCAGCCGACCATTGATCCAATTCGGTAACAATAGACTGTTTAGCATTTTCCATAGCTTCCCAGTGAGCTATAAGTTCAGCATGTTTTATCATGATCTAAGCATTTCTATGTGTGGAATATCATCTTCCATGTATTCTTCGCTCACTTGCGAAAAGCCAAAGGATTCATAAAATTTCTTGAGGTAAGATTGCGCGGAAATGCGAATCGGCACTTGACCATATTTTTCTTCGATTGCAGCGATGCTCTTGTCCATCAGCTCTCGCCCTACTCCAGCTCCTCTAACCTGCAGCGCGGTGGCTACTCGTCCAATGGAAACTTCATCATAAGAAACTCCTGGCGATACAATGCGAGCGCAAGCCATAGCCTTACCGGTTTCATCTAACGCAAAAACATGGGCGCTTTTCACATCTTTGCCATCCGCATCTTGATAGGGACAGTTTTGCTCTACCACAAACACTTCTATGCGCAATTGAAACAGCGCATACAGCTCTGAGGTAGACAAGGAAGAAAAAGGTTTATGATACCAATGAATGGTCATGGGGCGAAGATACACAATACATCGTTCCCGATTTCACGCTAGAATTACGATCTTCGCGCCCCATGAATTACTTGTCAGTCGAAAATATTTCCAAATCCTTCGGTATTCACCAGCTCTTCGAAAACTTGAGTTTTGGTATTGAAAAAGGTCAGAAAGTGGCCCTCGTAGCCCGAAATGGTGCAGGAAAATCTACCTTAATGAAAATCCTTACGGGTGCAGATACGCCCGATAGCGGATTGGTTGTTTTTAATCGTGAAGTTCGACTGGGCTATCTTTCGCAAGAGCACGGACTCGATGATTCGAAAACCATTTTGGAAAACATCTTTTCGGCAGAAAATGACATGACGCGGGCCATTGCGGCTTATGAAAAAGCATTAGCCAATCATGGTGATCTTCAGAAGGCACATGACCTCATGGAACACAGCGGCGCTTGGGATTACGAAGCAAAAGCGAAGCAGATTTTAGGAGGCCTCGAAGTTCACGATCTCGAACAAGTAGTGGGCAACTTAAGTGGTGGACAAAAAAGACGAATTGCTCTGGCAAAAGTGCTGATTGAATCACCGGATCTGGTGCTCCTCGATGAGCCAACGAACCATCTTGATTTAGATATGATCGAATGGTTAGAAGAATTTTTGACTCGATCAAACATGACCATCTTTATGGTTACCCACGATCGATACTTTTTAGAAAACGTAACCGACGAAATTCTCGAGTTAGAAAACAAACAGATCTATAAATACAAAGGGAACTTTTCCTATTACTTGGAGAAAAAAGCGGAGCGTGAAGCCCTAGAAGAATCTACGCGCGAGAAAAACATGAACTTGTTTAAACGCGAATTAGAATGGGCGCGTAAAATGCCTCGCGCCCGCACTACCAAAAGCAAAAGCCGATTAGATAGTTTTGAAGAACTAAAAACAAAAGTTCGCAAAAACACGGACCCCGATGCATTAGAATTGGAGATCAATATCAGTCGCATGGGGAGCAAGATTGTCGAACTCCATAAAGTGAGAAAAGTATATGGAAACACTACTATTCTCAATGGTTTCGATTATGTTTTTAAAACCGGCGAAAAAGTAGGATTGGTGGGTAGAAATGGAACAGGAAAAAGCACATTGCTCAACCTGATCACCAAACAACTTGAACCCGATGGTGGTAAAGTCGTGGTGGGCGATACCGTTGTTTTTGGTTACTACAGCCAAACCGGTATTCCTTTAAAAGACGGCCAGCGGGTGATAGAAGCTGTGCGCGAAATAGCCGATTTCATTCCTCTGACAAAAGGAAAAACCATCACTGCTGCGCAGATGCTCGAGCGCTTTTTGTTTCCCAAGCATATGCACTTCAATTACATTGAACGCCTTAGCGGTGGGGAGAAAAAAAGATTGCAGCTACTGTTGCTCCTCATGAAGAATCCAAACTTCATGATTCTCGATGAGCCCACAAACGACCTCGATGTATTTACGCTTGCAGCTTTAGAAGATTACCTTCAAAGCTACCCTGGTTGTTTAATGATAGTAAGTCACGACCGTTACTTCCTCGATAAACTAGTAGATCACGTTTTTGTGTTGGATGGCGAAGGAAATGTGCGCGATATCATTGGCTCCTATGCTGCGTTCCGCAATGCAATGGATGAAATGCAAAGCGCTAATAGGATCAAAGCCGCCGAAGACAAAAAGCAATTAGTAGAAGAAAAAAAGGAAGACAGTAAACCGAAGGTGAAACTGACCTTCAAAGAAAAATTTGAATTCGAACAGTTGGAAAAAGAAATCCCCTTGCTCGAAGTAGAAAAGAAAAAATTAGAAGAGCAACTCAACAGCTCACTAACCGATCATGCAGAGCTTATGCGCATCACCGATCGTTTAGGAAAAGTGGTAGAAGAACTCGACGAGAAATCGTTCCGTTGGCTAGAACTAAGTGAAAAAGGCTGACCCTGAGGTCAGCCTTTTTTTTTTCGAATACAGATCGATTTCATTTTAATTCGCAACTACTGCAGCATTCACCGCGGCGGCAGCATTCAAATTACCATACCCTCTTGACGAAGTAACCGAAGGGTAATATTGAGAGGTGGTCAATAAATAATTAAACACTTGACTACGGGTAGCCGTAGGACGAGCAGACCAAACCAATGCGGCTATACCGGCTGCAGTGGCTGTGGCACAAGAGCTACCCCCTATATACGTTGGCCATGTACCACTTTGTGGAAGCGATAATGAATTACGAGAAGCATTTGTATTTCTTTCCATTGGTACTGTAAAATCAACTTCGCTTCCATCATGACAATCATCGCAAGTGGCGCTGTTTTCTTTTACACCTGTAATGGCAATGCATTGCGGGTGCACAGCAGGATATACTACACCCCACCACGACAACCAATCATACGACGTACCTGCGGCAGCAAAAATCATTTTGCCTTTGTTATAAGCATACACGACACCATCATATAGCACAGAGCTGTAAAATGGAGTACCTATTGACATACTTACGATGCGCACTGTGGCATGATTACCCATGGCTACTAGTGCATTTTTCACCGCTGTTTTTTCAGAAGACAAATCCAACATAACATCTTCGCAACCGCGAATAAAATGTAGATTGGATTTATAAGCCACACCTGTAGTAGCGCCGGAAGAATTGCGTGGTCCAGCCGCTAGGCCACACATGGATGTGCCATGCGAGCATGTGGTATAAGCAGATGACCCAAAGGTATAACCGGTGGTAATTGTTCTTCCTACATTACTCGAACCGCTATTAAATGCCGAACCTAATAAGGACTGCGCAGAACTAATACCTGCATCGATTACCCCAATAGTAATACCTTGTCCTTGCGCTGTATTCCAGGCAGTGGGTATTCCAACACTAGTAAAGTTCCAAGGAATTAAACAACCTGGAGTGGTGCTGGTATAATCAACCGAATTAATCGTGTAAGTGGAGCCGCTGCATCCTGAAGAACTTCGTTCAGCTTGTGTTCCTGGCCAATAATCCAATGGTTCAATGTAGCGAACATTCTCAAGGTTATAAAGCGCTGTAAGCACCGATGCATCGGGCAATCGCAAAGTGAAAATGGGTAACACCGGGTCGTCTTCCACCAAAATATCTTCCCACTTCACTTCATTACCGGTCGACTTTTGAAGCTCATCTAGGATAAATTGTTGTAGAGCCTCTCGAACAGCTTTCCACGGTGCACTATTCAAGTTGATTTGATGCAACTCTGCCTCTATATTTTTAGAAGCCAATGTTCGGTAACCAATAGCTACCGTTTTATCACCATACTGTATGGCACTGCACTGCATTTTCCAGTCAGCCCACTCCCATCGAAAATCATGACGATCCTCAAGGGTACGCAAAACATAATTGTCCACAACTTCTTTTGAAAAGAGATCACCATCGGGAACGGCTACTGTAGTTGCTTTCTGCCTCAACACCTCTCCACTCTGCATCGCTTGTTCTTGAAATTGCTCCCGTTTACAAGACACCAATAGTGCTGTAAACATTATCAAATAGATGGCTTTTTTCATAGTTTAATTAAATTAAGGTGGAGCAATGTAGAAAAAATTTAAAAGCAACAAACCTTATTGTTATGCTCTTATTCACATACATAAACCTTGTATATGAATGCCCTAACCCATAAAACCATGGTACTTAACGATGCGCGAAAAGCGAATAAACTGCCGTATCCGTAAATTCTTCACCGACTCGGTAGCTTTGTTTCAAAAGGCCTTCTAATTGATAGTTGTTTTTCTCCAGTGATCTAACAGAGCCTATGTTCAGCGGACTTACCCTCGCTTCAATGGAATGCAAATGCATGTATTCAAAACCATATTGAGAAATACATTTCACCGCCTCCGTTGCGAAGCCTTTCCCCCATTGATCGTGCAAAAGAACATAGCCAATTTCAGCGCGATGATGCTCTGGATACAATCGAAAATAGCCGATAATACCAATCACTTGTTGAGTGGTCTTTTCTTCCATGCACCACATCACCAAATCGGCTGAATTCGTCTTCGTTTTTGAATCGATAATAAACTGCGAAACCGCTTCATCGCTTTTTTCATATTCACTGCTTATAAAACGGCGCACTCGCGGATCATAACGCAGTTGGTAAACGGCATCATAATCGGTCTCCTCTAACTGACGATAGTAGATTCTTTCCGAATGTAAATAAGGAAAAGGGGAAAAAGAAAAGGTTAACATGTATCGAAGATACATATTAACCTCTTTCTATTATTGTTAACTGGTTAAGCCGCTGTTACTGCGCTTTTCGCCTTTTGCTTTTCTGCATGAGCGACAGCTGCCTCACGCACCCACTGGCCTTCGTCATATGCTTTCTGACGAGCAGCTATGCGTTGTTTATTGCACGGACCATTTCCTTTGATGACCTCATTGAACTCTGTCCAATCAATTTCACCGAAATCGTAATGTCCTCGTGCTTCATTCCACTTCAAGTGCGGATCTGGTAAAGTTAAACCCAAATACTCCGCTTGCGGAACAGACATATCTACAAATTTTTGACGCAATTCATCGTTGCTGTGGCGCTTGATTTTCCAAATCATGTTTTGACCACTGTGCGCTGACGAGGCATCGCTTGGCCCGAACATCATGAGGGATGGCCACCACCAACGGTTCAAAGCATCTTGAGCCATTTTCTTTTGTTCGGGAGTTCCTTTCGCCAAAGCAATCATGATTTCATATCCCTGACGCTGGTGAAATGATTCTTCTTTACAAATGCGAATCATCGCTCTGCTATACGGACCATAACTGGTGCGTTGCAGTGAAACTTGGTTCACGATTGCCGCACCATCCACTAACCAACCGATGGCTCCGATATCGGCCCATGATGTGGTAGGATAGTTGAAAATGCTAGAGTATTTTGCTTTACCGGAAAGCAATTCTTCTTCGAGTTGCTCACGATTAACGCCAAGGGTTTCTGCGGCGCTGTAGAGGTAAAGACCATGACCGCCTTCATCTTGCACTTTTGCCAACAAAATAGCTTTGCGGCGGAGAGATGGGGCGCGGGTAATCCAATTACCTTCTGGCAACATACCCACAATTTCGCTGTGAGCGTGTTGCGCAATTTGACGAACTAAGGTCTTTCTGTATCCTTCAGGCATCCAGTCTTTCGCTTCGATTTTATTCTCTGCGTCAACGTAGGCTTGAAATTTATCCAATAGTGCTTGACTATCCATTACTCGTTTTTTTCAGATAACAAGTATAGGGCAAATAGTGTTCAACGAAATGAAAAATGATTGAAATCAATCGCAACACCCCCCGTTTTTAAGCCGAAAAATGCCCAAAGCCATCATATTGAGAAGAATCATTGCCAAACTCAGCCTGTTCAGCCTATTTTTGCCCGACTTCTTACCCACTTATGCGACCAAAATTCCATCCACTCACGGTGAGTGATATACGACGTGAAACTGCTGACTGTGTGTCAGTAGCCTTTCATATTCCAACCGAGTTAAAAGAATCATACCAGTTTGTTCCCGGTCAATACCTCACCCTTCGCACCACGATTGGCGGCGAAGACATTCGTCGTTCTTACTCTATTAGCAGTGGTATTAATGACGGCGAATGCCGCGTAGCCATTAAAAAAGTTGAAGACGGGGTATTCTCCACTTGGGCCAATGAAGTACTGCAAGTGGGCGATGAATTGCAAGTGATGATGCCGATGGGCAATTTCACCACCGCCATTTCTGCTGATAATAAAAAACACTATTTGCTTTTTGCCGCAGGCAGCGGTATTACGCCGGTGATTTCCATTGCCAAGTCCGTGCTAGAAACGGAAAAAAACAGCGAAGTTTCATTGATTTACGGAAACCGTTGGTTTAGCAGCATCATCTTCCGCGATCAGCTAGAAGACATGAAAGACAAGTACCTCGGTCGCTTCCGTGTATTCCACGTGCTCAGTGCTGAACCTAATGATATCGAACTTTTCCACGGCCGTATCGACTCGGTTAAAATTGATGGATTCTGTAAAGCTTTTATCAATGCAGAGTCCATCGACGAAGTATTCGTTTGTGGTCCAGAACCCATGATCAGAAGCGTGCGCGAAACGATGGCACAATTGGGCGTAAAAGAAGAGAACATTCACTTCGAACTTTTTGCTTCACCTGGCCAAAGCGCGCCTAAATCTTCATCGAAATCAGAAGAGAAAAAACCTACAGGTAAAGTATCACAGATCTCGGTGATTTATGATGGTCAGCAGGTCGATTTCGCGATGCCTATTGACGGCACTCCTATTCTCGATGCCGCCCAGCGTCATGGCCTCGACATTCCTTTCTCTTGCAAGGGCGGCATGTGTTGCACTTGCCGTGCGCACGTTTCCGAAGGAAAAACTGAAATGAAAGTGAACTACGCACTCGAGCCAGGTGAAGTGGAAGCTGGCTTTGTACTCACTTGCCAAGCGCATCCCATCAGCGAACGCGTGGTGGTTGACTTTGATAAACAATAATCTAGTCTATTCATAAAAAAAAGTCCCGGTCTAAAAATCGGGACTTTTTTCTTTAAGCATATTGATCAATCAAGTGAATCAGTTCATCCGCCATTTTTACACCGCTGGATTTCCATTTCACCTCACCTGATTTAAAGATCATTAAGGTTGGCACGCCGCGCACTTGATACTTGGCTGCTAATGCCTGATTTTTATCCACGTCAATTTTAATAATTCGGGCCTTTTCACCTACCGATTTTGCCACATCGTCAAGTATCGGGGCTTGGTATTGACAAGGGCCGCACCAAGTGGCAAAAAAGTCAATCAGTACAGGCTTTTCACCTTCAATAATATCTTGAAACGAACCTTTCATTTTCCTTTATTTTACAACAGGCTTTTTTGCTTCTCTCCACTCTTCAATGCCACCTACCAGTTGAATCACATTTTTGAATCCATTGGCTTTCATCCAGGCTTTTGCTTCCTCACTTCTTCCACCCGCGTAGCAATAAATAGCTACGGGTTTTGATTTATCCAGTTTTTGAATGGCAGCTTTGAAGTTATCATCGTTCCAGTCTATGTTCACCGCGCCAGCAATATGACCTCCTTGGTACTCGCGCGGAGTTCGCACGTCCACTACTTGAACACCCTTAACTTTTATGGCTTGCTCAAATGCAGCCGCATCCACATCGGCATTGGTGGCTGGAAGTTTCTGCGCACTCGACCACAAAGCGGCCAAGGCTAAAACCAGTGTGAAAATGTTTTTCATTGTTTTATTATTTCTTTAATCCGTTCAATGTTTGCCATGCACCAGCGTTATGCACATTGGTAAATCCCATCGCTTTTAATTTGCCCGCCGCAGACGCACTGCGCATACCGCTTCTACAGCATACAATTATAGTTTCCGTTTTCTTGTAGGCGGTAACTTTTCGTTCTATTTGATCTAAGGGAATGTTCACACATCCTTTCGCATGCCCAGCATCAAATTCACCTTTGCTACGCACATCAATCATTTTAGCACCGCTATCCACCAAGGCCGCCCAATCAGTTGAGTTACCTCCGAATATTTTTTTCAGTAATCCCAACATTTTATTTCGATTTGTAGTAATTCACGTCTAACCAAGAACCTCCATTATGTACATTGGTAAACCCTTCATTTTTTAAAAAATGAGTAGCATGACCGCTGCGATTGCCCGAGGCACAGCACAATACGATATCACCACCTATCGCGCGCAATTCATCTACGCGTTGTGAAATTTCCATCAAGGGAATATTCTTTGAACCTGCCACATGGCCGCCCACAAATTCTTCAGGAGTCCTTACATCTATAATCACCGTGCTAGGTGATTGAATCAATTCTTTCATGTTCATGCATATTTTTTTTGCAGAACAAATTTGAAACATCCCTTCATGGCTTGATGTAACATCCGTCACACAGCGGTGTTAATTTTTTTGCAAGAGTTCAATTTTATTTCTACCCAAGCGGATAACACCTTTCCTTTCCAATTGTTTGAGCAATCGAGAGATGACCTCACGAGAAGAATTGAGTTCTTGTGCCAACTCTTGATGAGTGGTTTGAATCAGCTCTTTACCCGACTGCTTAAATTTCTCTTTTAAAGCTGCCCAAAGTCGGTCATCGAGTTTTTGGAAGGCAATGCCATCAATGGTGCGAAGCAGCTCATCATAGCGACGCTGATAACTCAGCATAATGAAACCCTTAAACGATCTAAATCGAGTGGTCCAATCATCCATAAGCCGAACAGGTAACGCCAAAAATTGGGTTTCCTCATCAGCCACAGCGCGTATGGTGCTTTTCGAATCACCCATGCAACAAATCAAAGACATAGCGCAAGTTTCCCCGGCGTGGATGTAATACAGTAACAGCTCGTTTCCTTCTTGATCCTCTCGGAGAATTTTCAAGCTGCCTTTGAGCACCAGTGGCATGAATTTAATGTAGCTTCCGATATCCATCAGTAACTCACCGGCCTTTATCTCCATGAGGTGACCGTTTTCTAAAATAGCAGCACGAGCCTCTGGCTCATAGATATCAGGGAACAAGCTTCGAATGAGGGCCTCATTAATTTCCATGCGCAAACGTGGTTTCGGGGACAAGAATAAGGATTTTTCGCCGAAGGCGGATGAACAGAATGATGGAAATCAGCGTCTGTTTCTAGCTTCTTGCGCTATATTCGTAGCCCAAACTATTGATTACTGATATGAGCAAAGCAGATTGGCCTCTATGGGAAATCTTCATCCGCAGTAAAAGCGGTCTTTCCCACAAACATGTGGGCAGCCTTCACGCGGCCGATGCCAAAATGGCTATTGAAAACGCACGTGATGTATATACTCGCCGAATGGAAGGCGTGAGTATTTGGGCCGTTCCTAGCTCAGCGATCACCGCTTCATCTCCTGACGAAAAAGATATTCTCTTTGATCCTGCGAACGATAAGGTGTACCGTCACCCAACTTTCTACGACATTCCTTCGGAAATAGGCCACATGTAATAACGCTATGAGCAACCAAGACACCTCATCCTACACGCTTCATTTAGCGGATACGACTTTAATATTAGGTCAGCGTTTATCTGAATGGTGCGGCCACGGCCCAGCATTAGAAGAGGATATTGCATTGACCAATACGGCCCTTGATTATTTAGGACAAGCCACTAACTTGTACAAATATGCTGCTCAGCTCGAAGGAAAAGGCCAAGATGAAGATCAACTCGCCTTTTTGCGCGATGCTTGGGACTACAAAAATCACTTGATCACCGAATTACCCAATGGTGATTATGCCTACACCATAGCTCGTCAATTTTTCTTTTCAGCTTGGTACGGTTATACCCTTCAGCAACTCATGCAGTGCCCTGATGAATACATGAGAGCATTTGCAGAAAAAAGCATCAAAGAGGTGCGCTACCATCTTCAGCACAGTGCTGACTGGATGAAACGCTTGGGCGATGGTACTGAAGAAAGCCATGCGCGATTGCAGAAAGCCGTCAACGAAATTTGGACCTACACCGGAGAACTGTTCATGCCAGCTTCCTATGAATCTGCCTTGAACTGGATCAATCAAGACGAACTCAAAAACAATTGGGACGCCTTGGTTACCGCTACCTTGAAAGAAAGTAACATAACGCTTCCAGCTGATCAATGGATGCAGCGCGGTGGCAAAGAAGGAAAGCACTCCGAACACCTTGGATTTATTCTGGCAGAAATGCAGTTTTTGCCCCGTGCCTATCCGAATGCCAAATGGTAATTTGAACCAATTGTTCTGTTAGCAGTTATAAGCCCGTGCATACCATCGAAAACATAACGAGCTTACTCGAAGAAGTAACAGACCCCGAAATCCCTGTTTTGAACGTAGTAGAAATGGGAATTGTGCGTGGTGTTGCTTTTGATCACAACAAACTGATCGTTACCATCACCCCTACCTACAGCGGTTGTCCTGCCATGCAAACAATCGAAGAGGATATTCGAGAGGTATTAATCGAAAAAGGGATCACCGACTTTCAAATTAACACCGTGCTATCACCCGCTTGGACCACCGACTGGATGACCGACCATGCTCGAGAGAAACTGCGTGAGATAGGCATAGCTCCTCCCCAAAAAGGCAGCGCCGACAAAGGCCTACTCATGGGTCGCATTAGAGATGTGAAATGTCCGCATTGCGGAAGCCATGAAACGAGCATGATCTCGCAATTTGGCAGCACAGCCTGCAAATCGCTCTACCGATGCGAATCTTGCCGTGAACCATTTGATTACTTTAAGTGCATCTAAAGGGACATTTTGAGGCTTTTGTTTGGTATTTCACCATAGAATAATATCTTTGTTTCAATCCAAAAGCCAAAACTCCATATTTAAGATGAAAAAATCTGTTGTCTTCTTTGCCGCTCTTGCACTCATTGCTTCGTTGAGCTCTTGCAAAAAAAGCTTCACTTGCACTTGTATTTACGGCACTTACTCAGAATTCTTTGATGTAACTACCTACGATCAAGAAGTGTATAAAAAAGAAATGTCGGGCAAAGACGCCCTCGAATGGTGCGATGGACTCGAACTATCCAAAGATTCAACTACCGTTTCTTGCGACTTGCAAAAAAACTAATCATACTTTACCATAGGCTCTTCGGAGCCTTTTTTTTTAGCCACATGAAAAAAATAACCCTCATCGGCGCATTATGCATCGCTGCTTGCTCATTTACATCCTGTAAAAAATCGTGGACTTGTAACTGCGTGAACAATACTGATTCAGAGTTCACCATGTCCACCAGCTTTGAAGCAACAAAAAAGAATGCGGAAGAACAGTGCGATGCCTTTCAAGAAATTGACTACACCTGCACCTTAAAAAGTAACTAAAATACTTCTTATTTAAAAAAATCCTTATATATTCGTCTTGCTTAACCTTAAGCGAACTAATTAAACTTATTTAAACCAAAACACAATGAAAAAGTCTTTCCTATTTGTTGCAGCTCTTGCTTTTGTAGCTTCTATGAGTTCTTGTAAAAAAGAGTACACTTGTACTTGTACTTACGATGATGGTTTCGGCAGCACCGCTGAAATTTCTTACACTTTCGAAGCTAAGAAAAACGATGCAGAAGCTGTATGTACTGATTACCAAGTTACAGGTTACACTTGTACTTTGAAATAATTAACTGCTTTAGTTAATTCAGATACTAAGCCGCCGTCCTTTTGGTCGGCGGCTTCTTTTTTTTACTATGAATAAAATTATATCTATCGTTCTCAGCACACTTTTAGGACTCCTGTTCATTGCATCAGGCGCCCTCAAAATGATGCCTCTCGAGTTTCTCGAAAACGAACTTTTATACCGAAATCTAGGCACCGAAATAAGTGTGCTTTTTGAAGCCCGTGCGA
>Ga0315907_10005152_pt1 | contig 14363 bp, 15 predicted proteins | sample LakEriMetagenome_3_FD_203525 | JGI IMG/M metagenome (GOLD analysis project Ga0315907, IMG submission 203525) | Freshwater fungal communities from buoy surface, Lake Erie, Ohio, United States - Buoy 12 MA123 | ecosystem: Environmental > Aquatic > Freshwater > Lake > Lake biofilm | place: USA...
CCGGGCGCTGGGTGGCCCCAGCGTCATGCCCGTCTATGTCGACCGCCAGGGCTACACCTACGCCGGCGGACGGCCCTACGGATCGCTCGACCGGGCGACCGCACAGAACTGGTCGCAGGGTCGCTGGGCGCCGGGCTACCGCGCCGCCGGCACGCCGCCCCGCCCCGGCGGGATCGCCGCGGCGCCGCGCGTCGACGTGCGGCCGCCCGCGTCCGGCGCCGGCGTCTTCGGCGGCCGGTCGGGCGGGACCGTCGGCCAGCCCTCCACGGTCCAGCGCGGCGGCTTCGGTTCGACCGGACGGTCCGTCGGCGGCGGCGGGAGCTGAGGGGGATGCGCCGGATCGAGGTGCCGCCCCGTCCCGACTGGCGACGGAGGGTCGAGGCGGCCGGTTTCGACTTCCACACGATGGACGGCCGCCTCTACTGGGACGAGGCAGCCGCGTGGGAATTCACGGCCGCCGAGATGGACACGCTGGAACTGGCGGCGGAGCAGGTGCATGGCCTCGTGTTGGCGGCCTGCGACCGGGCCGTCGCCGACGGCCGGCTGGGCGACCTCGGCATCCCCGAGGCGGTCCGCCCCCTCGTGGTGGAGAGCTGGCGGCGCTTCCGGGCGGGGGAGGGCGAAGGCCACCTCTACGGCCGCTTCGACATCTCCTGGGCGGGGGCGGAGGACGGGCCGCCCAAGCTCCTCGAATACAACGCCGACACCCCCACCGCGCTGTTGGAGGCGGCCGTCGTCCAGTGGACGTGGCTGGAGGACACCCGGCCGGACGCCGACCAGTTCAACTCGCTCCACGAGCGCCTCGTCGCCCGCTGGCGCGAGCGGGACCGGATCGGGGACGACGTGCCGCTCCACCTCGCCGCCACGGTTCCGCACGCTGAGGACGAGGGTACCGTCGCCTATCTGGCCGCGACGGCGATGGAGGCGGGGTTCCGGACCAAGATCCTCCCGGTCGACCGGCTGGGCCTCGACCCGGCGTCGGGCGCCTTCGTCGACGAGGAGGGCGAGCCGGTCCGCCGGCTCTACAAGCTCTATCCCTGGGAGTGGTTGCTGTCGGAGGACTTCGCCGAACCGCTCGCCCGTGCCGTCCTCGACCGGCGGCTCGACGTGGTGGAGCCGGTGTGGAAGCTCATGGCGACCAGCAAGGCCATGCTGGCGCTGCTGTGGGAGCTGAACCCCGGCCACCCCCTCCTCGTACCGGCGCACCTCGACCGGTCGGCCTTCGGCGCGGGGGCCGAGGTGATCGCCAAGCCGCTGTTCGGGCGCGAAGGGGCGAACGTCAGCCTCGCGGTGCTGGGGCCCGACCACGAGCCGGCGGGACCGCCCCTCATCCAGACCGACGGCCCCTATGGCGCCGAAGGGTTCGTCTACCAGTCGTGGCACCCCGTGGTGGCCGCGACGGACACGGCCGGCGTGCGGCATCATGCGGTGCTCGGCGTCTGGATGGTCGGCGACGTCGCCTGCGGTCTCGGCCTGCGGGAGGACGAGACGACCGTCACCCGCAACACGAGCCGCTTCGTCCCCCATTTCTTCCGCTGATCGGCGCGGCGGCGGGGGAACCTTTATCGGGACGCGCGCGTTGAACGGCGGCAACGCCCCCTACGCCCGGACGTCCCATGGCCCCGCTCCTCGCCGCCGAACTCCGCCGCCCGATCCCCCTGATCCTCCTCGCCGCGGCCGTCGTCGGCTGGATCGTCGCGATGTGGGCGACGACGTCGGGCAACGCCCAGCGCAACGAACTCGAACGGCGCCTCGGCGAGAGCGAGGCCACCCGCCAGACGCTTTCGCAGGCGTTCACGGCCCAGCAGCAGGCCGCCGGGACGCTCGCCCAGCTGCGCCAGCAGGGCGACGCCGCCCGCGAGGCGGTTGAGGAACAGACCCGTCGCCGGTCGGAGACGGAGGCGGCACTCGCGCAGCTGGACCGGTCCCGATCCGTGGCGGAGGAGGACCTGGCCCGCCTGCGGGCCGACCTCGACGCCCTGCGTCAGGCGACAGCGCAGACCGTCACCGACCGCGACGCGGCCGCGAACCAGCTCGCGGCGAGCCGGTCCGAGGCCGAGGCGATCCGCAACGACGCGACCGCGCGCACCGCCGAACTGTCCGAGGTGGGCAAGCGTCTCGAACAGGCGCGCCAGCAGGAGGCGCAGATCCGCGCCGAACTCGCGCGCGCCAGCGAGGAGCTGGCGGCCCGCACGCGGGACGCGGCCGATCTCGAAAGCCGCGCCCAGACGGCGCGCGAGACGCTTCTGCCGCAGATCGCGGAACTGGGGCGTCGCCGCGATGCCATGCGCCAGGACGCGGACCGGGCGGAGGCGGTTCGGGGCCAGCTGGAACAGGCGCAGGCCGCCTTCGCCGACGCCCAGTCCCAGCTGTCCGAGGTCACCCGGTCGGTGGCGGACCGGAACCGCGAGATCGCGGAGATCGACGGCCGCCTGCAGGCCGCCCGCGCCGAACTCGCCACGGTGCAGGACCAGCTGGCCGCCGTCCGCGCGGACCTCGCGACACGGGTCCGGCCCTTGGGCATGGTTCCCTCCGCAGCGCCGGGCGGGATGCCGGCCCCGACGGAGGGGGCGACCGAAGCGCCCGGCGGCATGCCCCCGGCCCCCGCCGAGGGTCCCGCCACGCAGCCCGCGACCGGCGCGCCCTGAACCCAGCCGGACCCGTGATCGCCTGACCGTCGATCGGCCCGCGCCCGCGTCGCGACAGGGCCGACTCCCAGGGCGCCGACCCCCCCCCGGCCGCCGACCCCCAGGGCGCCGACACGCAGCGCGCCCTTTCCATCCTGCTGCCGCCGCGATATTTTAAACATAAAGCAGTTGAGGGGGTCATGGCGGGGACGGGGCGACATGCGCTGGTCACCGGCGGCGGGCGCGGCCTGGGGGCCGCGATCGCACGGGCGCTGGCGGGCGCCGGGCATCGGGTGACCGTGCTCGGGCGCGACCGGGCGGCGCTCGACCGGGTCGCGGACGGGATCGGGGCCGCCGTCGCGGTGGCCGACCTCGCGGATCCGGCGGCCGTGGCGGCGGCGTTCGCGACGCTCGATCCGGTCGACATCCTCGTCAACAACGCCGGCATCGCGCCGAGCATGCCCTTCGCGAAGACGAGCCGGGCGGAGTTCGAGCGCGTGCTGGCGGTCAACCTGCTGGGCCCCGTCGAGACCTGCCGCCACGTGCTGCCCGGCATGCAGGCGCGCGGCTGGGGCCGCATCATCAACATCGCGTCGACCGCGGGGCTCAAGGGCTACGCCTACACGGCCGCCTACGTCGCGTCCAAGCACGCGCTCGTCGGGCTGACCCGCGCGCTGGCGCTGGAGGTCGCGAAGACGGGCGTCACCGTCAACGCCGTCTGCCCCGGCTTCGCCGACACCGACATCGTCGCGGCCTCGGTCGAGAAGATCGTCGCCAAGACCGGCCGCTCGGCCGCCGACGCGCGGGCGGAACTGGCGAAGTTCAACCCCATGGGCCGCCTGATCGCGCCGGAGGAGGTGGCCGCCGCGGTCCTCTACCTCGTCGGCGAGCAGGCGGCCGCCGTCACCGGCACGGCCCTTCCCGTGGCCGGCGGCGAGGTCACCTGAGAGGCGTCATGGCGATCCAGCCCCCGAAGCATTTCCTCTGGTCGGTCGACGGCAAGGTCGCGACCGTCACCCTCAACCGGCCCGACCGGAAGAACCCGCTGACGTTCGAGAGCTATGCCGAGCTGCGCGACACGTTCCGCGCGCTCGTCTACGAGCCCGACGTCAAGACCGTCGTCGTGACGGGGGCGGGGGAGAACTTCTCATCGGGCGGGGACGTGTTCGAGATCATCGGCCCGCTCACCAAGATGAAGATGCCGGAACTCCTGGCCTTCACGCGGATGACGGGCGACCTCGTCAAGGCGATGCGGGCCTGCCCGCAGCCGATCGTCGCCGCCATCGACGGCGTGTGCGTGGGTGCCGGGGCCATCATGGCGATGGCGTCGGACCTGCGCTTCGGCACGGCCCGCGCCTCGGTCGCCTTCCTGTTCACCCGCGTCGGCCTCGCCGGCTGCGACATGGGCGCGTGCGCGATGCTGCCGCGCATCATCGGGCAGGGTCGGGCGGCGGAACTCCTCTACACCGGCCGCTCGATGGGCGGCGAGGAGGCCGAGCGCTGGGGTTTCTTCAACCGCCTGTGCGCGCCCGACGCGGTGGTGGCGGACGCGCAGGCGATGGCGGCGCGGCTGGCCGACGGCCCGACCTTCGCCCACGGCATCACCAAGACCCAGCTCCACATGGAGTGGAACATGGGCATCGAGCAGGCGATCGAGGCCGAGGCGCAGGCCCAGGCGATCTGCATGGCGACCCGGGATTTCGAGCGCGCGTTCGAGGCCTTCGCCGCGAAGCGCAAGCCGGTCTTCGAGGGCAACTGATGGCCGACACGAGCTTCCTCGACTGGCCGTTCCTGGACGACCGGCACCGCACGCTGGCCCGGGAGCTGGAGGCGTGGTGCGCCGCGAACCTCGGGGGTCACGGGCCCCACCATCACCCGGAGACGATCGAGGAGGTCGACGCCCGCTGCCGCGACCTCGTGCGAATGTTGGGGGAGGGCGGTTGGCTCCGCCACGCCGTCCCGGCCGGATACGGCGGCGTGGCGGAGAGCCTCGACGTCCGCTCGCTGTGCATCCTGCGCGAGACGCTGGCGCGCCACGACGGGCTGGCCGACTTCGCCTTCGCGATGCAGGGCCTCGGCACCGGCTCGATCACGCTGGCCGGTTCGCCCGAGATGAAGGCCCGCTACCTGCCCCCGGTCGGGCGGGGCGAGCGGATCGCTGCCTTCGCCCTGTCCGAGCCCGACGCCGGGTCCGACGTCGCGGCCATGGCGACGACCGCGCGCCTCGACGGGAACCACTGGGTCCTCGACGGGACGAAGACCTGGATCTCCAACGGCGGCATCGCCGACCACTACGTCGTCTTCGCCCGCACCGGGCCGGAGGCGGGGGCCAAGGGCCTCGGGGCCTTCGTGGTCGACGCCGACGCGGCCGGTCTGACGATCGCCGACCGGATCGAGGTGATCGCCCCGCACCCGCTGGCGACGCTGCGGTTCGAGGGATGCCGGGTGCCGGCCGACCGGATGCTGGGCAACCCCGGCGACGGGTTCCGCATCGCGATGGCGACGCTCGACATCTTCCGCTCGACCGTGGGGGCCGCGGCGCTCGGCTTCGCCCGGCGCGCGCTCGACGAGGCGATCGCCCGCACCTCCGCGCGCAAGATCTTCGGCGGCACGCTGTCCGACCTCCAGATCCCGCAGGCGATGCTGGCCGACATGGCGACCGACGTGGACGCCTCGGCGCTGCTGGTCTACCGCGCCGCCTGGACCAAGGACGTGCTGGGCCGCCGCGTCACGCGCGAGAGCGCCATGGCCAAGATGGTGGCGACCGAGGCGGCGCAGCGCACGATCGACGCGGCCGTCCAGCTGCACGGCGGGCTCGGCGTGATGAAGGGCGTGAAGGTCGAGGAACTCTACCGCGAGATCCGGGCGCTCCGGATCTACGAGGGGGCGACCGAGGTGCAGAAGGTGGTCATCGCGCGCCAGACGCTGGCGGCGGCGGCCGGGCGATAGGACGGAGCGGGGCATGAGCCGGACGGCGCACGTGGACACCTTCGCGCGGGACCGCCTGCCGCCGCGCGAACTCTGGCCGCAGATGATCTTCGACCTTCCGGCGCTGCGGTTCCCCGAGCGGCTGAACTGCGCCGTCGAGCTTCTGGATGCGGCGGTGGCGAAGGGCTGGGGCGACCGCCCGTGCCTGCGCACGCCGGACGGGGCGGTGTGGACCTATGCGGATCTGAAGGACCGGGCCGACCGCATCGCGGCGGTGCTGGTCGAGGACCACGGGCTCGTCCCCGGCAACCGGGTCCTGCTGCGCTCGGCCAACAACCCGATGATGGTCGCGACGTGGTTCGCGGTCATGAAGGCGGGCGGGATCGCCGTCGCCACCATGCCGCTCCTTCGGGCGAAGGAGCTGGTGCAGGTGATCGAGAAGGCGCAGGTGACGCACGCCGTGTGCGACGCGCGCCTGATCGAGGAACTGGATCGCGCCCGCGCCGAGGCGCCGGTGCTGGCCCGGGTCGCCACCTACAACGGGGGCCCCGGCGGGCTCGAGGACGCGATGGCGGCGAAGTCCGCGCCCTTCGTGGCCGTCGACACGGCGTCGGACGACGTCTGCCTCATCGCCTTCACCTCGGGCACGACGGGCCAGCCCAAGGGGACGATGCACTTCCACCGCGACGTGATGGCGATCGCGGACTGTTTCCCGCCGACGCTGCTGAAAGCTGGCGCCGACGACGTCTTCACCGGCTCGCCCCCGCTCGCCTTCACCTTCGGGCTGGGCGGGATGGTGATCTTCCCGATGCGGGTCGGTGCGTCGACCCTGCTTCTGGAGCGCGCGGCGCCGGACCTGCTGGCGGCGGCCATCGCGGCGCACAAGGTGACCGTCTGCTTCACCGCGCCCACCGCGTGGCGGGCGCTGGTCGGCCTCGCCGACGCGCACGACCTCACCTCGCTGCGCCGCGGCGTCTCGGCCGGCGAGGCGCTGCCGCGCCCGACGTTCGAGGCGGTGGAGACGCGCCTCGGCATCAAGCTGATCGACGGGCTCGGGGCGACCGAGATGCTGCACATCTTCGTCTCCTCCGCCGACGAGGGCTGCCGGCCGGGCGCAACGGGGCGCGAGATCCCCGGCTACCGGGCCAAGGTGGTGGACGACGACGGGAACGAGGTACCGCGCGGCACGCCCGGCCGCCTCGCCGTGATCGGCCCGACGGGGTGCCGCTATCTCGACGATCCGCGGCAGACGACGTACGTGCGCGACGGCTGGAACCTGACCGGCGACGCCTATCTGATGGACGCCGACGGCTATCTCTTCTACCAGGGCCGGACCGACGACATGATCGTGGCCGCCGGCTACAACATCGGCGGTCCGGAGGTGGAGGACGCGCTCCTCACCCACCCGTCCGTGCGGGAGTGCGGCGTGGTCGGGGCGCCCGACGAGGGGCGCGGCACGGTCGTGAAGGCCTATGTCGTGCCGGCGCCGGGCGTCGTGCCGGGGCCGGACCTCGTCAAGGACCTGCAGGACCACGTGAAGCGGACGATCGCGCCCTACAAGTATCCGCGCGCGATCGAGTTCGTGGACGTCCTCCCGCGGACCGAGACGGGCAAGCTGCAGCGGTTCCGGCTGCGCGAGATGGCGAAGGGCGGCTGACGCCGCGACGATGGGCCGGGAAGAGGGGAACGGGATGTTCGAGGTTCTGCAGCCGCCGGAGTGGAAGCGGCCCAAGGGCTATGCGAACGGCATCGTGGCGCGGGGGCGCTATGCCGTGATCGCCGGCCAGATCGGCTGGGACGCCGACGAGCGATTCGTCTCCGACGATTTCGTGGACCAGACGCGGCAGGCGCTGGCCAACGTGATCGCCGTGCTGCGCCAGTCCGGCCATGGGCCGGAGACCATCGTGCGGATGACCTGGTACGTCACCGACATGGCCGCCTACCGCACCCGGCAGGCGGAGATCGGCGCCGCCTATCGCGAGGTGATCGGCCGGCATTTCCCCACCATGTCGCTGATCGGCGTGGCCGCCCTGGCCGAGCCGCGGGCGAAGGTGGAGATCGAGTGCACGGCGGTGCTGCCGGACTGAGGGTTGAGCCCCGCCCTTCGACAGGCTCAGGGCGAGGCGCCCGGCGGAAGGGCGAACGCCGGGCGCGCCTCATGGTGAGCCTGTCGAACCATGAGGCGGAACCGGCCCCCGGCCTCACCCCATCCCGGTCACGAACCCCCGCAGCGTCTCGACCTCCAGCTCCTGCTCGTCGATCCGGTGCTTCACCACGTCGCCGATCGAGATCATCCCGATCAGGCGGCCGTCCTTCAGGACCGGCATGTGGCGGAACCGGCCCTTGGTCATGCGCTGCATGACGTCGCCGATGCTCTCGACCTCGGTCGTGGTCTCCACGCCCGAGGTCATGAGCGCGGACACGGGCTCCGACAGCGCGGCGGCCCCCTTCGTGGCGACCCCGCGAACGACGTCGCGCTCCGAGAGGATGCCGGCGAGCCGCCCGCCCGCCCCCATCACCGGGAGCGCGCCGATGCGGTGCTGGGCGAGGCGTTGCGCGGCGTCGGCGACGCTCGCCGTCTCCTCGATGGTCACGATGGTGGGGGGCTTGCGCTTCAGGATGGTCGCGACGGACATGTGGGCTCCTCCCTTCCTTCGTGGGGGACGGCCGCCCGTGGGGGCGGCGCCCCGTCACGTCTTCGTCGGTTCAGTGAACGCCTCTCCGCCCACCGATGCAAGGGCAGACTGCGCCAAGTTGACGCAGATCAGGGCGTGCGGGACGGTGGCGGCGGGACGGTGCCGCCGGACAGCATCGCGTCCATGCAGGGGCCGACGATCCGCTGGCACTGGCCGAGGTTCGAATTGCCCTGCGGATCGGCATAGTTGAGTTCGCGCACGACGCCTCGCTCCATGACGAAGGTCGCCTGACAGGTGTCGCGCCGCACGTCGCCGCCGCCGAGTGGCACGCCCATGCCGATGCCGGTCCCGTAGCGTCCGCCGCCCCAGCCGCCGATGCCGAGGCCGAAGCCCGCGGACGGGCCGCCGTAGCCGCTGACCGACTGGCTTTCGTAGATGAAGAACTCTCGCTCGCCGGACACCGCCGACCGTGCGGGCACCCCGGCGCAGGCCAGCACCTGCTCGCGGCTCATCCCGACCAGCGCCGTACGGGCGTTCGCCGCCTCCTCCGCCCGCGGGTTGGCGCACGCCGCGACCCCGAGAAGCAGGCCCGCCGCCGCGAGCGACCGCCATCGTTCCCCCATCGATCCCCTCCCTTCGTCCCTCGATGTCCGTGAACACGCGACGGGCAGGATAAGTCCCGCCAACGGGGGGAACGCCCGGTGCATCGGAGGGGTTCGTCCGGTGACCCCCGAAACCGGACGGAGATGCGCCATGGCGCAGGACACGCTTTCCCACGCCTACGAGAGGACGTTCGGCGGCAGCCCGAACATGAGCCGCGGCGAGAGCGCCGCCTCGATCGCCTTCGGCATCCTTCTGGCCGCCGGTGCGGTGCGGCGCCCGGACTGGCGCGGCCTTCTCATGGGGCTCGGCGGCGTCGCGCTGGTCGCGCGCGGCCTCTCCCGCCACTGCCCGCTGAAGGCGGCGTTGCAGGACGGGGAACAGGGCCGGATGGCGGCGGCGGAGCGGGCGCGACGGATGCGCTACGCCGACGCCATCTGACCTGCGACTCAGGGCTGCACGTACGCCGTCTTTACCGTCGTGTAGAACTCCGCCGCGTACCGGCCCTGTTCGCGCGGGCCGTAGGACGACGCCTTCCGGCCGCCGAAGGGCACGTGGTAGTCCACGCCCGCCGTCGGCAGGTTCACCATCACCATCCCCGCCTGCGACAGGCGCTTGAACGCCTGCGCGTGCTTGAGCGAGACGGTGCAGATGCCGGCCGCGAGGCCGAACTCCGTGTCGTTGGCGGTGGCCAGCGCCTCCTCGAAGTCCTTCACGCGCAGCACCGAGGCGACCGGGCCGAACACCTCCTCCCGGTTGATCCGCATGTCCGACCGCGTCTCGGTGAACAGTGCCGGGGCCATGTAGAAGCCGGGCGTGTCGCGGTTGAGCCGCTCGCCGCCCCAGGCCAGCTTCGCCCCTTCTTCCTTGGCGACGTCCACGTACCGCAGGTTCTGGGCGAGTTGCTTCTCGTCCACCGCCGGGCCCATCTCGGTCCCCGGCTTCAGCGCGTCGTCGACCTTCAGCGTCTTCATCCGGGCGACCATCGCGTCGACGAACCGGTCGTGGATGCCCGCCTGCACCACGAAGCGCGACGAGGCGGTGCAGCGCTGGCCGGTGGAGAAGAAGGCGCCGTTGATCGCGGCGGCGACCGCCGTGTCGAGGTCGGCGTCGTCCATCACCACGAGCGGGTTCTTGCCGCCCATCTCCAGCTGGATCTTGAGCATCCGGTCGATCGCCTTTCGGGCGAGCGCCCGGCCGGTGGGCACCGAGCCGGTGAAGCTCAGCGCCGAGAGCTTCGGATGCTCGATCATCGGGTCGCCGACCTGGCTCCCCTTGCCGATGACGAGGTTGAAGACCCCGGCCGGAAGCCCGGCGCGGGCGATGATCTCCGCCAGCGCCCAGGCGGAGCCGGGGACGAGTTCGGCCGGCTTGAAGACCACGCAGTTCCCGTAGGCGAGCGCCGGGGCGATCTTCCAGGCCGGGATCGCGATCGGGAAGTTCCACGGCGTGATGAGGCCGACGACGCCGACCGGCTCGCGCGTCATCTCCACCCCGATGCCGGGGCGGACGGACTGCACCAGCTCGCCCGTCTGGCGGAGCGCCTCGCCGGCGAAGAACTTGAAGATGTGCCCGGCGCGCGTCGCCTCGCCGATGCCCTCGGGAAGGGTCTTGCCCTCCTCGCGCGAAAGCAGGCGGCCGAGCTCGTCCTTTCGGGCCAGGATCTCGGTGCCGATCCGGTCGAGCGCGTCGGCGCGGACCTGCGGGGTGGTCATCGACCACGCCGGGAAGGCGGCCGCCGCGGCGTCCACCGCCTGGCGCATCTGGTCGGGTGTCGCGAGCGCGTACTCGCCGACGATGTCGTCGGTGTTGGACGGGTTGACGTTGCGGGTGACGGCGGGGCCTTCGACCCACTCGCCGGCGATGTGGTTGCGGTTCATCGGTCCCTCCCGGGGGCGCCCTCGTGGTTCGACAGGCTCACCACGAGGGCTCGTCGTTCCGTCGTCGTCTCGGCCTCGTCCTGAGCCTGTCGAAGGACGGGGCCGCTCTGCTGATCAATGGATCTCCGGCTCCGCCGTCGGGGCGTTGCCTTCGAGGAACGCGTAGTCGCAGCCCTTGTCCGCCTGCGTCACGCTGTCGGAATGGAGCACGCCCCAGCCGCGGACGTAGCGCGGCGGCGGCGGGGTCCAGGCCGCCTTGCGGGCTGCGAGCACGTCGTCCGCCACCAACAGGTCGAGACGCCGGTTCGGCACGTCCAGCGCGATGAGGTCGCCCGTCTCGACGAACGCCAGCGGCCCGCCGACGTAGCTCTCGGGCGCCACGTGCAGCACGCAGCTGCCGTAGCTCGTCCCGCTCATCCGCGCGTCGGAGATGCGGACCATGTCGCGCACGCCCTGGGCCAGCAGCTTCTTCGGGATCGGCAGCATGCCCCACTCGGGCATGCCCGGCCCGCCGAGCGGACCGGCGTTCTTCAGCACGAGGACGCTGTCGGCCGTCACGTCGAGGTCGGGGTCGTCGATGCGGGCAGCCATGTCGTTGTAGTCGGCGAAGACGACGGCCTTTCCCGTGTGGGTCAGGAACCGCTTCTCCATCGCCGACTGCTTGATGACCGCCCCGTCCGGCGCCAGCGATCCGCGGACGACCACCACGCCGCCCTGCTGCGAGAGCGCCTTGTCGCGCGGAAGGATGACATCGTCGTTCGACACGTGCGCGTCGGCCAGGTTCTCGCCCAGCGTCCGGCCCGTCACCGTCATCTGGTCCGTGTGCAGCAGGTCGGTCATCCGCGAGAGCAGCGCCTTCAGCCCGCCCGCGTACCACAGATCCTCCATCAGATACCTGCCCGACGGACGCAGGTTGCAGATGAGCGGCGTGCGGCTCGAGATCGCGTCGAAGCGGTCGAGGCCGAGCGGGATGCCCGCCCGGCCCGCCATGGCGAGGAGGTGGATGATCGCGTTGGTCGATCCGCCGATCGCCATGATCGTGGTGATCGCGTTCTCGAACGACTTCTCGGTCAGGATGTCCGACGGCTTCAGGTCCTCCCACACCATCTCCACGATCCGCCGCCCGGCCATCGACGCCATGCGCGGGTGCGCGCTGTCGGCCGCGGGGATGGAGGACGCGTTCGGCAAGATCAGCCCGAGCGCCTCGACCATCGAGGCGACGGTGGAGGCGGTGCCCATGGTCATGCAGGTGCCGAAGGACCGGGCGATCCCGTTCTCGATGTCCTCCCAGTCCTGCTCGGTGATGTTCCCCACCTTCAGCTCGGCCCAGTACTTCCATGTGTCGGAGCCCGAGCCCAGCACGTTGCCGCGCCAGTTCCCGCGCAGCATCGGCCCCGCGGGGACGAAGATGGTGGGGATGTTCATGGAGGTGGCGCCCATGACCATCGCCGGCACCGTCTTGTCGCAGCCGCCCATCAGGACCACCCCGTCGACGGGGTTGGAGCGCAGCAGCTCCTCCGTCTCCATCGCGAGGAAGTTCCGGTAGAGCATGGTCGTGGGCTTCATGAACGGCTCGCCCAGCGACATCGCCGGCAGCTCCACCGGAAAGCCGCCCGCCTGCCAGACCCCGCGCTTCACCTCGTCCGCGCGCACCTTGAAGTGCGCGTGGCAGGGGTTCAGGTCCGACCAGGTGTTGACGATGGCGATGACGGGCTTGCCGGCGTAGTCCTCCGACGCGAAGCCCACCTGCTTGATGCGCGACCGGTGTCCGAAGGACCGCAGATCCTTCACCCCGAACCAGCGGTGGCTGCGCAGTTCCTCGGGCGTCTTGCGTGCCATTGTGCTTCCTCTCCCCCGACCTTCGTTCTACGGGCGGCTGTCCGCCTTATGGTTCGACGGGCTCGCCATGAGGCCCGCACCGGAACCCTATCCCCCGATCCCCCACGACGTCAGCGCCGCCGCCAGCGTTGCCGTCGCGTCCTTCGGCAGGTCGGGCGCGTTCGGCAGGCGCGGCATCCCGACCTTGACGCCCATCATCTCCATCGCCGCCTTCACGACGGTGACGTTCGTGCCGTTGTTCTCCAGCGTCCGCAGGTGCTCGAACACCGCGATCGCGTCCACCTGCGCCCGCGCCGCGGCGAAGTCGCCGCGCTCCAGCGCCGCGTGGATCGCGAGCGACCGCTCGGGCGCCACGTTGACGAGGCCCGAGGTGAAGCCGCGCGCACCCGCCGCGTAGAAGGTCGGCGCCCAGGCCTCGGCGAGGCCGCAGCACCACTGCATGGGCGCGCCCTGCGTGGCCCGCATGGCGTTGGCGAGGAGCTGGACGTTCGTCGTGGCGAACTTGATCCCCGCCACCTGCGGCATCGCCGCCAGCGCCTCGAAGCCCGCGACGCCGAACGCGTCGATGCGGATGTAGGCGACGATCGGCAGGTCGACCGCGTCGGCCACCGCCCGCACGTAGCCCACCACGCCACGGGGCGAGCAGAAGGGATCGGGCGGCTGGTGGATCATCACCGCGTCGGCGCCGATCGCCTTCGCGTGGCGCGCGAGGTCGATCGCGTCGGTCAGCGAGCGACCGATGCCGGCCGTCACCACCGACCGCCCGGCGGCCGCCTCGACCGCCGCCGCCGCCACCCGCTTCGCCTCGTCCAGCGTCAGCGAATAGAACTCGCCGGTGTTCCCGCAGGTGACGACGTTCGCCACGCCCGCCGCCACGATGCGATCCACGACGCGCGTCGTGGTCGAAAGGTCGATGCCGCCGTCGGCCGCATAGGCGGTGACGTGGACGCCCGAGACCTGCCGCAGCGCCGTGCGGACCCGTTCCATGCCCATCTCAGATCCTCCCCCCCGACTGACGCTCGATCAGCGTCGTGGCCGAGCGCACCACGTGCGCCCGCATCGCGGCCTCCGCCGCGTTCCCGTCGCCCGCGCGGATCGCCACCGCGACCGCGCGGTGTTCCGCCAGCGCCCGGCGCGCCTCCTCGACCGAGGCGAGCGCCTGGGTGCGGGTGATGGTGTCGTAGATCTCGAGGCCCCCGATCAGCGTCGCGAGCCAGGCGTTCCCTGCGATCGCGTTGATCGCGTCGTGGAAGCGGGTGTTGGCGTCGGCCACCGCCGCGAGATCCCCCGCCTCGGTCCGCGCCGTCATCTCGGTGGCGAGCGCGTCGATCCGCGCGAGGTCGGCGGCGTCCGCCTTGCCGGCCGCGATCCGCGCCGCCGTTCCCTCCAGCGCCGCGCGGATCAGCATCATCTCGCCCACCATGTGCGGCTGGAACGAGATCATGGTCCCGCGCCGCGGCACGGAGACGACCAGCCCCTCCAGCTCCAGCCGGCGGATCGCCTCCTTCACCGGGGTGGTGCTGACGCCGAGTTCGCCGGCCAGCCCGCGCTCGTCGATCCGGGTGCCGGCGACGAGGCGCCCTTCGAGGATTCCGCGGCGGATGCGGTCGTAGGCGACGTCGCGCCGCGACCCCGTCTCGTCCGCCGCCGGACGATCCACCAGAGTTTCGGATGTTGCGTCGGAGGCCATGGCCTTGTGATATATCAGGCGCCGCCGGGTCGCAAGGACGACCGGGCGGATCGCATGACGCCCGAGGCGTTCCGCGCGTTCATCGCGGGCGAGCAGAAGAAGTGGCAGGAGGTGGTGCGGGTCTCCGGCGCGAAGGTCGACGGCTGATCCCGCCCGGCCGGCG
>Ga0315907_10005154_pt1 | contig 14361 bp, 20 predicted proteins | sample LakEriMetagenome_3_FD_203525 | JGI IMG/M metagenome (GOLD analysis project Ga0315907, IMG submission 203525) | Freshwater fungal communities from buoy surface, Lake Erie, Ohio, United States - Buoy 12 MA123 | ecosystem: Environmental > Aquatic > Freshwater > Lake > Lake biofilm | place: USA...
TAAGGTGTTGTATGAAATCGTTGGCGTGCCAGAGCAATTGGCCCGTGAAGCGTTTAAATTGGCCGCAGCCAAACTGCCCTTGCGCACGACGTTTGTCGCACGCATGATTGGCCAGTAATTCAGGAGATATCACAATGAACACCACTGAACTGCGCACCCAAGACGAAGCTGGACTGGCCAAAGAAATCAAGGATCTGCAAAGAGCCCATTTCAATTTGCGCATGCAAAAAGCCACTCAGCAACTCGGCAACACGAACCAACTGCGCGAAACTCGCCGCAGCATCGCACGTGCCAAAACCATCCTTGCCCAAAAGCAAGCCGCCAAATAAGGAGTGACCATGACGGAAGCTAAAACATCCCTCAAGCGCACCTTGATCGGCAAGGTGGTCAGCGACAAGCGCGCCAAAACTGTCACGGTTTTGGTAGAGCGTCGCGTGAAGCATGCTTTGTACGGCAAGATTGTTGCCAAATCAAGCAAGTACCACGCACATGACGAAACTGGACAATACGGCGTGGGCGACGTGATTGAAATCACCGAGAGCAAGCCAATTTCCAAAACCAAAAACTGGGTTGCCACCCGTTTGGTTGAAAAGGCTGTCTCGATCTAAGCTTTATCAGCTCATTTCAGCAAGCTTTCAAAAAACGACTCACAATAGTGGGTCGTTTTTTTTCGTTTAATTAGGCTATTTTTGAAGGAATCACCATGATCAAAGTCGGAGACACCATTCCCGCAGTCACATTGACTGAGTTCGTCGAAGTAGAGGGCAATGGCTGCAGCATTGGCCCCAACCCCGTTGATGTTGCCAAAGCTTCAGCTGGCAAAACCATCGCGCTGTTTGCGTTGCCAGGTGCTTTCACACCCACATGTTCAGCCAAGCACGTGCCTGGATATGTTGCGCAATTTGACGCCTTGAAAGGCGCCGGTGTCGATGAAATTTGGTGTGTCAGCGTGAACGATGCATTTGTGATGGGTGCATGGGGCCGTGAGCTGAAAAGCACTGGCAAAGTACGCATGATGGGCGACGGCAGCGCCGACTTTACAAAAGCCACAGGCCTGACATTGGACCTCACAGCGCGCGGCATGGGCTTGCGCAGCAACCGTTATTCCATGTTGGTGAAAGATGGCAAAGTGGCTACTTTGAACATCGAAGGCCCCGGCAAATTTGAAGTCAGCGATGCTGACACCATGTTGTCTCAAGTGAAGGCCTAAACAGCCATTGCGCCTGGTCGCACGTCAAAGCATCACGCGGAGATAGTGCGCACCAGGCAGTGGGTTGTGATAGTAGGGTGCAACCTCTTCAAACCCAAGGTCTTCGTAAAGCGCTCGCGCAGTTTCCATCTCATCCAGCGTGTCTAACAAGACGCAGCTGTAATCGCATTGGCGCGCTGCATCCAAAATACTTTCAGCCAATTGACGCCCTAAGCCAAGGCGCCTGAATACGGGTCTGACATACAAGCGCTTCATTTCCGCCGCGTTCGGCGAGTCGGCAGAGTCTAAGGGCCGCAGTGCACAGCAGCCTGCCACTTCTTGATTCACCATGGCCAACAACAGAGAGCCACGTGGTGCTGCGTATTCACCCGGCAATTGCGCCAACTCCGAATCAAAATCTTGAAAGCAAAGATCGACACTGAGTGATTGCGCGTACTCAAGAAAAATCTCACGCACAGCCAACATGTGTTCAGCCGTCGTTGCTTCAAACAGAGAAATGGTGGGTGATGTGGAGGGGGACAAGGAAAACCAGAAATTAGGGAGGCAAAAAGGACAATACTGTGCAAAAAGTATGCTGAAAGTTTAGCGTTAAACGGCCTCAATCAAATGGGCGAAGCACCCAGATTGATGAGGGCAAACACCAAGCCAGCACTGATCAAGAGGCAGACCAAAGCCAATAACCAATTGGCAGGGCCATCTTTGGAAGAGGGAGCTGCTGCGGAGGCCGTTTTATTGCCTGTCAACATGGCGCGAGTGAGATTTTCTTTTTTCCGAATGAAATACCAAAGGATGGCCAATAAGTGAATGGCCACCAGCAAAAGAATGAGCGTCTTGCCGTAGCCTTTGTGCCAGCGTGTGGCCAGACTCACGGTGCTTTCTGCCACAAAGCGAACCAAGGGGCCCGAATTGGCAATTTCGTCGTCACTGAAGAGCCCGGTGCTTACTTGCAAACCTAACAAGCCAAGGATGGCGATGATCGACAGTGAACCCAAAGGGTTGTGACCTAGAAAAGAGGTGTGCGATGAGGTTTGCGATGATGAGGGCGTTAAATACTGACGAACCAAGCTTGGCGTGCAAGTCAATTGACGCCAGAGAGACCAGTGGCCGCCACAAAAGCCCCACATGACTCTAAAGATGAGCAGGGTCAAAACACCATAACCGCACCTGAAGTGCCAGACCATGGCATTGCCGCCCACATTGCCTGTGATGACCAAAGCAATGATCAACCCTGCCAAAGTCCAGTGGAAGAGGCGAGTTGGCCAATCCCAAACGCGTATCTGAATCATGAAAAGACTTTCGAAACCTGAAATTTTGTGAGCAAGGATTTAAAAATCATGAGAAACTGTAAAGCAGTTCAACGTCATTAGGAATACCTATGAAAAAACAATTCGCTTTCTTTTCTGGTTTGCTAGCCTTGGTGCTTGCAATGCCCGCATCAGCACAGTTTGCCAAGCCCGAAGATGCCATCAAATACCGCAAAGCCAGCTTAAACGTGATGGCGGCCCACTTTGGCCGAGTGGGTGCCATGGCCGCAGGCAGAGTCCCTTATGACGCCAAAGCGGCAGCAGAAAATGCAGACATTGCAGCAGCCATGTCCAAGTTGCCTTGGGCCGCGTTCCCTGAAGGTTCTGACAAAGGCGATACCCGTGCCAAGCCTGAAATTTGGAAAGACAGCGCCAAGTACAAAGAAGCCGCAGACAAAATGCAAGCTGAACTCACAAAACTTTCAGCTGCCGCCAAAGTTGGCAATGTCGACGCTCTGAAAACGGCCTTTGGCCCTGCCGCGGCCACTTGCAAAAATTGCCACGACAATTTCCGCAAAGAATAATATTCAATGTTCAGCGCATGCCAAGAGCAGCGCTGTCAATTCTGTCGGGGCACTGATCATCGGATCGTGCCCCGTTTTCATTTCAATCACGCGTGAATTTTGACACCACAATCCATCCCAAAATTGAGGGTCCATCACACGCCTTCTGGCCGCATCGATGGTGGCCAGTGGCGGCACAGTGCAATTGATATAGGTACGCGGCACGCTGGCAACGCGTGCCGTATCAAAGTTCAACACATGCTGATAGGTGCCGCCAGGGTGCGGGGTTTGTTGCCTTTGAACCCATTCATAGCCTTCTGCTGAAAGGCCAAACACAGCAGGATCGGGCGGCGGAAAACTGTTGTTGATACTTTCAGCCGCCGCATCCATGCGGGCTTTTTGGGTGGCGCTGGCATGCGTGCTGCTCCAGCTCTCACCGGATTTGGGAACCACAGCATCTAAGTAGACCAAGTGTTTCAAGCGAGTTGCGCGTCGATCGGCCACGGCCGTACCCAGCATGCCCGCGTAGGAGTGCACCACCAAGATGGCGTCTTGCATTTCTTCTGCATCAAGGGCTTGCAACACATCTTGAATGTGCGTTTCTAAATCAATTGCGCGGTGCAGCAAGTGCGAGCGTTCGCCCAAACCAGTGAGGGTCACAGCATGGGCGCTGTGACCTGCACGGATGAGTCCTTCTGTGACATGTCGCCAGCACCAAGCCCCATGCCATGCGCCGTGTACCAATAAAAATTGCGCCATCAGATCACGCCTTTGTTTTGAAGTTGTTCAATTTGTGCAGGGCCATAACCCAGCACCTCGCTCAGCAGCTGTGCAGTGTGTTGCCCCAATTGAGGCGGCACATGGTCTTGCCGCACGGGGGTGAGGCTGAGCTTGAGGGGGCTGGCCACGAGTTGCAAATCTTTTTGATGAGGATGTTGCCAGGTACTCACCATGTTGCGAGCCGTCACTTGGGGATCTGCAAATACTTCAGCCAAACTGTTGATTGCGCCACATGGCACCTTGGCCAATTCAAGTGCAGACAACCACGTGGCTTTGGGCCGCGTCAGCATGATTTTTTCAAGCAAGGGTACCAACACCGATCTGTTTTTGACGCGCTCAGTGTTCTTGCTAAAACGCGGATCAAGGGCCAACTCGGGGTGACCCGCCACCTCGCAAAACTTGGCAAATTGACCATCATTGCCAACCGCCAAAATCAGATGGTCGCGCGAGCCTGGTGCGGCATTTGGCGCAGGCATCACTTCAAAGACTTGATAGGGCACGATGTTCTGATGCGCATTGCCAGCGCGGCCTGGGGTTTTGCCACTGACCAGATAGTTGGCCCCCAAATTGGCAAGCATGGCAACTTGGGTGTCCAGCAACGCCATGTCGACATATTGGCCTTCGCCCGTTTTTTCGGCATGCCGCAAAGCCGCCAAAATACCCACAGTGGCATACATGCCCGTGAACAAATCGGCCACGGCAACCCCCACCTTTTGGGGGCCACCGCCCAGATCGTCGCGCTCGCCTGTGACGCTCATCAGACCGCCAATGCCTTGGACCGCATAGTCATAACCTGCTCGGTCACTGTAAGGGCCGGTTTGGCCAAACCCTGTGACGCTGCAATAAACAAGGCGAGGGTTGAGGGCTTTCAAACTGGGGTAATCAAGTCCATAGCGAGCCATGTCACCCACTTTGAAGTTCTCAATGAAGACGTCGCAGTGCACCACCAATTCCCGTATCAGGGCTTGGCCTTCAGTTTTGGAAATATCACAAGTGAGTGAGCGCTTATTTCTGTTAGTTCCCAAGTAATAGGCTGCCTCAGGCGTATCGTTGCCTTGGTCATCTTTTAGGAAAGGGGGACCCCAGCTGCGGGTGTCGTCGCCTGCACCGGGGCGCTCTATTTTGATCACATCTGCGCCGAGGTCGGCCAATGTCTGGGTACACCATGGGCCCGCGAGCACGCGGGAGAGATCGAGGATGCGGATGCCGTCTAATGAATTCATACCCTCATTGTCGCGAAAAATAAACTCACATGCAGGCGTTGATAATCAAAGCATGCGCAATTACTTTTTGAAAAATGCGGCAATCGTCTTTTTCGCCATCACAGGCCTCACCGCATGCCAGCCCAGTTTAAATTGGCGAGCTGTGCAATTGGAGGGGACGAACCTCAAGTTTGAACTGCCGTGCAAGCCAGACAAAACCACCCAATCCGTCAAAATGGCTGGGCTTGACATCGACTTGTCGATGGTGGGGTGCGAGGCCAACGACGCGGTTTGGGCTGTCATGACAGCCCAAGTACCAGCCACTGCCGATCGGGGTGAAATTTTGAAAGGCTGGCGCATGGCCACCCTGCAAAACATGCGAGCCACTCAGACGCAAGATATATCGTGGTCACCAAGCCGCGTGGCAGCTTTGCCCGGCGTACTCCGCATCAAGTCGCTTGGCACATCGGCCAAGGGTCAGGCCATTCAGGCTCAAGCCGTCTGGTTTTCACATTTAGAGGGCGAGTCGGTTCGTTTGGTGCATGCGGTGGTTTATCAAAACCAAGGCCCCAAATTGGACGCAAGCGCTGAGCAGTTGATTGAAAGTTTGAAATTACCATGAACCCAGTGATGAGTCCTATTTTGCCGACCCGACAAATGGTGGGGGTCTTTTTGGCCTTTGCCTCAGCTTATTTCTTTTCGAATTTGATTCGCGCCATCACGGCCACTTTGTCGCCCACCTTGACCCAAGAGTTGGCGCTGTCTGCGCAAGACCTGGGTTTGCTGGCGGGGGGCTACTTTCTGGGTTTTTCGGCCACGCAACTTCCTTTGGGCAAGTGGCTTGACAAGCATGGGCCTAAAAAAGTCTTATTGTCTTTTCTGGTGGTGGCCGTTTTGGGCTGCATCGCTTTTGCGATGGCCCAGAGCTTCATGGGCCTGTGGCTGGCTCGGGTTTTGTGTGGTGTGGGTGTCAGCGCTTGCTTGATGGCGCCTTTGACCGCCTATCGACGATGGATGTCCCCAGGCGCTCAGTTGCGCGCCAACTCTTGGATGCTCATGACAGGCTCTTTGGGCATGGTTTCATCAACCTTGCCCATTCAATGGCTCATGCCGATGGTGGGCTGGCGAGCCATTTTTGCAGGCATGGCCGTTTTGGTCGTTTTGTCGATGCTCATGATTTACCTGCTGGTGCCTGTGTGGGCAAAGTCAGAATCTGACTCCAACTCAAAGGATTCCTCAACGAAAGCCGTTGAAAGTGAAGAGGGCTATAGCCCCATCTGGCGCAACGCCTATTTTTGGCGCATGGCACCGCTTGGTTTTTTTGGCTACGGTGGCTTGGTGGCACTGCAGACCCTTTGGGTGGGGCCTTGGATGACCGTGGTGGGGGGCTACTCGGCAATGGATGCGGCAACGGGTTTGTTCGGCATCAACGTCGCCATGTTGCTTACTTTTTGGGCTTGGGGCCTGGTCACGCCCCATTTTGCAAAGCGGGGCATTTCAGCCAATCAAGTGATTGCATGGGGTCAGCCCCTTAGCTTCGTGGTGCTGGCTTGGGTGATTGTGTCGGGCCCTCAATTGGGCGACAACACCGCGCTGGCTTTAAGTTTGTTTTGCATCAGCAGCACCTTTGTGTCCTTGGCGCAACCAACGGTGGGCATGGCCTTTCCATCCCACTTGGCGGGCCGTGCACTGTCTGCCTACAACCTGGTTATTTTTGTCGGTGTGTTTGTCGTGCAGTGGGGCATTGGCTTGGGCATTGATTTGTTCAAGTCGCTAGGATGGCCGCCTGTTTTGGCCTTTCAAGCGGCCTTCTCGGTATTTGGTTTGTGCCTTGTTTTGTCCTATGTTTATTTTCATTGGGCAAACCGCCATAATTCAGCATGATCGGAATTCTTATCGTCGCACACGCTCCGCTGGCTTCTGCCTTGCGGGATTGCGCTTTGCATGTCTTCCCCGAATGTGCCGCTGGCGTTCAAGCCTTGGACATCGCGCCCAACGAAAGCCCTGAAGAAAGTCTGATGCTGGCCAAAGCGGCCATGGCACGACTCAACACTGCAGAAGTTTTGCTTTTGAGCGACGTGTTTGGCGCTACGCCATCGAATGTGGCAGAAAAACTCAACGACGGCATTGACACGCGTCTGCTCGCTGGCGTGAACTTGCCCATGTTGCTTCGCAGTGTTTGTTATCGCCATGAAAGCTTAGATGCCCTGGTTGCGCGCGCGCAAGCTGGCGGCACGCAGGGCATCATGCCGGTAGGCTTTACAGCGCCTCAAAATCAATCAGGACCCCGACATGCTCCAAGCTACCACGACCATCAGCAATAAGCTCGGTTTACATGCGCGCGCCTCCGCCAAATTGACCAAGTTGGCTGGCGGCTTCCCTTGTGAAATTTGGATTGCCAAGGGTGAGCGCCGAGTCAATGCCAAAAGCATCATGGGCGTGATGATGTTGGCAGCAGGCATTGGCAGTGAGGTCACGATCGACACCGATGGCGATCAAGCCCAAGAAGCATTGGATGCGGTTCTGGCTTTGATCGCAGATAAATTTGGCGAGGGTGAATGACCTTCAGCATCCATGGTTTAGCAGTTGCAAGAGGCATCGCCATTGGACGGGCGGTGCTGGTGGCATCGAGCCGTGTGGATGTGGCGCACTACTTCATACAACCCGATCAAGTGGGCGCAGAAATCGCTCGTTTGCGACAAGCTCGCGATGCCGTCATTGAAGAGCTGAGGCGACTTCAAAACGAATTGACAACCGATGCGCCGCCCGAGTTGGGAGCCTTGCTTGATGTTCACCTGATGCTGCTAGAAGACGAGAGTTTGTCCGTCGATGTGAAGCAGTGGATTGAAAAGCGGCTGTACAACGCGGAGTGGGCCCTCACCAGTCAAATGGAAGTGATTGGCCGCCAATTTGACGAAATGGAAGACGCCTATTTGCGCGAGCGCAAGGCAGACCTCGAGCAAGTGACAGAGCGTATTCTGCATTTCTTAAAAGGCGGCAACTCACCCGTTGTGCGCATCAAGCCACAAGCCAGGCCCCAACAAGAGCTGCAATTGGGCGACACACTGGATGTGCCTTTGGTGTTGGTGGCGCATGACTTGTCGCCGGCCGACATGCTGCAGTTCAAGCAAAGTGTGTTTACTGGTTTTGTGACAGACGTTGGCGGCAAAACGTCTCACACGGCCATTGTGGCCAGAAGCTTGGACATTCCTGCCGTGGTCGGTGCGCGCAGTGCCAGCCAACTGATTCGGCAAGACGATTGGGTCATCATTGATGGCGATGCAGGCGTGGTCATTGTCGATCCATCCTCCATCATCTTGGCGGAGTATGGCTTCAAGCAACGACAAGGTGATTTGGAGCGCGAGCGTCTCAGCCGACTGCGCCACACGCCCTCGGTCACCTTGGATGGCCAAAAAATCGAATTGCTCGCCAACATTGAAATGCCAGAAGATGCCAAAGGCGCTTTGCAGGTGGGAGCGGTTGGCGTAGGGCTTTTTCGCAGTGAATTTTTGTTCATGGGTCGGCAAGGTCATTTGCCAGATGAGGAAGAGCAGTTCCAACAATACCGGCGCGCAGTGGAGGGCATGCAAGGCTTGCCGGTCACCATTCGCACCGTCGATGTGGGTGCTGACAAGCCCTTGGATGAAGCAAGGCATGACGCCGCTCACTTGAATCCGGCGCTTGGCTTGCGCGCCATTCGGTGGAGCTTGGCCGACCCTGAAATGTTCTTAACCCAATTGCGCGCCATTTTGAGGGCGGCTGCTTTGGGCAAAGTGAATCTCTTGGTGCCCATGCTGGCACATGCCAGCGAAATTCACCAAACCTTGGCCTTGGTCAAGCAGGCGCAATTCGATTTGGATGCACGCGGTGTGGCTTATGGCCCCGTGCAATTGGGCGCCATGATTGAAATTCCAGCGGCGGCTTTGTCCTTGAAGTTGTTCTTGAAATATTTTGACTTCTTGTCAATTGGCACCAACGACCTCATTCAGTACACGCTGGCCATTGACCGCGCTGACGAAAGCGTGGCGCATTTGTACGACCCTCTGCACCCCGCGGTGCTTCGACTGGTGGCTGACACCATTGCAGAAGGTGCAGCACAAGGCAAGTCTGTCTCGGTGTGTGGCGAGATGGCGGGCGATGTGAGCATGACCCGCTTGCTTTTGGGCATGGGCCTGAAAAGTTTTTCCATGCACCCCTCGCAGGTCTTGCAAGTCAAGCAGCAAATTTTGCGCTCAGACGCTGCCAAGCTGACGGCTTTTGCGCAGCAAGTGCTGGCGTCAGAAGATCCATCGAGCTTGATGAATCCCTGATTCAGTCAACCCTGTTTCTGGGCCGACTTGATTTCAAATTGAGGATCGTTGGCCGCTTGCTGGCTGTTGTTTGTTCGCCCCAGCCAAGCGCCGCCCACAATCAGTACACCGGCCCACGCCACCAAACTGGTGAGCGCTTCTTGACGGTCAATGAGGAGCAACATGGTAGAGCCCAGCGGGGTTAAAAAACTGAGCAGTCCGATTTGTTGTGCGTTGCCATTTTTCAACGCCGCATCCCACAAATAAAACGCCAAACCCAAAGGGCCCAGCCCCATCCAAATGAGCAAGCCCGCATCGCTCAAGTTGAGTGTCACTGGCGTTTCGAGCGTGAAGTGACAAATCAATGCCAAGATGCCCGACACAAAACCAAAGTAACCAATGGCCGCCGTGTGAAAGACCGCTACACGCTGTGTCATGAGGGAATAGGTGGCCCAAATGAACGCAGACGCCAGAGCAGCCAAATAACCCAGATTGAAATCGGCATCGATGGCTTGGCCATTGGTCATGACCAACGCGGCACCAGAAAATCCTGCCAAAGCCGCTAGCACCTGTCGAAGATGAAGCCGACTGTGTTGGAGAAACAAGGGCGCCAGCACCACGATCAACAAGGGCCACAAGTAGTTCACCAAGTTGGCTTGTACGGCGGGTGCCGTTTGAAAGGCCAGGAACAAAAGAAAGTGATAGCCAAACAAACCATAGATGCCAAGTGCCAGTGTTTTGGCGGGCACGATGGCCAGGCGCCATTGAAATCCTGACCATGGCAGCGCCACCAAGCTGCCGATCAGTAGCGCACAGCCTGCCGTTAAAAAGGGTGGCAAATGCGACAGGCGCACACCCACGGGCGCCAATGTGGCCCAAAGTGCAATGGCGCCCAAGGCCAGCCAAGTGGCGCGAAGGCTAGAGCGCATTAGCGTGACAAACTTGCGCCGTGCGCTTGTTGATCGGCGTGATAGCTTGAGCGCACCATGGCACCCACTGCCGCATGTTTGAAACCCATTTCATAGGCCTTCTCTTCAAACATTTTGAACGTGTCGGGGTGAACGTATCGCTTCACCGGCAAGTGGCTGGTGGAAGGCGCTAGGTACTGACCCAAGGTGAGCATTTCAATGTTGTGCTCGCGCATTTCACGCATGACTTGCAAAATTTCTTCGTCTGTTTCGCCCAAGCCCACCATCAGGCCGCTTTTGGTGGGTACATGGGGAAAAAGTGCTTTGAATTTCTTCAACAACTGCAAAGAAAATTGATAGTCAGAACCGGGCCGAACTTCTTTGTACAAGCGCGGCACGGTTTCTAAGTTGTGGTTCATCACATCGGGTGGTGCGGCCTTCAAAATTTCCAGTGCACGATCGTCACGGCCGCGAAAATCAGGGATCAAAACCTCAATTTGCGTTTTGGGAGATAGCGCACGCGTCTCGCGAATGCAGTCAACAAAATGGCCTGCACCGCCATCGCGCAAATCGTCACGGTCGACGCTGGTGATCACCACATAGCTCAACTTCAAGTCGGCAATGGTGCGCGCCAAGTTGGCAGGTTCATTCACATCCAATGGATCGGGGCGGCCATGACCGACGTCACAAAAGGGGCAACGCCGTGTGCACTTGTCGCCCATGATCATGAAGGTGGCCGTGCCTTTGCCAAAACACTCGCCAATGTTGGGGCAGCTGGCTTCTTCGCAAACGGTGACCAAATTGTTTTTGCGAAGGATGTCCTTGATTTCGTAAAAGCGGGTGGTGGGCGAGCCAGCTTTGACGCGGATCCACTCAGGCTTTTTGAGCACCTCGCCTGGCGTGACCTTGATAGGGATGCGTGACAGCTTGGCGGCCGCTTTTTGCTTGGCCATGGGGTCGTAATTTTCTTGTGATTGCGCCTCGCGCACAACCTGGCCTGTTGAGATGGATTCTTTGGTCATTGCATTCTTTCTGTGTCAGGGGGCCAGCAAGGCGCTGAGCTTGTGCGCCAGGACGTCTGCGGCTTCTTCCCAAGATGTGTTGATGCCAATTGTAAAAAGGTCTACCGATTGCAAACCAGCATAGCCGCATGGATTGATGCGCTGAAAGGGTTCCAGGTCCATTTTCACATTGAGTGCCAGACCATGGTAGCTGCAGTGTCTGGAGACTTTGATGCCCAAGGCGCTGATTTTCCCCAAGCCTTTGAAGGGGTCGTTGGGCGTTGCAGGGCCTGTCAAAGCGGTGTGAGCGAAGGGGTCGGCCAAGCGCACATAGATGCCGGGTGCATTGGCAACACGGTGACCCGTGACACCAAAATGCGCCAGCGTTCGAATGACCGACTCTTCCAAGCGATAAACGTATTCTTTGACAAAGTAGCCTGCACGCTGCAAGTTAAGCAGCGGATATGCCATCACTTGTCCGGGCCCGTGGTAGGTCACTTGCCCGCCTCGGTTGGTGGCCACCACTGGAATCGTGCCGGGGCTCAAAACATGATTAGCCAATCCCGCTAAACCTTGCGTGAAAACGGGGGGGTGCTCGCAGAGCCACAACTCATCGCCAGTCTCAGCAGTGCGCAAGGCCGTGAAATCTTGCATGGCTTGGTAAGTGTCCGTATAAGGAACATGACCCAGATGTTTGACCAGCATAAAGGTGGGCTTACAGCGCTACTTTGACCATGGGGTGGCCTGTGAGTGCACGGTAAATGTTGTCAAGTTGCTCTCGGCTTGTGGCTCTGACGGTGAGGGTCACGCTCAAATAATTGCCAGCTTTGCTGGGGCGCATCTCGATGGTGGCGGGATTGAAGCCCGGGTCAAATTGTTGGGCAATTTGCGCCATGGTTTCTGCAAAACCGTCGACCCTTGCGCCCATCACTTTGATGGGAAAGTCGCAGGGGTATTCAATCAGAGACTCTTTTCGAGGGTCGCTTGGGATGGGGGGTATGGTGGTTGCGCTCATGGGATCGGTTTTTGGCTAGCCCAAATTTAACGCCAAATCACCACGGCACCAACGGCAATCCAGCTCAGGCCAAAGTTGACAAGGACAAGCGGGTGAATTTTGCCCAGTTGAGCGCCCGCTTTGGGCAGGTCGCCATCTTGAAGGGCGGCTTGCATTTTGCGAAAGGGGCCAAAGTACAAGTGGCCAAAGACCAGGCACATGAGCGAGCCGACGCCCAGCATGACATGCCATCCTCTAGGGGCAAGTCGCATGTCCACGCCCATCAGCATCAGGCCGCCACTGGCCAGCAACAACACGATGCAAAGCCCCACGATTTTGAAAAAACGTGCCAAGATGCCGCTCAGAAGGGGCAGTCTTTGAGCCGGCTCCAGTTGTGCAATGGCCACGGGTCGAATGGCCCAAATCATGAGGGCCATGCCGCCCATCCAGACGATGCCAGCGGCCAAATGAACAAATTTAACGATTTCATACATATAGAGTGACCCGATTTAAAGCAATAAGACAACAGAATGACCGGTTCGATTGTGAGCCTTTTCGACTGTATGGGTTTTCACTTATAATCGTGAGCTTTGCGGAACCAAGGGTATCTGTAACCTGGTTGTCAACAAACATGGTCAGAATACCGCCACAAGATTTTGAAGACGATGGTGACGTCAATGGTGCTGAAAATATCAGGCCCCTGACAGCTGAAGAAGTTCAAAAATTACGACTTCAGCAACCCCTCCTCTCTATTTGGCGTGTGGTTTTGGCGCAAGTGGTGGTTGGTTTGGCTGTAGCGGCCCTTACTTGGCTCTTCACGGGGCGTGTATCGGCAGCTTGGTCGGCGGCTTATGGTGCTTTGGCGGTGGTTATTCCTGCAGCTTTGTTTGCGCGGGGTCTCACAAGCAAAGCCACCACCTTGAATTCAGGAACTGCGGTTTTTGGGTTTTTGTTGTGGGAAATGGTGAAGATTGGCCTTACGATTGCCATGCTTTATGCGGCAATCTGGTTAGTCAAAGATTTGAGTTGGCCTGCCATGTTGGTGGGCCTTGTGGTCACGATGAAGGTTTATTGGGTGGTGTTTGCCTGGCGCAAAGTGTTTCACCCTGTAGCCTAAGTTGTGCCTAAATTGAAAAGTTAAAGTTAATTTTTAAAGAGCCTAGAGAATGTCAGCTGCAAACGCTCCCAGCGCCGGTGAATACATTGGCCACCATCTGAAGCATCTCCAAAACAAAGAGATGTCAGGTGTAATTGACTTTTCAGTCTTCAACATTGACTCTATTTTTTGGGGTATTTTTCTAGGTCTTGTGGGCAGCTTCTTGTTGTGGAAGGCTGCCAGCAAAGCCACTTCAGGCGTACCTGGCCGCTTTCAAGCTGCCGTTGAAATTTTGTACGAAATGGTGGACTCACAAGCCAAGGGCATCATTCACAATGCCCAAAGCCGCAAGCTGGTTTCGCCTTTGGCTTTGGCTGTGTTCGTTTGGATTTTCTTGCTCAACTCCATGGACTTCTTGCCCGTTGATTTGTTCCACAAAATCTTCGAAGTGACCGGCCTAGACCACAGCATTCATTATTTCCGCGTGGTGCCCACGGCCGACTTGTCCAGCACATTGGGCATGTCAGTGTCTGTGTTGCTCATCTGCCTCTACTACAACATCAAAATCAAAGGTCTGGGCGGTTGGTTCCATGAGCTCACCACCGCACCTTTTGGAGCACATCCTATTTTGTGGCCCTTCAATTTTGTGTTCCAAATGATTGAATTCGTCGCCAAAACCGTGTCGCACGGCATGCGACTGTTCGGCAACATGTATGCCGGCGAACTGATTTTCATGTTGATCGCTTTGATGGGTGGCGCGGCCGCTATGTCATTGACGGGCATTTTGTTGCCCATCGGTCACGTGATCGCTGGCTCCATTTGGGCCATCTTCCATATCTTGATCGTGGCTTTGCAAGCTTTCATTTTCATGATGTTGACTTTGGTCTACATCGGTCAAGCGCACGATGCTCATTGAGCATCTAAATTTAGTTTTTTTTAACCTTTCCATCATCATCCATAGGAGCAATTAAATGGAACACGTCCTCGGTTACGTCGCACTGGCATCTGGTCTCATCATCGGCATGGGCGCGATTGGCGCTTGTATCGGTATCGGCATCATGGGCAGCAAATACC
>Ga0315907_10005156_pt1 | contig 14358 bp, 10 predicted proteins | sample LakEriMetagenome_3_FD_203525 | JGI IMG/M metagenome (GOLD analysis project Ga0315907, IMG submission 203525) | Freshwater fungal communities from buoy surface, Lake Erie, Ohio, United States - Buoy 12 MA123 | ecosystem: Environmental > Aquatic > Freshwater > Lake > Lake biofilm | place: USA...
TTCCCATTCCGAACAGAGAAGTTAAGCCTGCTTGCGCTGATGGTACTGCCCTTTTGAGGGTGGGAGAGTAAGTCGACGCCGCTTTTATAACCCCGACATTCGCAAGAATCGTCGGGGTTTTTTGTTTTATTCCCACCCTCAAAAGGTTATGCACACTGAAAGATTTAAGGGAGAGCCACGACGCTTCGGTCGGGATGCTGCATGCAACGTTAGCATAAGTCGACGCCGCTTTTTAAACCCTGGCATTCTTATGAATCGTCAGGGTTTTTTGCCTATTCTTTTACCCCCTATTCCTATCCTCTATCCTTACATGTAGTTGTAATTTGCTTGGTTCTTTCAGGTATTATTCTTTCGTTATATGCTTAAGTTGCCATAGTCTTTATGCAAGCGAGGGGGCAATTAATAGTGTGACGTAGCTTAGTCCTGATGATTCTTGATGAATTTAAGTGGCTTACTTCGTTATTATATTCTTTGTCTTAAGCGTCTAATTTTCTTAAGTATTATAAACGAATACCCATAGATCAATTATTTTGGAAGTGAGTTATAATAACATTTCTCTTACCAGGGTATTCATCAATCTTCTATTAACTATATGTTAGATACATTCATAAATCAAGCATACGAATACTTATCCATCCAATTTATCAATTCCAAAAAGAAAAAATAGAAATTCATTTTAAAAAACGGATGGGAACATCGCTTAGAACACATTATACAAACCTAAGCATATGTGGTTATAATTTCAAAAGCTAAGTAGTTGCTTAATAACTATTCAATGACTGACGAAAGGTTGTGGTTAAATTATTAACTGATTCTTCTATTGCACTGCAATTTAATCAATAAGATGTACTGATGAATCATAATTAATCAACCATATCTTACCAAAAAACAGAAGATTTTCTTTGATTAATTGAGATTAATCTTCTTTTTAAGGTCAGATGAGATTCCTCCTTTATTAAGGTAAATGTTGATCGTTTTCAATCGGAAATATTGTTCCGATACATATAAATATCCTTTTGGATAGTTTCCTGTTCCCCAAGAATTTTTTACCAGTAAATAGTTTGTACCATTTTGGTCCTTATACATGCCTACAATATGCATTCCATGGTCATCGGTTGTTGTTTTATTGTCGTAACCTTTTTGGCGCAATTCCGGTGTAACCGAAACTTCTTTGGTTGGGCTAAGAAACGCGTTGGAATTTCGATCTGCACCCGCATCGTTGTAGTTTCTATTATCTTTTCCAGATACTTGAATGGTACTTGGGTCTTCAGGAACCAAAGCAATTCCATTTTTGAAACTAAACCCTTTCTCAGATACATCGGCTCCCCAGGCAACCGTGTAGCCATTAGCCAAAGCATTGGTTACTGTAGCCATTAAATCATCTAATCCTACATTGTAAGAGTCACCCCAATTATAATTATCTGGAATTGCTAATTGACATTTAGCATAAGGAGCGTGATTCGTGAATGAGGTTAACGACACATAGTCATCCATAGTTAATCCGATACTTGCAGCATACGATTGCGGCGTATATTTTTTACCCTTCCATTCAAATTCTTTGATGTCTTTACCCACATAGGCGTCTAAAATACCACTAACGGCGGGTTTCCAATTGGAACTAATCCCATTCGAACTGGAACTCATGTATTTAAGTAAACCTTGAACTGAACCATTCAATACTTCAAAAAATTCGGCGTGGTCATACGATTCATTTCCGTTTAAGCCGTTATAAACATCGTAAGGAACAATGCCATAATTCTTAATTACCCAAGGTATGTCATGAAAAGCACCACCCTCTCCGAAGTTGATTTTTCCATCCATACGAATAAACTTATCTGCTTTATTCTCATAGGATTTTCTCACTACAAACATTTCTGAAAGCGCATCCGGTGTTTTATTTCCTTTACGAATTAATTCAGATTCAAAAAAAGATAGGCCAGAGAAACTCCAGCACGTTCCCGTTTTACCTTGACTTTGTACCGGAGTGGCATCTAAATGATACACTTTAGTGAATTTATAATTGCTTCCTTCAATATTCGTTGCTGTTTGTGAAAACGCGAATAAGCTTGCGATAAAAACTAAGGTAAATAATATTGTTTTCATAAGGGTTATTTTAAAATCCAAGTTTGGATGTTTAATGACTTAGCTTTATTAAGGATGGAATCAACGGATTCTTCTGAAAATCCTTGACCTAGAGATACTTTATACAATGATCCTTCGTGAAGAATGGAACAATTAAAACCGAATCCTTCAAGTTTTTGTACAAGTCGACTTGCATTTTCTTCGCTTGAAAAACATCCGGCAATGCAGTACATTACATGGGGTTCGATTAAAGTTATTGTTGGCTCGTTTGGTGCAACCTTAGGATTTACATGCAATTCATATGCATCCCTATAGGTCGTTTCAATCGAAACATGCTCAATGCGAGGTAAATCAATTTGAGTTTCTGTATAGGTGTTTTCGTTTTGTGTTTTAAACGGATTGAAATCTTGATATGAAAACATGCCTGATTCTAACGCCGGGGTTTTCACAGGAATCCAAATAGAATAAAAAGCTATGGGTATTGCAATAGCAGCTGCTGCTGCATATTTCCATAATTGGCGATTGTTTTTAACTTCTTTTTCTCCTTCACTTACCAAAGGTTTCGTTGGGATAAATCCTACAAGTTCGAGCCCGTAAGCGCTCATAAGCAAGTTAAATGAACGGTCTTGTTCAAATTGAATGTTCCCTTCTAGATCTTTTTTGAAATTACCAATTTTAGGAATGTTTACTTGTTTTCCTTGCCTTAGCACTTCATTCCATGTCGTAACCTGTTGAGCCACAGTATCCAAACTTGCACTATAATCCAATTGATATTCAGCTGCGAACTGATTAACCAAAAGCCCATCATTGGACTGAAGTTGAATATTAAAACCTATTTCTCGAAACGGTGGATGAATCAAGCCTGACTCAAAATCAACAAATGCACTCTTCTGTTTTGCAATAAATCCGCCAAAAGCCGGAACAACAACACATTCATGCTTCCGTAACAATTCAATGAGTATATCTTCAAGCGACTTCATACCTCAAATTTACAAAAACTTAAAAAGAAATAAAAATGAACTTACAACCGCTTTAATACCGCTTCCAAATCCTCGGGCGTGTCAATATTTGGTGTTTCAATATGTGTTTCAATGGTTTTTATTTTATAGCCATAATATAACCAACGCAATTGTTCCAAGGATTCACTTTTTTCAAGCTCGGTAGCAGGTAGGGAAACAAGTTTTCGAAGCACATCATTTCGGAATGCGTATAATCCAATATGTTTTAGCGCAATATAGTTAGAAGAGAACATCCCGGAAGGAATTCTACTCCTACTGAAAAACAAGGCGTTCTGTTCGTGATCTATAACCACCTTAATTCGGTTTGGATTAGTTAATTCTGTTGAATCAATCTTAGGGCTTACTAAGGTAGCAATCTCGACGTTCTCATGTTGAAATGCCTGAATGAGTTGCGATAATTGACTTGGGTTTACCAAAGGCTCATCGCCTTGAATATTTACAACAATTTCCATTGCTGGGAAATGTGCCGCAACTTCAGCACAACGTTCTGTACCTGAACCATGTAAATTTGAGGTCATCATTACTTCGCCGCCAAACGATTGTACGTGGGAATAAATTCGTTCATCATCTGTTGCAACAATAACCTGCGAGAGTTCTTCACATCTACTCGCCCCTTCATATACGCGTTGAATCATGGTTTTACCCTTGATATCAATTAACGGTTTACCCGGAAACCGACTGGAACCAAAACGAGCTGGGATAATTCCTAATACTTTCATTAGAATTTCATAGCTAATTGAACCAAGAAGTTTCGAGGTGCTTGAATGTCTCCAGGACGACTGGAAGTTTCTGAATTAAATACATTGTTCGCTATAACACTTACCTTGAAGGTGTCGTTAATTTGATAACCAACCCGTGCATCGAATACTAAATTCCCTTTATTATAAACGCTTCGATACGCTTTGAGTCCAGGTAAAATGTAGGTGTTTTGCGCAATAGGTTCTTCAAAAACTTTATCGATATTTCTCATGAAACTGTTGTAACGATTCGATACACCAAAACTCCATTTTTTATATACTGCCTCTACATCAGCTCTCACCAAATGTTTGAAGCGATATTTTAACATATTCGTGGTACTATCTGAATTGTAGACGGCGTATTTTGGGTCATTATTTAAGGAAACAGGATTCATGTAGGTATATCCAATAAGCGAAACAACCTCTACATCGCCAATTTTCCCCATGCTATTGAAAGAGAACTCAAGGCCTGTAATTCGTGCATTTTCTACGTTTTGAGCACCAAAGCCTATAATTTGATTGATGGTATAACCTAAGGTTTGTTGAACATAAATAAGCTCAGCGAGTCCCGCGCTAGTATATGGGTCGATTTGATTTCCATTGGATGGGTTGTAGAATCCAAAGGAAAATTCAATCATGTTGTCGTAATTATTAATAAATCCTGAAACATCAATCATGCCTTTCCAATCCCCCATTTTCACCCCTTGTTTGATGCCGATTTCCGCAGCCCATCCCGTTTCAGGCTTTAAGGTTGCATTTGGAAAGATATTCAATGCACCTACTGATGTACTGGTAAAACGCTCACCTACCGAAGGGTATCTAATTCCTTGTCCGAATGAAGCCCTTAAATGCGTGTATTTTTTCAGTTCATAATGAGCCCCCGCTCTAAACACCGGATAAAATGGAAGGACAGTATTCCCAATTTTAAAATCAGAATCACCTTTATTGTTATCCATCGTGAAGTACTCTGCACGCATACCCCCGGTAAAATCGAATTTACCAATGTGGTGATCATACTGTGCATAAGCTGCTGCATTGTTTGATGAATGGTCACCGAACAAATTAGAAAAGACGACATTATGGGTTCCAAATAACCCTGTAACAAGGGTGCCTCCCGATTTGAAATTACGCTGAAAATTATAGTCTGCTATGTACACAATAGCTCCGTTACTTTGCTGATCATTGCTGATGTTTTTATTCGTGGTAAGGTAAGCTCGCGTTTTTATGGTGTGTTTATTATTGTGTTTGTCAATGTATTTTACGTATGGGTCAATAAATAATCGATTGGCAAAATTATAGGTTAATGTTGAAGCAGGATTTGCCGTATCGGCGCCTCCACTGGGTGTATACCCTTGATCGGCACTTTGCCAAATCAAGAAATTCCCGGTCTTGTGAAATTGATAATTAAAACTTACTCCTGCTTTTAGGCGTTCAATTTTTAAGGGGCGAAGATACAAGGTCCCACTAATTCTCCCCCGAGTTTCCGTTTCTCCTTGACGATAACCCTTATCATTATAAAATACGGTAGAAAGGGTATAGCCCGTACGCTTAAACATTTGGCTGCGAAAAACCTCCACTTGTTGGTTCATCGGATTGAATCGTTGCGCGCTGTCCTTTCCCCACCATTGCATGGATTTCCTTCTTGGATTATCATAAATTCCAGTCTGCACTCTAATTTTGGTTTCTGGCTTTAATCCCGGTTCTTTCTCCGATAAGGCGATCACCCCATTTAAGGCCCCGCTGCCATAAAGCACGGAAGACGCACCTTTTATTACCTCGACCTGTGATGCCTGTTCTATTGGTATCGCATTCCACTGGGCATCTCCTGCATACCCCGACAACAGAGGTAGTCCATTCCACAGCATCATAACGCGACTCCCCGCACCATATGCAAACCCAGAACCCCCACGGATACTTACTTGTCCATCCATCGTGAATACGCCCGGTGTTTGTTCCACTGCTTGCTCTAAATTTACCATCCCCTTATTTTCAATTAAGCGAGGCTTAATTACTTCAAGCGAAATTGGGATTTCTTCTATTTTTTGTGCGCGTTTATTTGCGGATACTACCACGGTTTGCTCTGTTTTTTCATTCACACGCATGGCATGATTTATGGTGCCGAGGTTGGTTATAACTACGGTGTCAATTCGGTATTCTAATAAATTAAACACCAATTTTAACGGTAGTGTCGTATTGCTGAAACTAAATTTTCCATCGAAATCAGAAAGTTGTTTTTCTCCGGTTGAGGCATATATTTTAACACCATATAAAGGTTTCCCTGTAGATTGATCGGTAACTACGCCATTAAGTTGTGCGAAGGAATGAGAAACATATAAAAACGATATGAGCAACGATAAAAATAAACGCATAAGTAAGGTTTTGGGGCTTAAAGAAACAAAAAATTACAAAGCCAACTGCATTTGAAGAATGAAGTTTCTTGGTGCTTGAACATCACCAGGCCTACTGACGTATTCCTTGTTGAATAGATTATTAGCAATAAAATTAACCTTAAAGGCTTCATTGATTTGATACCCAAAGCGCGCATCAAAAACAGCTACCCCTTTATTGAAAACAGACCGATAGTTAGCCATCCCAACCAGTAATTCCTCTCCCAGTACCCCGTCTTCAAAGACTCGGTCAATGTTTTTCATATAGCTATTATACCGTGAAGAAATCCCAATGCTAATCGCTTTGTAACTCGCTTGTATGTCGGCTTTCGCCATGTGATTAAATCGATATTTTAACATGTTCGTATTTGGGTCAGAAAAGGAGAGTTTGTATATGGAATCATTATTAAGACTAATGGGATACATATAGGTATACCCCAATAAGGTGGTCAAATCTACTTCACCAATTTTCCCCATGCTGTTAAATGAAAATTCTGCTCCTCCAATAAAGGCTTGTTCTGCATTTTGTGCCTGAAATCCTACCCAATTGTAAAAGTAATTGATCGTGTCGGGATTTGTTGTTTGTAATACCGTAATGCTATCTGGTTTATACAATCCAAAGGTGAATTCTGTCATATTCGAGTAATAATTGGCAAAACCAGCAACATCGGCCATCGCTTTCCATCCACCAATTTTAAATACTTGCTTCACGCCAAGTTCTGCGGCAAATCCAGTTTCCGGTCGAAGCGAAGGGTTTTTAAAAATCACCACGCCGCCTACGGAGGTAGAAACAAAGCGCTCTGCGATGGAAGGAAAACGAATCCCTTGACCTAAAGATCCTCGAACGTGAGTACCTTTAAATGGCTCATAATGAACCCCCGCGCGTAAAATTGGATATATGGGCGACTCAAATGCCCCTATTTTGAATTGAGAATCAAAGGGGAGTGTATCCAACTTGCAGAACTCTAACCTTAAGCCGGTCGTAAAATCCCACTTTTTTGCCTTTATTTCGAATTGACTATATGCAGCAGCATTTTCACTTATGTGATCTCCAAAGACCCAACTTTTAATATTATTGAGCGTGTTAGTGGCGCCAAGTGTCACATTTGTTGCGCTATTTATTTTCTTTTGAAATTGATAATCGAAGTAATACATCTGAGCAAATGATGCATCATATACCTTGGTATCATTCCCGGTTGTAACCAAATAGTATCGTGTCCTAATGTGGTGCTTGTTGTTTTTCTTATCAATAAATTTAAGGTAAGGATCCACATTAAAGCGCACGGCCTTTTGCCTTGAAATCGTGTTGTCCATCGCTTGATAACACATAGAATCATTTTTCCATAACACGAAAACACCCGCATCTTGTAGCTGTAAGTTGTAACTTATTCCGGCTTTCAATTTGCTATTCTCTTTCAATGGACGATAGTAAAAGCTTCCGTTAATTCGAGCGCGTTTTTCTTGTTCACCTTGACGAAAAGCCTCGTTATAAAATACGTTAGCTCCGATTGTGTACCCAATGTTTTTAATTGATTTTCCGTAATACAAATCAGCCATATGAAAGGTTGGATTGAAGGCTTGTTCCTTTCCCTTACCCCACCACTGTAGCGACTTACGGTTTGGATTGTCATAAATTCCACTTTGAATTTTCGCTTCAATAACACCGTCTGGGCCGGGCTCACGTTCGTTTAGGGCTATAATTCCATTTAATGCACCACTTCCATAAAGCACAGAGGACGCGCCTTTTAATATTTCTATCTGAGAAGCTTGTTCCATTGGAACGGCATTCCATTTCGCATCACCAATATCCGGTGAAAGCATGGGAACTCCATTCCATAACAATAAGACCCTGCTTCCCGCCCCATAGGCATATCCTCCGCCACCCCGTATACTCACCTGACCATCCATCACATAAACACCTGGGCTTTGATCAACTGCTTGGGCAAGGTTTGTGAGTCCTTTATTTGCTACCAACGCAGGTTTTATTATTTCAATGGAGATTGGAATTTCTTCTAATTGTTGGTCTCGTCTGCCTGCACTTACGACCACCGTATTCATTACCCGTTGCTTCGGCACCAATTGGATAGTAAGCCTATCGAACGTCGTTATTTCAAGTGTTTGAGTTATGAATCCATTCGCACGTAGGGTTATTGTGGCTGGTACTTGTATGTTATTCAGTATAAAATCCCCTGTAACATCTGATTTTACCGTTTGATTTGAACCTTCATGAATCACCTTCACCTCGCTCAACGGGTTACCATCTTCTGATGAGGTAATGGTTCCTGTAAGTGTTTGGCTAAAGCCTTGTAATACAGAGAAAAGACAGATGTTAAAAAGTAATAATCGCCACATGTCTAGTTAATTTTTCAGTAAATTAGAGTTAACGAAGATATAAAAAAATGAGGGGTGAGGACTTAGTTTATAAGGTGGCGATGAGTTTTTTAAAGGGTCTTGGTCCAATACGGATTAATAATATTCTATCTGAACTTAATCCCGAGCAATTTTTTTCATTGAGTATTTCCGATGTAAAACAATGTACAAGAATCTCTTCAAATCAATTAGCATCAATGGAGCGGAATCGCGCATTGGATTTAGCAGTTAAGGAAATAGAAGCTTGCAGCACCCATGGCATCGAGCCTATTTTTATTTTGGACCCAAACTACCCGAGAAGATTAAAACAATGTATTGATGCCCCTATTGTATTATACTACCGAGGGGAAGACCTATTGAATTCACGAAGAACATTAGCAATAGTTGGATCAAGGATGCACACCACGTATGGAATTGAATTAATTAAGGAATTAATGCAGGGACTCTCGGAAGCCGGCGTGCTTACTGTTTCAGGCTTGGCAATGGGTATTGACAGCGTGGCTCATGAATATTCTATCAAGAACAACATACCAACGGTTGCGGTATTAGGAAGTGGATTGAATCAAGTATTTCCTAAACGAAACACCAACTTGGCACAGGAAATTCTAGCACATGGCGGGGCATTACTTTCAGAATATTCTGTTTTCTCTAAACCTGTGCGAGAGAACTTCCCTGTGAGAAACCGAATTATTGCGGGTCTTTCCGATGCAACTATCGTCGTTGAAAGTAGAGAAAAAGGAGGCGCGTTAATAACCGCAAATCTAGCCAATGATTACAACAGAGATGTTTTTGCGTACCCTGGTTCTGTTCATCAGCAGCAGTCAAAAGGATGCAATTTATTGATCCAAAACCAGAAGGCCCATTTAATTACTGATGCAAAAGACTTTATCAAATTGATGGGGTGGCAAGAGGCTAAAACAATAAATCGACGTCTCGCATTTCCAGATTTATTAGATGAGAATGAGCAATTAATAGTGGGTATTTTAAGTCAGTTTGAATCCTTGTATCTCGATGAAATCGCCATGAAATCAGGTTTTTCAATGGCTTCTTTGCAAGGCATTCTCCTTAACCTTGAGCTTAAAGGACTTGTTATAAAAACTGCAGGATTAGAGTATCGAAGTCGATGCAGTTAGTAGCTTAGGGATAAAAATAATTGCTCCAGCAATAATTGAAAGTATTGCGGCGATCAGCACCGCGGCAGCACTCATATCCTTGATAAGTTTAATCTGTGGATGCGTTTCAGGCGAAACCATGTCGCATAATAACTCAATGGCTGAATTCAAGGTTTCTAATGCCAGCACTAAAACAATAAACAAGATAACAATCAGCCATTCACCTCTTGTGACTTTCAAAACAAAACATGCACCAAGTGCAAGAAGTGCAAATACCAACTGAATTTTAAAATTCGTCCCTCGCTTCCAATGCTCCTTTATTCCATTCAGTGCATGCTTAATCGACTGAAGAAAACGACTCATTGTTTTATAAATCGTCTTGTAGTTTGTAGTTTATTTGGGCTTTGTAAGGATAAAAAGTATATTCCGTTTGCCAAAAAAGATACATCCAAGGATTTAACGTTTTTAGCCCCCGTTACATAATTCCCCATGGCGTCATAAATTCTAATTTCAAAATCTGTAAGAGGGATTATAAAATTCAAAACGGATTCGGTTGGATTGGGAAAGAGCTCGAAATCGATAGTTTCAGTTTCATGAGTTGAAAGGTTGCAAACCCCGGGAATATTGGCATCAAGCCATGCAGCCCGCGTTTCAATGTAATTCTTAAAAAAATTCACGTCTTCTTGATAAGTATTACCAACGTATGCATTCCAATTAATGTATTGACCAATAATGGGCCATTTTTGAAAATTTCGAACCCTCGCGTCATTCAGGTAATTTACCATGGTGTCTATCCATAAATGAAGAGAATCTGTAGCCAATGGACCTGTTCTTAATTCATTCCAACGGCATCGAAGACCATTTCTATAGCTTGGAGAATCCAATAATCTTTTCCACCAAAATGGTATTTGCGTAGTGAAATTGCAAATCTGATCAAAATTATATTGCCAACCCGTTGTTAAAAAAGCATCGCAGTAGTCCGCGTTTCCATATGATAAGTTAAAATCCCACATGGGACCCGCCACTAACTTTCCTTGAAAATCTCCTGAATTCTTGTCTTTGTATAAAAAAGAGCTTGAACGATAGCCATCTACTGTTCGTCCCAATTCCTGAAGAATAAAAAAATCATAGAAAGAAATGGGCTCAATATATTGCATGTAGCTGGCTTCGGGATCACTTTGTATCGCAGTCTCAAAAGAGGAGACAAAAGATTGCATGTATTGAATTTGTTGTGCTTGTAATTCATCAGACTCAGGGTCATGAAATTGAAAAACAACTTCATTACTATAATTTGAATTCCAAGTAATTCCGCTCTCACCGGTTAGTTTATCTACCTTAATGATATATCCTCCCGTTAACGAATCACCAGCCAAATCATCTATATCTAAGCGAGCAATGTTAACCCGATTATCATCGCGTTTAATCCTTTCAAATAACACGTATACACCCAAATATTGATTATTAATAAGCAGTTCACAAAATCGAAATCGAGAAGAATAATGCCCCATTTTACGAGATAATTCATAGGTCATGGCATCTCTTAAAAGGGTTTTGTCTGGATAAGGCCCATTCAAAATCCAATCATTTTCGATGGGAAGTCCCATCAAGGCCACATTATTATTAGTACCTATAGCAGTTTGTGTTTCAAAACCATAACTCTTTTTTGGGTATTGTTGCGAGGTTGATCCTCTTATTTCTATTGCAATTTTCCCATTATAGTTATTGGCGGGATCATTTATTAAATTTAGTCCATTCAAATTATCAATTACTTCCATATCGCAAACGATGCGTGCCACATCATTAATTTGCTGACCAACTGGCGTAGTAATTTTAACTACAGGCAAATTTGAGACAGTAAGCGTAACCTGAGTATGCACAACAAAACTGACTAAAAGGAAAATAAAAAATGTTAATCTCATGAATGTGAAATTAAATAAAACATCTGTCATATAATGTTAAAATCTAAGAATTATCCCCTATTTTTGCAACAGTTCTTTACTAATTTAACTTATGAAGAAAGGTGGAGGGACCGGCCCTGTGAAACCTTGGCAACCTGTTGAACTGATAAGGTGCCAAATCCTATTCCCATAGTGGAAAAAGATAAGTTTTGGCTTGTGCCTTTCTTCCCAAATGAACAATGACAGCAATTGAAAAACAACTTCAAGACCATATTTTGGTATTGGATGGTGCCATGGGAACCATGATTCAACGTTATCCGTTGGAGGAGGCTGATTTTAGAGGTGATCGATTTGCCTCCCATGCCTCTTCATTGAAAGGAAATAATGATTTACTAAACCTTACACGACCGGATATCATTTTTGACATTCATAAGGAGTATTTGGCTGCTGGTGCCGATATCATTGAAACGAATACCTTTTCAGGAACTACCATCGCTCAAGCCGATTATCAGTTAGAGGATGCGGTATATGACATTAACTTCCAGGGTGCTAAATTAGCAAGGAATGCGGCGGATTTATTTACCGATAAACCGCGATTTGTAGCCGGATCCATTGGCCCAACGAATCGTACGGCTTCTATTTCTCCGGATGTGAATAACCCTGGATATCGCGCAGTTAGTTTCGATGATTTAAAAACGGCATATAAAGAGCAAATTGAAGCCCTCATGGATGGAGGAGTAGATGTGCTTTTGATTGAAACGGTGTTTGACACACTCAATGCGAAAGCTGCACTTTTTGCAGCGAATGAGGTTTTTGAGCACCGAAAGATTGCACTTCCAATAATGATCTCCGGTACGATTACAGACCGCAGCGGCAGAACCTTATCTGGTCAAACCCCTGAAGCATTTTTAATTTCACTGCAACATGTGAAATTACTTTCTATCGGATTGAATTGTGCCCTCGGTTCAGAACTTATGGAACCGTATTTAGCGGTGTTGAGCGATAAAAGCCCCTTTGCAGTTAGCGCTCACCCGAATGCCGGACTTCCAAATGCTTTTGGTCAATATGACGAAACTGCCGAAATTATGGCGTTGAAAGTAGATTCTTTCTTCAAGAAAGGCTTGGTAAACATCATTGGCGGATGTTGTGGAACCACTCCTGAACACATCGCAAAAATAGCTGAACTTGCTGCACATTATTCACCACGAAAAATAACCCATGGAACGAATTCTTAGGCTTTCAGGATTAGAGCCCTTAATCGCCACTAAACAAAGTAATTTTGTTAATGTTGGTGAACGAACTAATGTTACGGGTTCAAAAGCATTTTTACGTTTGATTCAAGAGGATCGCTATGAAGAAGCATTGGCGGTTGCTCGGGAACAAGTAGAGGGCGGTGCACAGATTTTAGATGTGAACATGGATGAAGCCATGATTGACGGTAAATATGCTATGGTGAATTTCCTTAATCTCATTGCCTCTGAACCTGAGATTGCTAGAATTCCTATCATGATTGACAGCTCGAAATGGGAAATTATTGTGGCTGGCCTTAAGTGTCTTCAAGGTAAAGGAGTAGTCAATTCCATATCGCTTAAAGAAGGGGAGGAGGTATTTATTCAACAAGCCAAGTTCATCCAATCCATGGGAGCAGCCATGGTGGTTATGGCATTCGATGAACACGGACAAGCAGATTCCTACGAACGAAGAATTGAGATTTGTGCCAGATCCTATGAGTTATTGGTCAATAAAGCCAATGTTCATCCGAATGATATAATTTTTGATCCCAACATTTTCCCTGTAGCCACTGGAATGGAAGAACATGCACTCAACGCGCTTGATTTTTTTAGGGCTACCGAATGGATTACCCAAAACTTACCGGGTTGCCATGTTAGTGGCGGCGTTTCGAATGTATCGTTTTCATTTCGTGGTAATAATGCGGTACGAGAGGCAATGCACGCAGCCTTTCTTTATCATGCGATACAACATGGTATGAATATGGGAATTGTTAATCCAACGATGCTCGCCGTTTATTCCGATATCGACCCCGCATTGTTAGAACACATTGAGGATGTACTCTTTAATCGCCGTGAAGACGCTACCGAACGCTTACTTAATTTCGCCGAGACGGTTAAGCAAGGTAAAAAAGAAGTAGTGGTTGATGAGGCTTGGAGAGCATGGGACGTAGAAAAACGCATCGAACATGCCTTAGTAAAAGGAATGGATAAGTTTATTGAAGAGGATGTGGCGCTGTGTTTACCGATTTATCCGAAACCGCTACAAATTATTGAAGGTCCATTAATGGCGGGTATGAATGTTGTTGGTGACCTCTTTGGTGAGGGAAAAATGTTCTTACCCCAAGTGGTTAAATCGGCACGTGTAATGAAAAAGGCGGTTTCATTTCTTCAGCCTTACATAGAAGCCGATAAGAATGGCGAAATTCAAAAAGCGGGGAAGATTTTAATGGCTACCGTAAAAGGAGATGTACACGACATTGGTAAAAATATTGTTGGGGTGGTTCTAGCTTGTAATAACTATGAAATTATAGATATGGGGGTTATGGTCCCTGGTAATGAAATAGTTAATCGTGCGATTGAAGAAGGTGTAGATATCATTGGATTAAGTGGGTTAATAACGCCATCCCTTGAAGAAATGGTGAAGGTGGCCACGGAAATGCAACAACGAAATTTAAAAATTCCTTTACTCATTGGGGGGGCAACTACATCTAAAGTACATACCGCGGTGAAGATTACGCCTAA
>Ga0315907_10005158_pt1 | contig 14358 bp, 11 predicted proteins | sample LakEriMetagenome_3_FD_203525 | JGI IMG/M metagenome (GOLD analysis project Ga0315907, IMG submission 203525) | Freshwater fungal communities from buoy surface, Lake Erie, Ohio, United States - Buoy 12 MA123 | ecosystem: Environmental > Aquatic > Freshwater > Lake > Lake biofilm | place: USA...
CTGGATCACTTTTCTTTTATGATCAAGAAACGATTTACGGTCGCTACTGGGGTTCAACAGAATATATTGAAAATCTCCATTTTGAACTTTGTTATTATCAAGGGATAGATTTTTGTATCAAGCACAATTTAAAAAAATTTGAGGCCGGTGCCCAGGGCGAACACAAAATCTCCCGAGGATTTAGACCGATAAGAACCTTTAGTGCTCATAAAATAAAGCACCCTGCTTTTAGTGAAGCGATCAAAAATTTTATTGAAAGTGAGAAAGAGCACATTGCTCAGACTATTCATGAATTATCAAAATCACTGCCCTTCAAAGAAAGCGATTTAGACTTTCGCAGTTGAAATGGAAGGAATTTAATTCTAAGGAGAATGAAATGAAATACCTTATTTTCTGCTTTTTCATCGCAACAAATGCAAAGGCTTTAGAAGGCCAGAATTTTAAAAAACCAGTTGATCAAGATCTTAGAAAAAAACTTTCAAGTGAACAATACGATGTTACACAAAAAGGCATGACAGAGCGCCCATTCAAAAATAAATACTGGAATCACAAGGAGGAAGGAATTTATGTAGATGTCGTATCTGGAGAGCCATTATTTAGTTCTTTAGATAAATATGATTCAGGTACAGGGTGGCCAAGCTTTACTAAAAGTATTTCTGAAAAGAATATCACAACCAAGCTAGACCTAGATCTTGGATATCCTAGAACAGAAGTTAAAAGTAAAAATGGAGATTCACATTTGGGTCACGTTTTTAACGACGGCCCAAAAGATAAAGGGGGGAGTCGTTTTTGTATAAATTCTGCCTCTTTGCGTTTTGTTCCAAAAGCAAAGCTTGAAGCTGAAGGATATGGAAAGTTTTTATATCTTTTTAAATAGATCCATCTTTATGGTGAGGATTACCTTTCACTAAAGACTCCAGACAATTCTTACTAAGTTTTTCCCAGTTTTCCGGATTTGTCAGACAAACATACTTGTTTAAAAATTCATCCGATACGGCTGCTCGACATACATCTTTGATTTCTGATGAGCATTGAGTAAGAATTGTTTGTTTTTGCGTTTTAGTGACAACACAAGTCTCTTTTAGATGATGACCAAGAACTTGAGGACACATGTTATGGATCCGAGGGTCCTGGAAAGAGCAAAACTTGAGATAATCAAGTTCGCAAGATTTAGAGGCTAAGGCAAAAGGAATAAGGGAGAGGAAAAAAAGAATTAAAATAATAGTTTTCATATCTATAATTTATCTCACCTAGATTCTTTTTTAAACTAGACAAAATTCAAACATCGTTAATTGATTTACTATCAACTAAATTTTGACCAGGATAGCGCAGCGCTTGTTGGTACGCTTGGATAGGGTGTGTTTCACCATTCGATTATCCTCCCATCCCAATTAAGAAAACTTCCTGAGCGAGAAAAGTCTGTACTGAAAATAACATCACAAATATTTTTTGCAGACTCATCAGGCGTGAAAATTTTATGAGTTACCCTAGTGTTAAATTTCTCACTTAATCGAGTTTGAGTCGTTCCTGGATGAATCGCAAGCACCAAAGAATTTTTATAGACTCGTTTCCACTCAATACTGATATTTTTTAGAAAAGCATTCAGTGCAGCTTTGGAAGCGCGATACCCATACCAGCCACCTAGTTCATTTTCACCGATACTTCCAACCATCGCGGATAATGCAACAAAAGCAAATCCTTCAGGGGCGAGATGATTTCTAACCACCTTCGCCAGGACTGGAGTTAAGATGGCATTAATACGAAAATACTCAAGAAGTTTTCTTTCATCGATTTCTCGTAAACTTTTTTCAGGCCCACCCAATTCGTTTTCAAGATATCCGATCGTATTAAGGATAAGATTGAATTTAAGATTAGGATATTTTGCTAAAAAATCTACTAAGCTTTCCTCATCAATAGATTCACAAACAAAATTATGAACTCGTGAATGCTCAATGGGGTGACGTGAAAGAGCATAAACCTCAATTTCTTCATTTTCTGAAAGCATTCTTTCAAGCAGTGCGTGGCCTATTCCCCCATTTGCTCCAAGGAGAAGGACATTTTTTATATTTTTTAATACGAGATTTTCCATAACTTACTATATTCTAGGTCTGCGAATCCTTTGTCTAGACATCTCTCAGACAATGAGGAGCCAAATTAATTTAACTAAGTGAACGTCATCGTTCTAGATAATAAGCAAATCTGCACAACCTCAAATTGGATTCTAGATAAGGTCGTCTGCAAAGATCAGCATCCATACAACTCGATTACACCCGTAGAATTGACTATAATAGAAATAAACTAAATCCTTTCTTGAAAAAATATCTCACTGAGAAATATCAAGAATCAAAAACAAACGAAGAGTCAAAGATTGCTCTTTGAGTTTTCAGTTTTTTACAATTTATTTAATAATTACCAATAATAAAAGTATAATCTCTTAGTATTGATCTATAAGATTGTTGAGTACAACCAGGCTATTTAGCAATAGCCTGGTTAAGAAAAGTAGAAATTAATTTTTTTAGATCTTCCGTCTTTATTGTAATTAATTAACTAGTGGAAGAACTTCTTTATCATCGACAGGTATAAGATCTCCCTCGACAAGATCTACTTCAGATGGGTTTTGATCACTATAGGTTTGAGAATTTGGAGCACTTAAGAGCTTCCATCCTCCTTTTCCACAGAAAAATTGATGAACATCTCCATTGACGTCGGCACAAGCTGCAGCATAGCCCTGAGGTGTATCTCCAGGACAATTATTAAATAGCTTGGAAGTTTCAGGGAATCGTCTTACAAAATCTCTCTGTGAACAAACGTTAGCAGCAAGAACTGATGCCGAAAAAGTAATTAAAGAAACGAGAGTAAAAAATTTTTTCATAAATTTCTCCTTTGCTTTACCCCTTGCTAGAAATTCTTTGAGGGGAAATTTATTGGAGAAAATTTATTTTAGTATTTTTGATTAGTTTTTCGAGTTTTTAATAACTTGAATTAAAAATATTGAAGATCAAATTAAAAAATAATCAGCATAATCTCATTAATAAAGCCCATACTTTGGGTCATTTTCTGAATGACGGATGTTGTGATGTTAAAGATGTATAAATTTGAGGATAAAGGGGATTGAGGTAATTCTAGATACTTACAGGGGGCTTAAAATCTATGAAAGCTTCATTTTTAGATAAATTGAATTAAAATTTCGAAAACAAAACGAGGTTTTTGCCAGCTTAGCCGAAGAGCTAGAATATGGATTTACTTGTAGGACACGCCGTTAAGGGTAGACATGGGAGCTATAAACTCATCGAGGTTTTAAAAGCTGGTTCATTGTCAACTGTTTGGAAGGGATGGGATCAAACTTTACAGCGCTTCGTAGCTGTTAAGGTATTCCATGCGTTTTCTCCGGGAAGCTCTGAGCGTGTAAAGAAAAAGCTTGTTCTAGAAGGCCTGACCACAAGCCTGCTTGATCGTCCCTCTGGATATTGGAGTCGCGGCGTTTGTTAAGGCCCTTTCCATTGCCTCCGTAAAGACCTGCCACTCATGTGATGGGCATGATGATCAGGACCCCGAAATAGAGCTCCTCAATGAGATTCATTATCGGTGGTTTGATTATCTCGTCTCAAACTTTTTCCAAAAACATCATGTCTTCACGGACATGAAAATCCATCGTGAAAAAGGAAATTATGGAGGCATTTTATTAACTTTTCGAGCGCGATCCCAGCAAAATCGCCTCGACGTGTTTGAAGACCTCTTTCAGGCTTCTCATTTAATTCGCAGTGACTGGGGTATAGGGGAAATTGCGAGGCTTAAGCAGGAATTCCTCCAAAATAAAAGGCTCCTCGATCGAGTTAAAAGAAGATCTTAGGTAGACGTTATTTTTCCTTCCTCGCTGCTTTTATTAAGAGGTTTATCCGAAGGGGAGGATGGGGGTGGAAATGACTCCAATTAACCTCCGTCATCGCTTCAGGGGTTGAGGACTGAAAACACTGCGATCTTCGTTGTCACAAGCTTGTTTCGATCTCAGTCACTTATTAATCATAAGCTCCGTCGCTTAAAAAACCTACCGCCTAGAACCTCTTGGTTTTGAGCCCTCAGGGTTTGGGTTCAAGATGGACCGATACCGGACATACCGGAGGATAAGATTTCTACACATACAAGCAAATCACTAAATGTACGATTCGAAAAAGTTAAGAATTCATGCAATTTTGGCAAGTTGAAATCATTAGGCATATGGACAAGGAATTAGCCTCCGTTCTTTTTGAAATTGACGGTCATCAATAGATAAGTGAAACTTTTGGCATGAAATATAATCATTTATTTACAATAATTTTATTTATTTGCTGTATTCGTTTTGTTACGTCAGCATCTCTAGCTCAAGAGGGGTTTGCTGCTTTGGGCGCCGGTGGAATAGAACTTCAAAAGACGAATGCTCTTGTATTACTGGAAAAAGATTTAAATATAAGTTTATTGAAAATTACTGCGAAGTATGTTTTTGAAAACGTTACGAACGAACCTTACACTACTAAAATTTCTTTCCCCTTTCCTGAATATTTTCCTTTCTCTCAAGAGTCTTCTGATTCTGGTTTTCACGGTGGTGAAGGCTTAAGCCTTGGACTATCCTTTTCTGTCAAAGTGAATGGAAAAACAATTTCATTAAATCGAGAAAGAGCCGCATTTATAGGAAAGCGTGAAGTCACAGAGTTACTCCTTAAGTACGGCTTAGATATTACAGATCAGGATAAATCGACAGCAGCCTTTAATAAACTTCTCCAAAATCAAAAAGATGATCTCATTAAAGTGGGTTTAGATGAATATGGTAGAGGTTGGGGAATACATGAAAAATCGTACTGGGAGCAAACATTTAAAGGTAAAGAAAAGACTATAATTGAATTTGAATATGTTCCTGCTTTTGGAAATGGCATGAAATACGATGGTCCTTTTAGTGATAAACTTAAATCTGATTTCTGCATTGATTCAGCTACCCTAAAAGCGTTAGAGAAACCAATAAATAGGAGTTATGAATTTTTCTATCTTCACTATCTAATTTCAACTACAAATAGTTGGAATGGACCGATTCGAGATTTTAAACTTTCTATCGAGAAACATCCGTATGCAATTATTTCACTTTGCTTTGATGGCATAAAAAAAACGGCTCCTAATCGTTTTGGAGCACATCTGAAAAATTTCACCTCAGATAAAGAAATAAAAATCCTCTTTGTTGGTGGTGGATTTCCTGAAAAAAAAACCTACGAAGCACCTACAACAAACTCGAAGGATCCTAAAGAACGAATGGGAATGACCTGGGGTATTGAAAAATTCCCTAATCAGCTTCAGGAGAGTTATGTCCATGTTGGATGCTCCGGTGAAGCTAACATAAAGGGAAAACATTTAAGTGAATGCAATCCTCGCCGTGGTGACATGCTTTGTGTGAATGAACTCCCATTACTTTGCATAAAAAAAAATAAAACGATTCAAATCCCCAAAGCAAGACAAATTATGCATGAGTCTTTGATAACAAAAACGGAATGGGAATTTATTGACGAAGGTTTTTGGGCAGAAGCTGAGGTAAGGATACTTGATAAGATTAAAGGCACCGATCTTACTTCACCCAAAAAAGCAGACGAGTTATGTAGTTCCGCATTTGGAAAAGAATGGAGAATGGCCGAGTTTCATGATGCTCCTAAAGGATGGAACTTCTTTGCAAAAGGAATAATTTCCAGTTCTGATCGTTTCTGGGTAAAAATTAAAAACCAGGATGCTAACTGCTGGAAATAATTTTAGTGATGTCATTCGGAGACACTAAATTTTTTGGAACGGTATATATCGAATTCTTTCCTGATTCATGAACAGTAAGGCTATATATTCAAGACAATGATGGAACTTCATATCTTTCCGGTAAGAAACTTTCTCTTGAGGCAAATGAGGAAGTTCAGGCTCTTTTTTGAAAATCAACCCCTGGCCACAGTTGCGACTTGTGAATCGATGAGCGAAGAAAATATTAACAACGGATGACTTTAGTCATTAGCTAATTACATAGGGTTAAAGAAAAAGGTTTGAGTTTTACGCTTAGCAAATTAAAACAAAAAATAGTGTGACTGATGAAACTCTCAGTGATAAAGCTACTTACAAACCGTAGGATATTTTATGACCCAAAAATTGTCTGTCCGCCCCCAAGAAAACCTTGAGCATGATCTTCTCACTTCCGAAGAGCGCCCCAAAAATCTAAAGACTCCGCAAAATCACTTCGAGCCCATGTGGAAAAGAAATCTGTCAAAGACAGTGAAACCAAAAAAAATCGGTGAAGTCTCCAGAGCTAAAGGTTCTCGTCACTAAACCACTGATCATCGCTCCAAGCTTTGAGAACTAAGAAATAGAAATATAAAATCCTAGAAATTCAAACCCACAAGAATTGTCCATACCGTAGGATAAGATTCTTCCAACACATAGACCGAGTCACTCATGAAAAAATTTTTTATAGATAAAGTATATAACCCAGATCAAAGTGTAACGATAAAGGAGTTCAAAGAACTTCCAAAAGAACTTTTCACAAAAGCTGTAGAAAAGACTCCCGAAATGGGTTTTTGTGTGATCCTCGACACTGAAACAACAGGCCTTAACCATGAAAAAGATGAGATCATTGAAATCGCTATCAGAAAATGGATCTATCATAAAAAAGATCACTATCTCATTAAGCCAGTAGAAGAGTACTCACAATTAAATGCACCGATAAATAATGAGATCACTCCCGCCATAACTGAGATTACAGGGATCACAAAACAAGATGTTGAAGGGAAGAAAATTGATTGGAGCATAGTAGCTAGACTCATAGGGGAGTCAGACTTCGTTCTTGCCCATAATGCCGGCTTTGATCGGCCCATGATTGAATCAGTTCCTGAAATAAAAGAAATCTCGGCCTCCAAAATCTGGACATGCTCATTTGTACAAGTCGATTGGGCCGCAAAAGGATTTCTCTCTTCAAAGCAGGAGCTCTTAAGTATCTTTCATGGCTTTCACTATGCTGGCCACAGGGCACTCACAGACATCGATGCTCTCGCGAATATTCTTCTTCAGGGAGATTACCTTAAAGAAATTCTTCAAAATGCTAAAATAAAACAGGTTCGAGTTGATTGCATTCGCGCTCCTTTTGAATCCAAGGATCTACTAAAAGCGAATGGCTTTTCCTGGGATGGAGAGAACAAGTTTTGGACAAAGATCATTCCTGACACAGAACTAGACGCCATAAAGGTGTTTCTTGAGGAAGAGGTTTATCCGAAGGGGAGGATGGGGGCGGAAATGACTCCAATTAACCTCCGTGATCGCTTCAGGGGGGCAAAAATGTAGGCCAGGGAAGAATTCTTTCTTCCCTGACATAAATGAGTTGTTACTTGGATGGTTCATCTTCAGCGCAAATTTCATAGTTCGGATTATAGGGGATATCTTTTTTCTTGAGCTCAAATAATGGCTCTTTTTTCTTGTAGAACCTAGAGCCCCAATTCATGTAAGCATCAAATGCAGTGCCATTTTTTGACATGTTACACATATTAGGACGTGTCTTTTTTGTCAGCAAAAGAAGTTCGCCACCTAGGAGAAATTTTGTTGTGATAAATAATGGATTTATGACGATATGCTTGAACCATCCGTATTTAAACTTGTAATCGTTGTTGTAAGAAAATTTTCTTTGTTTTAAATCCTGCATTGAAAAATTACAGTTAAATGATTGAGCATTAATTGTTTTTTCAAGTGCTAGCTGGATTCGAGGAGTGACATCAGAGTCTAACTCGGGAGTGAAATGATCATCGCCCTTGAAAGACCCCTCAATGGCGACCATCTTAAAGTTATTAAAAAGTTTTTTATCCCAGTCATTTTTATAATTTCTATCAAAATTTCCTGGGCGGTTTTTGTAGAATTCTTCCAATAACTCGACCTGGGTTTTTGAATCAGTTTTTGTTAATCTGGATTTCTGATATTTTAGTAGTTCTGATTGGTCCTTAAGTCTTTTTTTGTTACTTGCAATATTGTAGCTGATCTTTTGCAGTTCCTCGTTGTGATTTGAAATGATAGCAAGTTCTTCATTCAATTTCGTCAAATCTGTCTTTTTCTCCATCTTGGCCGAGAGTTCATTGATTTTAGTCTTAAGTTTCAGTCTCTCATCTTCTTGTTTAGAAATAATGTCATTCAATTGTTTTATGGTCCCTGTTTTTTTATCATCGATAGATGCAATAATTTTTTGAATCTCGGAACTTTTAGTATCCACTGTTTTCTTTAGTTTATTTTTTTCAGCATCAAATTGATCTGGTGTTGCGTATGGGTTTGGCCCATAATCTCCCGTTGCAGAACTACCTTCATAGGTAGGATATTTAAGCTTGAATACTTTCGCGAATTCTTGAAAATCAACCATCCAGCTTGGAGCATCTTCGCCCAAAAGATGGGCCTCTTTTTGAATTTTATTGAATATATATTTTTGAACGAACTCACCTCTTTTTTGAGCGAGAGGACGAACCTCATCTGGGTATAAATTTCTTGATACATTGAGTGTGAAATCGGGAGTCAGGCCTTCTCCAGCAGCTTCAAGGAATGATTTTCCAATTTCATCGAGGTAATCAAAAGCTTTTTTACCTTGCTCAAGATCAAACTGATCGATCTGTTGATTATTAGAGCAATAATTTGCTCTCACGTTGTCGCCTAGGAGCTTGAGAGCATCTTCCTCTGAGAATTTATCAGAAACCATGTAAGCACAGTCATCTGGAAAGCTGTCAGAAATGTCTAGTGGTGGAACACTTTTTGCCTCTGGGAGTTTTATATCTTCAACGTTTGGTACATTTAAATCAATTTTACAATCAATATCATTCTTCTTAATGTATACATGAGAAGGAGTTTTCATGATGCCGTTAGCGCTCAAGGAATATTTGCCGTTACATAATTTGTTATTTTCGGAATAGTATTTGCTATCAGGATCTAAACTTCCAGGGGAGTGTTCCTGAAATTTTTGGAGTATTTTATCTTCTTCTTGCTTTATTTTGGCGTTTAATTCTTCTAGGCTTTCAGCTTCAGCAGAAATTTTTTCCGACATTATTTTTTGCTTTATATCTTGAATTTTTTTCTTTTTCCTCGAAAGCACTCTTAAGGCAGCAAAGAGTCTACCATCTTTTAAAAGTTGTTTTGCAAAAGTGCGTTTATGTTTTTTAAATGCTTTGTTACAGCTTTTTAGAAGATCATTTTTCAATTCACTTACTTCTTTAGCTGTGAGTGGCTTATCATCAAAGTTTAAATCTTTTTCATCACAACTCGGAACAGGATCTACTTTTGATGCCTCAAGTGCCGGAGTTAAATCCTTCAAAGGGTTTTCAACGGAAATGTCCTGGCATTTCTCAGGTTCTGTCGGTATTTCACATACTTCAATTTCACCATCCTTATTGATTTCCATATATTCTTTTTCGCCATCGACATGAAAATATGCATTTGTTGCCGATGCAGATTGCGGTAAGACCAATGAGAGGGAAAGGAAAGCCGAAATAAGTTTTTTCATATATATTGTTCCATTGTTATTTATATTTATTTTTCTTCCTCAACACACACTCCATAATCACCTTCATATTCAATATATTTTTTATCAATGTCAATCCAACCCAGTTTTCCTGAGCCACCATAGACTTTTTTAGAGCCCCAGCGCATATAAGTACGATAGAGGTTTCTCTTATTCCAATTAGGACAATCCGTAGGTCCTGGGATCTTCTTCAAGAGTTTTCCCAAGAGCAGCAGCTCTCCACCTGCGATGAATTTTATAGTCATAAATGTCGGGTTCCAGATGTTTTTCTTCGCCCATTTTCCAAGCTTGAAATTACCTTTATCCCACCCACCATATTTATAGCGCTTTAAATCTTCTATCGAATAGTCACAACTAAAGGCCTGGGAGCGTATGATCTTATCAAGAGCGTACTGGATCTTTGGAGTGATCTCATTATTCAGATCTGGTTCAAATTCTTTATCACCTTTGAAGGTTCCTTCAACAGCGACCATTTTAAATTTTTTAAACAGCTTTTCATCCCAAGCATTTTTATAATCTCTATCAAATCCTTCCGGACGATTTTTATAGAATTGATCAAGAAGACCGACTTGGGCGGCAGGATTGGTTTTTGTTAGACGTGCTTTATGGTAGGTGAGCATGTCTGATTCTTCTTTAAGGCTTCTTTCACTTTGTGCAATCCTAAACGTCGCCTTATAAAGGTCTTGATTGAGAGCATTGAGCTCATCCATGCCTGTGTTAATGTCACTAAAATCTTTTTTCTTCTCCATTGATTTCGAGAGTTTTGAAACTTTCGCCTCTAGATCTTTTTTTAGCTTCTTCTCTGCTGCAATGAGGTCATTAAGCTTTTTGATACTTCCTGAATTTTTATCCTCAATCGACAAGATGGACTTTTGTATTTCTGCTACTTTTTTCTCGAGCGTAAGCTTTAAGTTTTGTTTCTCTTGCTCAACTTGATCCGCTGTCGCAGAAGGATTTGGTCCAAAATCTCCAACGGTTGATTGTCCCTCATAGGTTGGGTACTTGAGCTTAAAGACTTTGGCGAATTCATCAAATTTCGTCATCCAAGCTGGAGCATTTTCTAGCTCTTTTGCATTTTCTTGGAGTTGTTTAAACAGATATTTTTGGACAAACTCACCACGTTTTTGGGCCAGAGGGCGAACTTCATCGCGGTAAAGGTTTCTTGAAACATTAAGAGTGAAATCAGGAGTCATACCTTCTTCGGCCGCTTGAGTAAAAGAATCACTCAGCTGATCGAGGTAATCAAAAGCATTTTTCCCTTGAGCATCTTTTTTAACTTCATCACTTTTTGTGATGTCTTGATTACTAGAGCAGTAGTCACTGCGAGATTTTGCTCCGAGAAGCTTAAGAGCATCGGCTTCTGAAAATTTATCAGAGACCATGAAGGCACAGTCATCTGGAAAGCTATCTGTGATATCAAGCGGAGGGATAAGATTGGCCGGTGGAAGTTTGACATCTTGGATCTTTGGTATATCGATATCCACCTTACAAGTTGTATCACCTTTCTCGACGTAAATATGAGAAGGAGTACTCAGTTTTCCATCTACTCCGAGAGAGTATTTCCCATTACAAAGTTTTTTATTATCATTGTAGTAAGGGTCTGACTCATCAAAGCCTCCTGGGAATTCTTTTTTGAAGGCCTCTACGATTTTATCTTCTTCCTCTTTGATTTTTTTATTTAAGTCCTCGAGGTTATCAGATTTGACTGAGAGTTCTTCACGATTGTTCTCTGTTTTGATGTTTTTAAGTTTTTTCTTTTTTCTCATCAGAACTTGCATGGCCCCAAAGATGCGACCATTGGAAAGAAGTTGTTTGGCAAAAGCACGCTTATGTTTTTTAAAAGCTTTGTTACACTGCTTAAGAAGATCCTCTTTGATTTTCGCTGCTTCTTCGTCTGGCAATTCATTATCACCAAATTTTAAATCATCATTTTTACAACTTGGTGGTTCACTTACTTGAGCAGCATTCATTACCGGGGCAAGATCTTCTATTGGCTTCTCATCCAAACCACTCGAACAATTTTCTCCATCTGGTTTTTGACAAACCATAGGTTCATTTTTTTCATTGAGTTGAATAAATTCATCTTGTCCCTCCACCATGATAATCCCCGTGGTAGCGAACGCCCCTTGGGGAGAAACGAGTAGAAGAGATAAAAATAGAGACAAAATTTTCCTGTTCTTCATGATAACAACCTTAGAGTTTAAAAAAATTACTCAATTTATTTTCGGCACATTCGCAGAAATTATTTAGCATGATCACCTTAACAATCTCGTGATTTCAGAGGCTTAGACAGAGCCACAATGCTTTGCGTTGCTCTTTATTTTCTCTGTAAGATTTTTCTATAAAAATACTGATCATTTCTCTCTGAAATTACTTCTCACCGACTAAAAAAGTAGGTTTAATTTAAGGGCGTTTTATGGGGCGCAGAAATGAGATTTAACTATTGAGAACCTTTGCCTTTTTTCTGATTTTTTTCTGCCAGAACTTACTGGCCCAAGTGACCTATGAAGAGTCGCTTGAGGCCGCGCGCACTATTGGGACTTGGCTTTCAAAATCTACCGGTCATTATGATTTTCTTTCGGCCACTCCCGTAGGGCCGAAGCGTGCAGGAAAAAAATTTTTTATTCGTGGTGCGCCCGACATGCAAACTGCATCGGATTATGGTTTTTCTTACATGCAAGTTTCTCGCGATTCAAATGTCACATCCGCTTATGAAACACTTGGCTTTGATACCAGTAGCATGAGCAAAACCGTCGACATGAATCGATTCCACCTCGCTTTAAATTTTGCGAACAAACATGATGTCAGTTTTAGCTATCTCACAACAGTTGATGGAATAAAAGGGTGGGGAGTTGGTTACAAGCGTGTGCTTTTTAATTGGCGCTATTTTTACATCTCTCATCGCATACAGTATGGAAGAGCGAAACTTGATGATTACTTTGAAAGTATCAATATCGATAATGATTTATCCTTCTCACTCTATCTACGACTTTTTGATATCTATGCTGGGGTGAAGCACTCTTTTGGGCAAGCTGAATTCAATGCGCCTAATTCATCTCTCGAACTTCCCAAAGTTTATTACAGCAACGAGATAAATGATCTGGATTATTTTTATGGGGCGTGGGTGGCGACATCCACCAATTCTCGTTTTGCTCTTCAGGTGAATAAATTTGGAGATGAATTAACCTACACCGGAAAATTCTCACTTTGGTTTGATTCTATTTTTCCAACGGCCAATAATTGGTTTAGAGATCCGAGGTACATCAAGCAATGATGAAACTTCTTAATCTATCCCTTATTTTCTTACTTCATTTCTTGCTCGGAGCTTGTAGCAAGGATGATTCAATTTTTGAGCGACCGATTCAAAAAGATCGTGGCAATCTTAAAATCATTAACTCCAATGGTTTTTTGGGTGCTGTCGCCGTAGATACGACCCTGGATGTGGAGCTTATTCTTAAGGCGACGGGTGGGCTCGGAGTTTCTAATATTCAAAACTCTTTAGTGACATCGGCCCCGATCACTTACAAAGATGGCACTTATCCTGGAACGGGTGGGACTTGTGGAACTGAACTTAGTTCTGGTGACACTTGTAAAATCATCATCACCTATGCTCCAACCAATCTGGCCAGTCACACGGCGAGTTTAAATTTTACTTTTACTGATGTTATTGGAAGTTTAAATTATTCTTTTCCCATCTCAGCTGACTCCAATCCCATTCTCACTTTCGAGTATGGATCCCAGTATGATTTTGGAAATAAGTTTGTAGGGTCATCCACAGATTTAAGAATTCGGATTTCCAACTCGGGACGAGTGAATGCCGAGAGTATTTCTATTAATAATCTTTCTTCCCCATTTGCTTTTAAAGGTGGAAGCTACCCGGGAGTGGGTGGGTCTTGTGGTTCAAGAATAACGGTAGGATCAAGTTGTGACATCATCATCAACTACTCACCAACCTCTAATGGCCAGCACCTTCAGGATATTAATCTCAATTATCTGAACAGTGGAAGACCAGAGTCTAATACTCTTAACATGCTGGCCTGGGGCTTCTTTGAGGCTGAACTTGCTCTGTCTTCGGTCGATGGAGATAATTTTGGTACAGTTCCCAATAATAATACCACCACTAAAACTTATACGTTGACCCATGTGGGTGGAGATGTTTCGGCCAATGTTATATCTCTTGCAACACTAGCATCTCCATTTTCGAGAGTCGGGGGAACTTGTGGTACGACTCTTAGTATTGATCAAGGCAGTTGCACGATTATAGTGGGTCTTAATTCATCAAGTTCAGGAACTTGGAGCCATAATTTAAGTTTAAGTTACTTTAACGGAATTGATACAGTCACGCTCTCAAAAAATCTAACAGGAATAACTCGCGAGAGACCAGTCCTCGCGCTGGCCCAAACAGGCACAGTGACTTACGCCAATACCAAATTAAGTAATTCCACCACACAAACCTTCACTTTGACTTACGTATCTGGAGAACTTGCAGCGACAAATATCTCTGTCGCTGGTTTATCTGCTCCTTTCTCCCGCACTGGTGGAACTTGTGGCAGTACTCTTTCCAGTGGCTCATGTACTTTCACTATTGCTCTTGCTCCAACAGGATATGGCACATGGACACAAAACGTGAGTGTTTCCTATAACAATGCTGTCACCTCAACGAGTGCTTCTGGTTTAACGGTTACTGGAAAAAGTGAGGGAAGAATTAATCCCAGCACCACGACTTTAGGTTTTGGAAGTGTGGTGACTAATTTAACTAAGGAACTCGTTCTTACTTTGACTTTTGCTGGTGGAGCACCAGTGACTAGCATTACTCCTCAATCCATCTC